>MKWU01000778.1_pt1 | contig 59602 bp, 54 predicted proteins | sample 809101 | NCBI WGS metagenome assembly MKWU01 (sample SAMN05860141, study PRJNA318959) | sponge metagenome | host: Aplysina aerophoba | place: Slovenia: Piran, Adriatic Sea, Gulf of Piran | collected 2013-05-07
TCTTCTGCGCTTGTGTTTCCCACAAACTGATGGCTCGGCAATAGCTCCGGCTTGACCCCCCGCGCCAACAACCGCTCGGCTACCTCGCAGCGCAGCATATTCATCATCATCGCGCCGGTCACCGTCGATACCGGCCCGGTCCGCCACTCCAACCCCTCTAGCTCGATTACGCAGTCTCCCGGCGGACATTGGTTGTCGAGGACGACGTCGGCCAGATCCATCAGCTTCTTGCCCGACGAGTGCGCGGGCGGCGACTGATCGCCGTGCGGCTTCGACAGCATGGCGATCACCGGCAAGCCCCGCGCCTTAGCGCCCATGGCCATTTCGACGATTAGGGGCCGAATGCCACTCGTCGAAATCAAGATAAAAGCATCGTGCGGCCCGAACTCGAACCCCTGGAGAATCTCCTCGGCGTAGCCTTCGTACTTCTCCAAAAAAAGCGGCCCGCGCAACCCATTGGTGCCGACGATTGACGCATGGGTCGATACCGCTAGTTCGACCAACGCAAAAAAGCCCACGAAGCATCCCTGGCGCGGCGTCATCTCCTCGCACATCATGCGCGAGTGCCCGGCGCCAAAGAGAAAGACCAACCCGCCGTTGGCAATGCTCTCAGTGCAGATCGCGGCGGCTTGGTCTATAGAGTCCATTTGCGTATCGCGCAGACGCTGCAACAGTTCCATCGTCTGCGCGTAATAATCTTCTGCAGCTCCCATGCCCCTCCTTTGATGGTAATCGAGTTATAGGGTTCGGCGGGCGGAAAGTACGGAACACCCCCAAGGGGCGTCAAACCTAGAATCCCGCTGCGACAAAAGCGGCGATTGTTTCGTCGGAGACGACCGCCATGGCCGCTGCGACGTTTTTTTCTAGCTGCTCGACGTTCAGCGAGCCGATGGGGTTGCCGTGAATGCGTTCCTCGCGCAGGCAAAATTGCAACGTCAGTTCCAGCATGTCGATGCCCTGCTCGCTGCACCACAAGCGCATGGCCTCGGCCCGATGCTGGTCTTCGCCCCACTTGTCGCGCGGTATAAAGCGCTCCACGGGTACGCCCGTCAGCCAGCCGCGCATGATCGACCAGCCATTGAGTACTCCGAGGTCGGCGGCCGCGGCCGCTGGCAGGATAGCGTCGGCAGCGCTTTGTCGGAGCAAGTTGTAGTCGCTGAAGCACAGCATCGCGTCGGTGCGGCCCGAAGCAATGTGCGCGAGGTGAAAGTCGTGGGGGTTCATGCCATAGCCGATGAAGTCCACGGCACCCTGCTCGCGCACTCGTTCTAGTCCTTCAAGCGCGCCGCCCGCCTCAAGGGTTGGTTCGATCTCGGGAGGGTCGTGGAGGAAGAGCACGTCGAACTTTTCGATTCCCAGAATTTCTAACTGATCTTCGGCATCGGCCAAGACCCGCGCAGCCGAGTAGTCGGGCCGCCCCTCGCCGTAGCCGCCCCACGCAGCGGCGCTGTGGCAGCAGACGCGGCCGCTGATGACGACCTCGCTGCGGGCGATGACGCCTTCCTTGATCGCGCGGCCCAGCTTGCGCAGCGAATCGCCGTAGCAGCGGGCGCAGTCGAAGTGATTGACGCCCAAATCGACGGCCCGGCGCATCAGGGCCATGGCCTCTTGGTCGTCAACCGGCCCGAAGTGGCCGCCAAAACCTTGCGTCCCGAATGGAATTACTGGTATGGAAAGCTCGGTCTTGCCCCAGTGGCGGCGAGGACAGCAGTTTTTTTGTAGGCCCATGACGCCTCCTTATATAGGGCGTTTAGTGGAAACGCCTTTTTCGCGCTGTGGCCGAGAGTGAAAGTACTATATACCGAGGGCAGAACACGCAAAATCCGCCGAGCAGGCGACCCCTTCCCCAGCCTCCTTCAGTCGGCAAGGTACGCGGCCGACAGCGCGACGGCTATATGTTTTTTCGTTGGAGACGGCAGCGAAGGCAGGCCCACAAAAAGCGCAGATGGGCTGTCGCTAGCGGCGGGCGATTCAGGCCTCGTCTGAGTCCGCACCCTCTTCCGGCGCGAGGACAATGCGCCCCTCGGCAAAATCCAGCATGGCACTGGCCGACGAATTGGGCTGTTCGTTTTCGAGAATTGCGCCTTCGGATTCTCTCATTTTGCGCTCTATGTTAATGTCTCGTGCGCGCTGCGATAGACCGCGACAGGCTTGAAAGGCGTTGATTTCGCCTTCCAGCTTGACGGCGACTTCCCGAGAAAACATCGACTTAGCCATTGTAGCTCCCGAGGATAAAAGGTGAATGGGGACGGCCATAATGTTACAAAAATTAGACGATTTTGCTGAAACGGGCAACTTTCACGGGTGGTTGAGCGGCTCGACAGCAGGGCGTTCTAGATCGCCCAATACTTCCACAAATCCTCCGGTACATCATAGCGCATGGCTTCGCGCTCGGTGTAGTGCCAGCGGGCGAAAAGCCCCAGCCGAGGCTTGGAGCGGATGTTGGCCGAGCCAGTGTGGCACAGAAAGCAGTGCCAGAAAATCACGTCTCCGGCCCGCGCCACAAATTGCTCCGGCCCGTGGGGCGAGCGGTCTGAAAACAACCCCCATTGGCGCGGCTCCCAATCGTCGCGGTCACGGAAACTGCCGTCGATGTGGGCGGGGTGCTCGCGGAAGTACGCGTGGGTCGGCAGATGGCTCTGCGGCCAGTAAACAAAGGCCCCACCGTTTGCTTCCACATCGTCTAAGTAGGCCGTCGCCCCCAGCATAAAACCGCCGCTCCAGCCCCCCGGCCCGTAGCCGTCGATATGCCCTTGGCCCGGCCAGTCCCACGCTTCCCCCGAGCGCGGCCACTGCACCAGCATGGACCCGCCGCCGCCGCTAAACTGCCCGCCGCCCAGCGCCTCGATTACTTCCTGCATCTGCGGAAGCTGCCCAAAGGCCGGTTCAACCGCAAACCCGTCGATCACATAGCTAGCGGGCCAACTCTCCGGGTCTTGTGGATCGGCCCCTACGTGATTCCAGAACTGACCGCGCCAGGCGGCTAGCTGCTCCGGCGCGATGAAGTTTTCCAGAATCAAATACCCCTGTTGCTTAAAAAATGCGATCTGTTGCTCGCTCAGTGCCATGCGGTTCCTCTCACAGCGATTTTCATCGCGCTCCTCCTCGCGCTTGCTGCACGGTTAGTTTCACCTTGTCTGGCTTGATGCTCTTGATCTCCAACCCGGTTGCATGGCGCACGGACTGGGCGGATACCTCGAAGGTCCTCCGCTGCAACCTGACGAGATCGGCGTCAATGACGACTTGGAAATCTGCATTGCTTGCCAAAAACATGGCCCGTCGCGGTCCGGCCACTGCGACCTCGACCTCTTGGGGACTGACGTCCGTTAGCGCATATCCTTCGGGCACGTTCTCTACGTCTACGCGCACTTGGAGGACAGCCTCCTCAACCGGCACGAAGACCAGCCACGCACCCAAGGCCAAGGCAAGGGACAAAAGACCTTCCACCAAACGCCGTCCCAACCAACGCCATTCGACTCGGCGCTCCTTGACCTCGGTACCCGTATGCTCTAAGTGGTCTTGGATCTTGTCCCTCAAATCGCCCGGTTTGGTGGGTGGGCCGCCCAGAATCTCAAGTTGCCCCCGCGCGGCAATCCCGATGGTACCGCGCTCCTCTGAGACCACCAGACACAGGGCATCGCTGCGTTCGGCTAGGCCCAGCGCGGCCGCGTGCCGCGTACCACCTCCCTTCAGTTCATCCCTATTCTCGGAAAGCGGCAAGTGTACCCCAAATTCCTTGATCCTATTATTTTCCATCACCAGAGCGCCGTCGTGACCAGCCGAACCAGGATCGAAAAGACTGTCGAGGAGTTCTTCACTGATCTCCGCATCCAAAGGGACCCCATGTTGCAAAAAATGCCGCTCTATCGGCCCGCGCCCCGGCAAGACCACCAAGGCCCCGCGTCTTTTCGCAGCCAAATCGCACAACCCCCTAGTCAGCGTTCCCACGCTGGAGGGATCCGGGCTCGGAGCCTTGCGGCGCAGACTGAGCGTGGCGATATGCTCAAAGAGCCGGCGCAAATCATCTTGGAAAACCACCACCAGCACCACCACTAGCGCCGCGAAAAAGCCTTGGAAGATCCAAGTCGTTAGTTGCAACTTGAATTGCTGTGCTATCAGGTGGTAGAAGACGCCCAAAAAAGCCAAACCGAGCAGGGCCATTCGCGCTCGGCGGGTCCAAACCACTAGACCCCAAAGCAGCAACGCGACGACTGCAATATCCACCAGATCAGTGGGTGCGATGTCCAACAGGGGTGTGTGCAAAATAATCTATCTCGCCATCTCCCCGCCCTAAAGGAAGAGAATGGGTCAAGCTCCGGGGAACGCCGCCAAATACACCTTGGTGCGCTCGTTCAAAACTCCGTAAAAAGCCCGCGTCTCTGCATCTGCGCTATCCCGCCAAAACGCCGCTGGAATACTCGAATCGTTCGCCAGCGGTGCCCGGTTGCGATGCCCGTAGTAAATCTGCACGGTCCGCCGCTCTGCCTGCGTGGGCCGCGTCGTCGGCGTGTGCAGCACGGCCACGTTAAACAACGCACAGGTCCCGGCCGGACCGTGCAAGTGGTACTCGCCGCCCCGCTTGAGTTGTTCTTCCTTATCTTCGAGCACCAGCTGGCTTACTGCTTCTGGGGACAGCGAAAAACAATGCGTCCCCTCATCGACATCGGACAGATAGACCATGAGCTGGATGTAGTCCATGCGGAACGGATGCTCGTCCCAGTGCGGTCGGTCGCGGTGCCAACCCTGGTGCAATGGGCCGTCGTAGGCCCGCATCAGCCGCAACCCGATCTCGCCAAAGCAGAGCGGCCCGCCCATCAGTTCCTCGATCGTCGGGTATATTTTCGGGTGGCGAATCAACTCGTCGAACTGCGGCGAGGTGATCAACGACTCGTAGTTGGCGTGCTGGTGGTGGCCGTAGCGGTGCCAGAAGTAGGGATACTTTTCCATATCCCCATCGAACATGGCGCGGAAGTATTGCACGTCGTCGTTGTCGAGCACCTGCCCTAAATTGAGATAGCCGTTTGCGGCAAAGAAATCGCGGTCGGCTTGGTCCATTGCCCGGTCTCCTAATTTTGTTAGCGATATGGAATCTGCTCGCCGTGCCAAGGCAGGCGAAAGCTGGGCTGCTGGCTGTAACGCCGCATGGCGAGCGACAATTCAATTTGGCTGGCCGGAGCCAGTTCAACTTGGAAATAAGTGCCATCCACGTCGAGGGCCTCGTCGCCAGCTCGCACCCGGCCAAAGCAGTGCTCGCCAAAGCTGCCAGCGCCGACGATTACGTGCCGGGTGCGGCTCGTGCTCAAGTTGACCAATGTCAGCTCTGCACTGTCAGCGCTGAGGCTGGTTACTAGGGCAGCAACGTCTTGGGGCAAACCCGGTCGCTGTTGCTCGCCGTCGAAATAGCGCACCCGCCCTTGCGCCAACCCGCCCCAATAGATGGTCTGCGGCGCGCCGGTTGTTAGCTGCACTAAGGCTTCAGTGACCACCGGATTAACTTGCTGCCACCAGTGTACGTCGAGTTGAGTCAGGTCTTGTTCATCGTCTATGACCTTGGCGATGCGGTCGCCGACCTCGCGGTAGTTGGCCTGCAAGATGCGTTCGGGGTAATCCGGGGATTCGCCGGCGAGAAAGCGGGTCCAGGCGCGGTCGTCGAGCGAGCGCGGTCCGCGCTGCCCCACCTGCCTCCACTCGTCTTCAACTCCCCGGCGCAAGGTCTCCAGCCGCTGCCAGTCGCGCTGTTCCATGGACGCGGCCCACAAGTGGATCGGCGCATTGGGATTGATGGGGTTGAAGTCGGTCCAACCTTCGGCCGTGTGCTTGTAGGGCACGAGCAGCCGTCCCCCTTCCTCGCGGCCGTGCGCGACCAGTGCATCCATGTGCATGCGGAGCAGGTCCAAATAGCGGTTCTCGCCCGTGACTAGCAGCGCGGCTTCTACCGCCGAGGTGATCGAGTGAGCCATCATGTTGTGTCCATAGCGCCCGGTCCAGCCGTACAGCCCGCCCCACCACTGCCCTTGGCGCATCTCACCGACAATGCCGTTGGGGCCGATGTTGTCTGGGACGATGCCGCCGTTGGCTTCGGTGCGCTCTATCCAGGCCCCCACATATTCCTCTATCCACTCCCGATACCGCGCCTCGCCGGTGTGGAGAAATGCCGTCGCCACCAGTGCTGTGACGCCTAAGTTGACGGTCACGTCGCCCTGCATGACCACTTGGTCGAATTGCTCCTCAACGCGGCGTTTGGTCGCGGGATCCTCCCACCAGTTGGCGGGCAAAGCAAAGCCCGGCCCCAGCGTGGCGTGATCGTGGGTGAGGTCGTAGTGGATTTCGCCGCGCCGCATTTGCAAGAGCGGCCCCTTGCTGCCGCTACAGGGCGAGCGCACGATGCGGTGCTCGGGGTCGTAGTTGGGCACGGTGGGGTCGTCGTTCAAGTAAAATCCGGCAAAGCGCTGCGCCCGGCGGCGCGTCTCGGCGTTGGTCGGGTCGGCCATCCCTAGGTGATAGAAGTAGATGTAGTTTTCGGCGTTGTGGAACCAGTCGTCGTCGTTGATAAACTCGCGGGTGACGCGGCCGTAGTCGTGCTCTAACTGCCGAGTGATGGCGTTCCACTCCTCTATGGCCTTGACGCCCGTGTACTCGCTGCCGCCTAGGGCATAGTAGTGAGGCCAGTTGAAGAATGCCTCGTACAAGTCGTCGGCCCAGACCCCATCCCCAGGGTATTCTTCCTTCCAAATCAGGCTGCCGCCGGGGCGGGTGTACTTGTCGAGGAAAATCGGTGCCGCTTCGTCGATTGCGTCGATCAGTCGCCGCTCTAAGACAGCCCACGGCGGCGGCGCAGTGCGCGCTTGGCTTTTTAGCGTTTGCACGGTCTCGTTCCGTTAGTCAGCGGGCGACCTCAGGCGGCAGAAGATGTAAGCCGTCGGAACTGCAATCAGCAGAATGAGTCCCAAGCGACAGAAGACGTACGCCGGAACTACAATCAGCAGAACGAGTACCGAGATGATGTCGAAAAGGCGTCTTATTTCCGGAGATGTCACGACGGTTATCTCCTTTCGGGACTTGGGGGAGTGCGAAATATGGGGAGAAAGTTAATTGAGCTTGCGGCAGATGGGGGAGAAGAAAAGGAAGGCAAAATTGCGCAGCCCATAGGAAGTACAAAGGGAACAAATGAAGCTAGCGATGCGAGCGGCTTCGCACCGCTAGCTTGCAATGGTTACTAAAAAAATGGTGCCGGAGGTGGGACTCGAACCCACACACCCTTGCGGATACAGGATTTTGAATCCAGCGCGTCTACCAATTCCGCCACTCCGGCTATGCCATTACCACTCCTCTCGTTCGCTCTTCGGCTTGCCGAGGATTTCCATATAGACGATCGCGTCGCGCGCCGTCTGAGGGGTGAGGAACCAACGGCTCCGGCTGCGCCGAGGCCGCCGCTTCTCGCCTGCGTCCTCGGACTTGGTCTCCGTCATCCGCTCCATGGCCAGCTTCTCGGCCACCACGGCGCGCCGCTCGGCCTCTAGAGCTTGTCGCTCGGCTTCTAGCGCCTCCCTCTCAGCCTCGGCCGGATCGACCTCGGCGGGAACCGGCTCGTCAAAAGGATCGCCGTCAAAAGGCCACCCAAAGGACGGCTCTTCTTCCTTCTCTTCCTCGGCGACAACAGGCGTGGCCGGATTGATGTCGGCGTGCTGTTGTTCGATCTCGGCGTGCTGCTGTTGTGCCTCTTCAAGCCGTTTGCGGCGCTTGCGACGCTCCATCAGCGCCGAAAATATGCTGAACAGGATGGCGAGGGCAAAGAGTAGGAGTTCCATGGACTAGTTGTCGCGGTTGTCGCGTTCCTCGCCGCTTTCGGAAATCGAGTCGCGCATGTCCGTGTCAGCTTGGATATTGCGCATGCGATAGTAGTCCATGATGCCTAAGTTGCCCTCGCGGAAGGCTTCGGCCATTGCGCGCGGCACCTCGGCCTCGGCTTCCTTGACTCGCGATTCCATTTCCACGACTTGGGCCGTCATCTCCTGCTCGCGCGCTTGGGCCATGGCCCGACGTTCCTCGGCCTTGGCTTGGGCGATTTTGAGATCGGCTTCAGCTTGATCGGTCTGCAACTTGGCACCGATATTTTCGCCTACATCGACATCGGCGATATCGATGGAGAGGATTTCGAAAGCCGTACCCGAATCCAACCCCTTTTCCAGCACCGTCCTCGAAATGAGATCGGGATTCTCCAGCACCTCTTTGTGCGTCGCCGACGAGCCGATGGTAGTAACGATGCCCTCGCCGACGCGCGCGATGATCGTCTCCTCGCCGGCACCGCCAACCAGCCGGTCGATATTGGCGCGCACCGTCACCCGGCACAGGGCCTTGACCTGGATCCCATCTTTGGCGACCGCCGCGACCAATGGGGTGTTGATCACTTTGGGATTGACGCTCAGCTTGACCGCTTCGAGCACGTCGCGACCGGCCAAGTCGATCGCCGTAGCCCGCTCGAAGCTCAGATCGATATTGGCCTTGTCGGCCGAGATTAGCGCTAGGATCACTAGATTGACATTGCCGCCGGCCAGAAAGTGAGCTTCCATGCGATCCAAGCCCACGTCGAGACCGGCTTTGGTCGCGCTAATTTTGGGGCCGACGATCTGACGGGGCGGTACCTTGCGCAGCCGCATACCCACCAAGTCTCTGAAGATCGCCACCTTGACCCCGGCGAAATAAGCCGTGATCCACAGGCCAATCGGGACGAAATACGTAAAGAGCGACAAAAAGATGATGATACCAAAAAGTATCAAGACCAAAAACAGGACTTCCATTATAGGCTCCTTGAAGGGAGTGAGCTAACGCTTGGAAGGGACTAACTGCACAACTACTCTGTTGCCAGCCACTTTCAATACCTCGATCTGTTCACCACGCTCAATATAGCCACCTTCGCTGACTACGTCGACTACTCGTTCGCCGAACTGCGCCCGCCCCGCTGGTCTCAGCGTCGTCAGCACCTCGCCAGTCTGCCCAAGCAAATCCTCGCGGCCGGGCTTGACCGAATCGTAGCCGGCTTTGCGCGTCATGTCCTCGTTGAGCACCAAGCGGTTCCAAGCGCGGACCTTGAGCATCAGTCTCACCAAGATGGCGATCCCCGCCAGCCCCACGCCCGCCACGACGCCAGCCGCCAAGCCGCCCATATTCATATAGGCATAGCCAATGCCAGCGACCGCGGTCAGCAAACCAACGATGCCGAAGATATTGAGCCCAGGGATCACGAAAATTTCTAAGAGCACCAGCGCAAAGCCGAGCAATAGCAAGGCCAGCGAATAAACCCATTCCAACACCTCCCCCCCCAGAAAGCTCATAGTGGCTTCACCACCACTCGACTGCCGCAAGCTTCGACGACTTTAATGGGCCGCTGCGCCTCGATGAATTCGCCTTCGGCGATCACGGTGAGCCGCTGGCCCTCAAACAGGGCTATACCTGAGGGCCGCAGGTAGCTGACCGTGACCCCCTCCTTGCCCAACAGCTCGTCGTCGGTTTTGCGCGAAGAGGAAGTGTACCCGTCGGCGGCCTTGATTTCGTTGTGGAGTACGAGGTGGTTGAAGGCGGCGAACTTGGGCAGGGAGCGCAACACGATGAGCGAGAGTACAAACGCGCCGATCATTGAGCCTGCGAGACGCCCGATCACCGAGACGATGTCGTCGAAACTCCACAATTGAAAATCGCCCAATTGGGTAATCACTACGCTCGCAATCATCGCCGCGATACCCAACATGCCCACAATGCCAAAGCCCGGAATGGCCACCAGCTCGACGACCAAAAGCGCTACGCCGACAGCAAAGAGCGCCAACTCCTGCCACTCGGCCAAGTGGACGATCAAGTGGCTGCCAAAGAAAAGCCCCAGCGCCACCAGTGCGAGCGTGCCGCCCAAGCCCCAACCGGGCGTGCGCACCTCGGCGATTAAGCCGAACATGGCCACGGCCAGCAAAATCGAAGTGACGACCGGGTGGGTCAACATGCGCAAGATGTGTTCGGTCCAGTTGAGCTCGACTTCGATGATTTCGGCCTCGCCTAGATCGTAGATGCGCAATAGCTCGATCAGCGTCTCGGCCGTCTCGTCGGCCATCTGGTAGTTGAGCGCCTGCTCGGTGGTCAGGGTGGCCGGCCTGCCCGCTTCGGCACTCAGGCCTGGCACATCGACGCGCTCATCGACCATGGCCTCGGCGATCTTGACATCGCGGCCGGTGCGCTCGGCCGTGGCGCGCATTTCGGCGCGCATATAGGAGGTTATTTTGTCGCTGGCTTTGTCGCCCGTGGCATCGACCGGGGTGGTCGCGCCCATGGTCGAGGCTTGCGTCATGACGATCTTGTCGCAGGCCAGCGAGATGAGTGCCCCGGCCGAAATCGCCCGCTTATTGATAAAGGCGATGGTTAGAGTTTCGGCGTCGAGAATGGCGTCGCGGATCACAGTGGCCGCATCGACGCGTCCGCCAAAGGTGTCGATCTCGAAGACGATTGCGTCGGCTTCGAGATCGTCGGCCTCGGCGATCACGCGCTCGACAAAGGCCGCCACGCCCGGGTCGATCATCCCCTCTAGCTTGAGATGGACGCGATAGACCGTCTGCGCTTGGGCGCTGCCGGCCGACAAAATTAGAAGTGTGTAGATAAGGTTTCGCATTTACTATTGAATATACGCTATAATCCGATAATTGTACTCTAAGTATCTGACCATTGTCAACAATCTCATTTGACCCTGTTTTTGGCCCAGCCTACTTTTTGATTCTCACTACAACATCCGAAACGAAAAACCATGCCCCGCAAACTCGAAATGCTGCTCAAAGGTGGCCACGTAATTGACCCTGCAAACGGTATCGACGGCGTCGCCGATGTCGGCGTTCTCGACGGCCGCATCGCCCGCGTTGAAGAGAACATTTCCCCGGCGGACGCCCACCGCGTCATCGATGTCGGCAATCTCGTCGTCGTGCCGGGCCTGCTCGACATTCACGTCCACACGTACCATACTCGCGGCCGCCAATCGGGCGGGTTGGTGGGCAGCCTTAACGCCGACGCCCACTTTCTCAAAGAGGGTGTAACCACCTGCGTCGATACGGGCACGGCCGGGGCCGAGGAGTTCGAGCACTTCCGCGAGACGGTGATCGACCACGCCAAGATCCGCATGTTCGCCTATGTCAACATCGCCGCTCCAGGCATGGGCCCTCCCGAACAAGTAGTAGCCAATCTCGATCCCCAGCGGGCGGCTCAGATGGCCGCGGCTCACGACGAGGTGTGCGTCGGCATCAAGACCGCCCACTATTGGACCACCAAGCCCTTTGACGACGAGCATCCGCCTTGGGCTTCGGTTGACGCGGCCGTCGAGGCCGGCGAGCGCTGTAAAATGCCGGTGATGGTTGACTTTTGGCCGCGCCCGCCCGAACGCTCCTACCCCGACCTCATCCTCAAGCACCTGCGCCCCGGCGACATTCACACGCACGTCTTTGCCCGCCAGTTCCCCGTCGTCGATGAAAACGGCGAGGTGTACGACTACATGCGCGAGGCGCGCGAGAGGGGCATCCACTTCGACCTCGGCCACGGGGCGGCCAGCTTCTGGTACCGCGCCGCCATGCCGGCCATTGCCGATGGATTCCCGCCCGACTCGATCAGTACCGACCTGCACATGGGCAATATCAACGGCCACGTCCACTCCATGCTCGACACCATGTCCAAGTGCTTGGCCATGAACATGTCCTTACAGGAAGTGATCTACCGCTCTACCGTCACGCCCGCCAGCGCCATCCGCCGGCCCGAGTTGGGGACTTTGACGCCCGGTTCTGAGGCCGACATCGCCGTGCTAGGCGTCCTCGAAGGCAACTTCTACTTTCGCGACTGCGGTTGGGCCTGCATCGAGGCCCGGCACCGCCTCGAATGCGCGCTGACCTTGCGCGCGGGCGAGGTGGCGTGGGATCGCCACGGCATGACCTGTCCGCACCTACAAGAAATCCCGCCCGAGGCCGAATACTGGCACCTGCCCGAGCAGCAAGCCACTAGTCCGATACCGCGCCTCTGGCGCACGGACGCCTGAATGGCCGGCAAGTAGTCTTTGAGCGAAACGCCTACCAAATCGCACCCGATCACTGAGCTTAAAACCCTCCTGCCTCAGTGCATGCTCCAAGATCGGGTGCGCATCGAACGGCGTCTGAGGCGTCGTGGTCGCCTCGATCCGAAAGAAGTCGAACGCCTCTTAGGCCAAGCTCGCAGCTCTGCTCGCCTGCGCGAACGGCGGCGCAAAAATCGCCCAAACCCCACCTACCCAGCCGCCCTACCCATCAGCGATCGCAGGGACGAAATCCTCGCGGCGATCAAGGCGCACCCTGTCGTCGTCGTCGCCGGCGAGACTGGCTCGGGCAAGAGTACGCAACTGCCCAAAATCTGCCTAGAGGCCGGACGGGGCGAGGCCGCTCGCATCGCCGTCACGCAGCCGCGCCGCGTCGCCGCTCTTTCCATCGCCCGCCGCATCGCCGAGGAACTTGGCGTCTCCTACGGCCGCGATGTTGGCTGCAAAATCCGCTTCCGCGACCAGACTGCGCCCGAGACCTGCATCAAGGTCATGACCGACGGCATGCTGCTGGCCGAGACCCAAACCGATCCCGACCTGCTCGAATACGACACCATTATCGTCGATGAGGCCCACGAGCGCAGTCTCAACATCGACTTCTTGCTTGGCTACCTGCGGCTTTTGCGCCGCAAGCGGCCCCAACTCAAGATCGTCATCACCTCGGCTACCATCGACACCGAAGCCTTCTCTAAGGCCTTTGACGACGCCCCGATCATCGAAGTCTCGGGCCGGATGTTCCCGGTCGAGGTTCGCTATTGGCCACTCGATGAGATTCTGCAGGACCGCGGCGACTACACGTATTTGGATGCGACCGCCAGTGCGGTAGAAGAAATTTTGCGCATGTCGCGGGAGGGGGATCTGTTGGTCTTTCTGCCGTCCGAGCGCGATATCCGCGAAACCCGCGAGCGGCTCGAAGGGCGCAAGTTGCGCGGGGTTGAGATTCTGCCGCTGTTTGGCCGCCTAACCGCTGGGGAGCAGCAGCGCGTATTCGCTCCGGGGGACCGCCGGCGCGTAGTGTTGGCCACTAATATCGCCGAGACTTCGCTGACCATCCCCCGCATCCGCTACGTCGTAGATACGGGCTTGGCGCGTCTGTCGCGCTACAACCCCCGCACGCACACCCAGCGCTTGCCGATCGAACCGATTTCGCAGAGCAGCGCCCGCCAGCGAGAAGGGCGTTGCGGGCGGGTCGCGGACGGGGTGTGCATTCGCCTCTACGCGGAGCAGGACTTTCTCTCGCGCCCCGAATACACCCAGCCTGAGATCCAGCGCGCCAATCTCGCCGAGGTTATCCTGCGGATGATCAACCTCAAGCTAGGGGACATTGAAGCGTTCCCCTTTATCGATCCCCCGGCAAAAGCCGCTATCGCTGGCGGGTTCCAACTCCTGAGCCAACTCAACGCCCTCGACGAAAACCGCGCACTCACCCCCATTGGCCTTGCCATGGCCCGCCTGCCCATCGACCCCACGGTCTCGCGGATGCTGCTCCAGGCTCGCGAGGAGCAAGCCCTGTCCGAAGTGCTCGTCATCGCCGCGGCCATCAGCATTCAAGATCCGCGCGAGCGGCCCCTCGAAGAGCAGGATGCGGCCGACCAAATGCACCGCCAGTTTCACGACAAAAGTTCCGATTTCCTAGCTTATCTCAACATCTGGAACGCGTACCACGACAAAGTGGAAAGCGCCTCGCAGAACCAACTCCGCAAATTTTGCAAGGCGCACTACCTTTCCTACATGCGGATGCGCGAATGGCGCGATATCCACGCGCAGATCCGCGAGACACTGAACGAGATAAAAGGCTTTCGCTTCAACCGCGAACCCGCTGGGTACGACGCGATCCACCGTGCGGTAATCACCGGCCTGCTTTCGAGTGTGGCGCGCCAAGAGGAGGGCAATATCTATCAGGCAGCGCGCAGCCGCGAGGTGATGATTTTTCCCGGCTCGGGACTCTTCCGCTCCAACAAGGGCAAGAAGCCAGTCGAGAGCGGCCCCCCCGGCTGGCTGGTCGCGGCCGAGATTGTCGAGACCTCGCGCCTGTTTGCCCGCACTGTCGCTCGCATCCAGCCCGAATGGCTCGCAGAACTAGGCAGCCACTTGTGTCGCGCTTCGTACGACCAGCCCTACTTCAACCCGCGCTCGGGACGGGTGCTGGTGCGCGAAAAGCTGATCCTCTACGGTCTCGAAGTGCTCAGTCGTCGCATTCCTTATAGCCGCATTAACGCCCGCGAGGCCACCGAGATATTCATCCGCGAGGCGTTGGTGCCTGGGACGGTGCATACTCCGCACAAGTTTCTCGCGCACAACATTCGCCTGTGTCAGAAGATCGAAACTTGGCAGACCCGTGCCCGCGGTTTGGCCGATGTCCACGTCGAAGAGGCCGCGGCCCGCTTTTACTCCCAGTATCTCGACGATGTTTCCTCGCTGCCCGACCTCAATCGGTTCCTCAAAGACAAAGCCGACGACTTCCTGATGATGGAGGAGGAAGACTTGCTCGGCACCACTCGCACCGACTTCGACCAGCAGACCTTCCCAGACGCACTCGATCTCGATGGCAATAAACTAGCCCTCAGCTACGCCTATCGCCCGGGGCAAGACGAGGACGGCGTCACCGTCAAGGTGCCCTACAAACTGGCCCACGCCGTTGATCCAGAAATACTCGAATGGCTGGTGCCGGGTCTGCTCGAAGATAAAATCACCGTCCTGCTGCGCTCGTTGCCCAAGTCCATTCGCAAGCAACTGGTGCCGATTCCCGCAAAGGCCCAGCGCATTGCGGCCGCGCTCAAGCCGACGCATTCCACCTTTTTGGAGTCGCTGCAAGACCACATCCGCCAGCACTACCATATCCAAATCCAAGTGTCGGACTGGAACGCCGATGACTTGCCCGACCATCTCAAGATGCGCGTCGATATTCAAGGAACCAACGAGCAGTCTGTCGCGGCCGGCCGCGACTTGCAGCAACTGACCCAACGCCTTGAACAGCACGACACCCCCGTCGAACTAGACGCGTGGAAAAAGGCGGCCCAACAGTGGGAACGGGAAGGGATAACTAATTGGGATTTCGGCGATCTGCCCGAACGAATAGAGGTGACCCAAGCGGGTGGAGTACCGCTTTATGGATGGCCTGGCTTCCGCTGCGCCGAAGGCGGCGTGGCGCTGCGGCTCTACAAAAGTCGCGCCGAAGCCGAAATTCGCTCGCGGGAGGGTTTTTTCGGCCTTTGTGCTCTCGCACTCCGCGACGAGCTAGCGTGGCTCCAGCGCGAGCTCCAAGAGCTGGCGCAGTTCAAGGCGCGCTACCAAGGTAGTTCTCTAGAACTGCGTACCCAAGCATTTGAACATCTCGAGCGCTACCTCTTCCACCGCGAGCAAATCCTACCCCTGCGCCAAGAGGATTTCGACGCCGTGCTGGTGCAGGCCAAGCAGCGGCTGCGCGGCTTGGCCGCGCGCTTCATCTCCACGGTCGATAGCTTGCTCGAAGCCCGCCGCGAAATTCTCCTCTCAGGCCAGTCCTATCGCGGGCTGGACGCGGACTTGGAGCGGTTGCTGCCCGACGATTTCCTCGCCCGCGTTCCCTTCCACCGTCTCAGTCACTTGCTGCGCTACCTAAAAGCCGTCGAGGTGCGCGCCGAGCGCGCTGCGACCGATCCGCGCAAGGACGCTCAGAAGGCCGAGTTGATCGAGATGTACCAGAGCCAGTTGGAAAAGCTCGCCGGGGAGACCAATTCGCCCGAACGAGCGGCCCAAATCGAGGAATTGCGCTGGATGCTGGAAGAATATCGCGTCTCGGTCTTCGCCCAAGAGTTGGGTACCGCCCACCCGATCTCCCCCAAGCGGCTCGACAAGAAAATCGAGCAGATTCGTCAAATCCGGTGATCCGCGCCCTGATCTTCGATCTTTGTGACGCCGCACAAACCGCGCGAGTTGGCCGAAATTTTGGACAGTAAAAACCGAGCGTAGAACGGGGATTAGATTGTAGCGAAATGGATCCATCTGCGTGTGCGGATGCACACAGATGGAACTAGCAGAGCGCCGCCCCTACTCAGAGATCGGCGTTGGCATGTAGGTTGCTTCTCTACCCTTGAGCCGCCATATTACTCATTGGCCTTGCGCCCTCAAGGATTTTACCATGACTGATAATCCCAATCCTCAATCTCGTCCCGCTCCCGCAGAACTGCACTGGGGCATCAGCTATCTACGCGAAGACATCCAAGATCTGCGCAACCAAATAGGAGCGGTTCACCACCGCATTGACGAGACCAACCGCCGCATTGACGAGACCAACCACCGCATTGACGAGACCAACCGCTCGCTGGGCGAACAAATTCAAGCGGTTCACCACCGCATTGATGAAACCAACCGCTCGCTGGGCGAACAAATCCAGGCGGTGCATAAGCGCATGGACGTCCATTTTATGTGGACGATGACCACCTTGATCGCCATCACTAGCATCCTCATCGCCGTCATCAAGCTCTGATCACATCCTAAGCACCGCCCGGCAGGGCCGCTCGCCAAAAACAAAACGCAGGACCAATGCCAACCAATCGCTCTGCAACAGGGGGCCTGGTTGGTTCAGACGTTTTCCACCAGCCACTGGTAGCACTTTTCGTATCCCACCTGTCCCTCGGTCTCCGGGCCTTCGTATTCAGCCGTCCAAGCTCCGTTGTAGCCGGCCGCCTTGAGGCACTGGACCGCGTGGTCGAGGTGGATCTCTCCCTCGCCCAATGCTGCCCCTTTGTAGTTTTGCCGCGAGCCGGTCCCGTCTTTTATGTGGGTGTGGAAGACGTGCGGAGCCAGTATTTCATAGAAATGGTCGATCCGGTCTAGCTCGTGACCGAACCAGCGGTAGTTCATGGTATCCAGATTGACGCCGAGTCGGTCCGAGCCAACGCGTTCGATCAGGCTTAATTGCCAGTCGCCGTCGTTGGTGGAAGTTCCGTGGTTGTCGAGGGCGATCCGCACGTTGTACTCTTCGAGAAAATCGGCGCAGCGCTTGAAGGCTTCGAGCAGCATGGCGTCCCACTGGTCCTCTGGGACGTCGCCATTGCGGTTCCAGCCGCCATCCGAGCGCACGATGTCCGTGCCGGTTATGGGAATGATCTGGCAGACGTAGCGGTAGCGCTCGATTTGCGCGTCCAAGTCACGGGGATTGGCTTGCAGGAAGTCGTTGCCTGCCGCTACTGCCGAGGCTTGCATCCCGTATTTGGCCAATAACTCGCGCGTGGCTGCGGCCGTCTGCTCGCCGTTTTTGGACGCGCCATCCCAGATATCGCCGATCTGCAACTCGCAGTACTGGTAGCCGATTTCGCTGGCCCGCCGGGCGAAGCCCTCTAAGTTGCAGCCGGGCCAGTTGTAGTGAATTGCGCCGATTTTTGCCATGTTGGTACTCCTTCTATCAATTAGGAATTAAGAATTAAGAATTAGGAATTGGGCGGTGATGGGTAATTCTCAATTCCTAATTCCTAATTCAAATGTAAAGCCGCCACACCTGAGTCTGTAGCGGCATGAGGCTGATCTCCGAGACCTCGTCGCTGGCGGGTATAGCCTCGATCGCAAGGGCCTCGTACGTGTCGAAGCACTTTTGGCGCGATGTGGGCGGCTGCGGTAGATAATCGAAATGGTAGGACGCCTGCCGCACGGTGCGCGGCTCGAAGTTGTGCACCACTAAAAGCGCGCTCCGCTCGGTATAGCGCACGTACGCTAGAATGCGGTCGTCTGGGTCGCCGCCTGCGAACTCGTTGCGGTGGAAGTAAATCTCTCCGTCGCAAAATTCTGGCCATTCCTTTTGCAGTGCGAAGACACGCTCGTAGGCCCTCGCTAGGCTGGCGTGCGGCTCGCGCTCGGCTTGGTCGAAGTGCAGGAGGGTCTCGTTTTCAAAGTCAGTGCGCGTTTCCTCGCCCCACTCGCTACCTAGCTCCAAACCTCGCGTCAGGTTGCACTTAGAGGCCGAACCGGCTGAGCAGTCGATCAAGTCGGCCTGCAAATTCTTGAGCAATGCCATTAGCTGCGCCCGGTCTTCCGGATCTGGCTGGATGGGACAGGTAAGGCTCTGCCAGTAGTCCCGCGCCTGCTCGTCGCAGCGCAAGAGTTCCCGGAACCGCTCGTGCCAGATGCGGGTGGCGCGCGGGCTGTCGTGGTTTTCAAAGTAAGCCATGGCCACGGTGCCGGGCGCGAAGGTGCGATTCGTCTCCTCTAGGAAATCGATGAGGGGCTGGGCGTGCTCGACGTCGCGGTGATAGTCAACTAAGAGCGCGTAGATCATATCTGCCGGGACGTCCACTGCTTCGGTCAGCGGGCACAGCGTCTCGCCCAACACCAACGCCTCGGGCGCGGCAGCTTGAATGAGGTTCTTGAGCTTTTTGAGGAAGGGCCGGTCAATGGTCTGGCTGGCGTCGATCCGCACCCCGTCGAATCCGCATTGCTCGATCCAATACGGGGCGATCTCCAGCAAGTACTCTTGCAACGGCTGATTGTAAACTAGGTCGAAGAGCGCTACGTCCGAATAGACCAGCCAAGCGATCTGGTGGATTTGCGGCACGCCGCATTCGTCGCGCAGATACCACTCGGGATGTTCGGCGATCAGCGGGCAGTCGCGGCTGCTCTGCATCAGGACTAGGTCGAAAATGACCTTCTTGCCGAGGGCGTGTGCCCGCCGGGTGAGCGCGCGCAGTTCGGCGCGACCGACGAGTTGGACGAAGGCTTCGCGGCCGAGTGCCTTTTCCGCTTGAGCCGCCGACAATCCGGCGAGATCTTCCATCTCGTTTGGGAGCACGAGACCCTCTGCCACCAGTTCCTCCCAATCCACTTCCTCGGCTGGCGAAACTAGCTCAGGGTCAACTTGGAAAAAGTCCTGTACCGCATAGACGCTGCCGAGGGTTCCCTTGCGCACGTCCGCGCCGGTGTGCAGGTCCGCAAAGCCCGGACGAAAAAAGGGCAGCAGATAGATCAGATCGGCCGGAATGGCGTCTAAGCGCCGCGTCAGGTCGGCGAGCCGGCCCGAGCGGAAACGCCCTCCCTTGATCTTGGCACCGACCTTGCGCACGCACACTTCGGCGATCGTCGGCCCCTTGCGCACCCACTCCGGGCTGACGACGACGGTCCCGTCGCGGTTTTCGGCTAGGTCGTTGAGGCTGATCCATTCCTTGCGTCCGGCCTCGGCGTAGCTGTCGGCGGAAAATTCTACCGCGTAGCTGAAGGTGCCGGTGCGCCCAAGCGCGAAAGTCTCCGACTCAAAGACGAGGTTGTTGTCGGCGAGGAGGGGTGTGCCTGCCTCATCGACGAGTAGCCGCATCTCCACATACGCGTTGGTTCCGCTGGCATCGGTCCACAGCCGCGCATCCACATCCCTTGGCTGGACTTGGTATGGGTCCACAGCCGCAACGAAAAGCTCGCAGCGCACTCGGGCGCGAACCGCTGTCTTGCCAGGTTTGATATAAGCCCTAGCGAGGGGCGGCTCACAGACCTGACCGTCGATTGCAATGGTCAGGTTGCCGCCCCAGACCTGCCAGTTATCGAACTCGCGGCGCTGGTAGCGGCAGTGCAATTGTTCGTAGAACGCGGCGCGTGAACCGAAGACAGCCGTAACGGTCAAAGAATTCTCTCCAAAAGAATTAGGAATTCCTACAATTATCTATGGTTCTGCCGATAGTGTCGCTTGAGCAGATCCTCGCCGAAATCGTTGTGCAGGTCGCGCCAGACCGCGTGGATGTGGTTGGCGTCGTTTTGGGTGTTGTCGTACTCGGCTAGGAAACCCGGCCCCTGCACCCGGTAGTAGTGCGGCCCCCCGCGTTCTTCTGCACCGGCCCAAGCAAAGTGCGCTGCCCGCAAATATGCGGCTCCGAGTCGCGCCCATTCGGCTTCGGCCACTGCTTCGGGCAAGCGTCGTACGTACACTTCGATCAAGGCGTCCAAGACCTGACGCTGTGCCGCGCTCATATCCGCGCTGCCCAATCCCTCCGGTTCGACTTCGCCACGCACGTGGGGCACGTTGGTCGTGAGAATGTCCCTTGGGGCTTCGGCACTGACGATGGCCACCGCTTTTTGCTCGCCGTCTAACTCGTGCAAAAGCTGACGCCCCAGATCCTCTTCCTCCCGCAGAGCACGCAACCCAGTTTGCTCGCCGTGGCGTACCTCAGCGGGATTTGAGCCAAAAAACAACGGCGTCGATCCCAGTTGGCCTTCTACTACCGTGTGGTTGAGCGAGACGTGGTGGCCTTCAAAGCGCCAGCCCCAGGGCGCGTCTCCACCCGGTTCGCCGAAAATGCTCACGTGGTACAGCTCGGGATCGCGCTGGAAGCGCCGCCCGGCTCCCTCTAACTCGGCCAGTATCGGTTCTAGCGAAATGATCGTCGAAACTTTTTCATACCCCGACGCGCTGACTCCGGTTGCTACCAGCGCGTGGGCTAGCTCCCGCTGGCGCTCGTCCATTTCCTTGAGCGGCAATCCGGCGCGCTCCCTCGGCACGTAGTGCCAGTTTTTGCGCTCTGTGCTGTCGGCGAAGTCGATCACCGCTTTCTGTCGCTCGGCCGCATCTAAGGACGCGAGGAAATTGCTGGCGGCCTCGGCCATGCGCTGGATGGTATCGGTTCGGTTCGTGCTTTTTGCTGCCATTGCATACGCCTCCTCTGGCGAGAAAGAGCTAGTTTGGCTCATGGCGCGTAATTAGGTGTTACCAGCCATGGCCTTCAGCGATTTGACCTTTACAGGCTCCCGGTTGGGCAGGCGAATGACGATGTCCATTTCGCCGCCCATGGCCTCCACATAGCCGCGCAGAGTAGAAAGATACATGTCGGTCTGCTTTTCTATCTTGGAGACAGCGGGCTGGCTGATCCTTAGTGCCTCGGCCATCTTGGCTTGAGACAGTTTTGACAAGGACCTCAGTTCCTTGAGGGACTCTACTTCGTTGAGCAATTCCTCGTATCGACGGTCAATCTCCGCACGCCGCTCGGGCGGTAAGGAGTCGAGAACTTCTTTGAGTGTGACGACCATGGTCATTCTCCCGTCCGTTGCAAGTGCGACTTGTAACGCCTGTCCGCTTTCTCGATAAGACGCTTGTAGAATCGCGCTGGGCTAGTGCCGCTTTTGTCCCCAGCGACCAGCAAGATGGCGTTCCGCTTCGGATCGAAGGCGAAGGCAACCCGCCAAACCCCGCCCTCGGCCTTGAACCGCAATTCTTTCATATTGGCGTAATCCGAGCCTTTCAGTGTGTCCACATGCGGCCGACCAAGCTGAGGGCCAAATTCTTCCAACAGCCGCGCATTCAGCAACAATTCGTCCTGAACCAACTCCGAAAAAGTATCGAACTCGACCTTGAATTCTTCTGCAAAGCCAATAGCCCAAGTCACTACAATATAACCTTAAGGTTATTGTTTTCAATCCCCTGCCTGAGCCAGAAAACAGATCGTTCTCCATGAAGTATTGATTACTTCGGTCGCCGTGCCGACAAGTCGTCGTGCAAGTCAATGGTAGTGTATTCTCTGTCTGATTGCTTCACGGCGATTCGCACAAACTCCAGTTTTTCCGGGCCGGGATTGTAGATGCCGTGCCCCTGCCCAATGCCCTGCCAAGTAACCGACCCTGGCCCCACCGCAAAGGTCTCGTCGGCAATCGTCATCAGCCCTTGTCCTCTCAGCACGACAAAGCTCTCTTCGAGAAAGTCGTGATAGTGATACCCCACCGAGCCACCCGCGCTGAGGATTGCATGGTCGAGAAAGGTCCAGTCGCTGCAGAAATCGTCGGGCGAGAGCACGTGCCGAGTGGCGATTTGTCCACAGCCGCCGTGGATTGCGTCGCGCCACTTTAGTGCTTGCTCGTCAAAGGTGCCGACTTTGGGCTGCACATCCTGCGTCTCTGCATCCACGTCCATCGCGACGCGCACGCGCAGCACTTGCACAGGTATGTCGGTCAAGTTTTTCAGCTCGTGAGTAATCCCAGTAGATTCGACGATAAACCCAGGCCCTTCTCCGCTTGCTGTTTGTTGCTGCCCCACGGTCAACTCCACCGGCCCGTCCATAAACACATAGCCCTGTTCACAAGGCCCTCCTGTAGTTGCTGGCTCCTGACGCCTTTCCCCCGGTGCCAGTATCCAATAATCGAATGCCGACCACGGCGTCTGTCTCCGCAATCCCTCAAAGATCGGGCCACCTTTTGGGTCCAACTCATTGAGACGGACGTGTCGGATGTGTTTCATGCTTTTCTCCTTGCTATCCTCCGCTGTCGCCACGTAAACTACGCATCCCAACTCTCCTTTACAAACCCTTGACACCCTTCCGCTCAACCCCCAACATAAACGCCCATCTCTATAACGGAGCTACCCAAATTGCCTACAGAAAAAGACCCCATCCGCGTCGCCGTGCTCGGCCAAGGCCGCTCCGGCCTCGACATCCACTGCCGCTACTTCAAGACCGCCCCGCACAAGTACCAAATAGTCGCCGTCGCCGACCTCCTTGACGACCGCCGCCAGCGCGCCCAAAGCGAAATGGGCTGCGACGCGTACGCCGACTACCGCGACCTCCTCGCACGCGGCGACATCGACTTGGTCGTCAACGCGCTACCCAGCCACCTCCATCCTCAAGCCACCATCGATTCCCTCAGCGCTGGCCACCACACCATCTGCGAAAAACCCCTCGCTTGGAATGTGGCCGAACTCGACAGTATGATCGCCGCCGCCGGCAAGGCCGATCGCTTGCTCCTGCCTTTCCAGCAGTCGCGCAACGCGCCCCAATTTCAAAAGATGCTCCAAGTCATAGATTCGGGCGTCCTTGGCCGCATCGTCCAAGTCTCTATCTCCTTCAGTGGTTTCGCCCGCCGCTGGGACTGGCAGACCCTGCAAGAATACCGGGGCGGCAACCTACTCAACACCGGCCCGCACCCCATGGACCAAGCTATGCGCCTGCTCGACTTCAACATGCCGGACCAAATCCTCTGCGCCATGGATCGCGCGAACACCTTCGGCGACTCCGAAGACTACGTCAAAATTCTGCTGCGCACCGAAGACAAACCCGTCATCGACATCGAAATCTCCTCCTGCACCGCTTTCCCCCAGCCCATGTACACCGTCCACGGCGAGTGCGGCGGCCTCTCCGGCGGCCCTGCGGGACTAACTTGGCGCTACTACGATCCGCAAAAGGCACCCGAGCAGTCGCTCATCCGCAGCCCGCTGCCCGGCCCGAGCTATTGCCGCGAAGAGCTAAAAATGATCGAGCGGTCCTGGGCCTCAAACGAGGACGAGCAAGACGCATTTACCTATATGTCCAACGCTTATTACGACGACGTATTCGCCGCGTTGCGGGAAGGAGTTCAACCCGAGATCACGCCGCAACAGGTGCGCGTGCAGATCGCCGTCATCGAAGAGTGCCACCGCCAAAACCGCCTCTCCCAACTGCCGCCCCAAGGTTGGCCAAAGGAATGCACGACATGAACGCCGCCAAAGCGAACGCCCTTACCGCAGCCATTGCCGAGCTACCCCGCGTCCAGCTAGCCTCCATCCGCCCCACCCCGCTAGAGCCGCTGCCGCGCCTAACTGCCCACCTCGACAGCCCGGCACTCTATATCAAGCGCGACGACCTGACCGGCTTGGCCTTTGGCGGCAACAAGACGCGGATGTTCGAGTTTGCCTTGGCCGACGCCTTGGCCAAAGGGGCCGACACCATCGTCTCGGGCGCGGCAGTGCAGTCCAACTACTGCCGCCAACTCGCCGCGGTCTGCGCCAAGCTAGACTTAGAACTGCACCTGATCCTCCGGCCGGTGCGCGCAATCGACCGAACCGAATCGCAAGGCAACAACCTGCTACAGCATCTGCTCGGTGCCCAAATCACCGTCCTAGCGGAAGGTGATCAGCACGGCCAGCAAGACGCCCTCCAAGCCAAGGTCGAGGAGCTTGCCGCACAGGGGAAAAACGCGTACTGGCCGCGCCGCGAAGATACGATTGACCTCGACGCCATCGCCTATGTAGAAGTGGGCGTGGAGATTGCCCGCCAATGCCAAGAACAAGGCATCAATCCGTCCTACCTCTACCTCTCCGCCCTCGACACCACCCAAGCCGGCGTGGCATTGGGCCTAGCCTATATCGAATCGCCGATCCAAGTGCGCGGCTTTTGCCCTATCGCCAATGTCGAGAGCCGCCACGAGGACATGGCCGCCATTGCCAACCAAGCCGCCCGTCGCCTCGGCCTCGACATTGCCATGAGCGCCGCCGACTTTGACAACGATGGTTCCTTCGTCGGAGAGGGGTACGGCATCCCCACCCCCGCTGGCTTGGATGCCCTGCGCACGTTAGCGCGCAAGGAGGGCATTCTCCTCGATCCCGTGTACACCAGCAAGGCCCTCGCCGGCCTTGTTGCCCACGCACGCGACGGCAGGCTCGACGGCGAGGCGATCTTCCTGCACACCGGTGGCAATCCCGCCCTGTTCGCCTATGCTCAAGAAGTGCTCGCCGACTGAATGGATCCCTTTTTCCTGATCGGCGTCTCCTTCCTGACCTCGACTTTTACCGCCATCATCGGTGTGGGCGGCGGTATCGCGCTGATCTCGGTCATGCCGGGCTTGCTGCCCGCCGCAGCCATCATCCCCGTCCACGGTGCCGTGCAGCTAGCCTCCAACGCCAGCCGCGTATTCTTTGGCCTGCGCCACATCGACTGGCGCATCTTCTGGCCCTTCGCGGGCGGTGCGCTCCTCGGCGCTGTCGTGGGGGCGCAGGTAGTAGGCGACTTTAGCTTCGACGATCTGCCCCTGTATCTGGGTGTCTTTATCCTTCTCGTCATCTGGGTTCCCGTGCCCAGCCGCGCTTTTCGCCTCCCCGGCCACTTTGCCATTTTCGGTGCCCTCCAGACCTTCCTCGCCCTCTTCGTCGGCGTCGCTGGTCCCCTGACCGGTGCCTTCTTGGCCAGCGCGGGTTTGCCCAAGGACCGCTTGGTCATTACCCACGGCACGGTAATGACCGTCACTCACCTGTGCAAAATCTTGGTCTTCGGCTTTGTCGGCTTCTCCTTCGCGCCCTATTTGCCTCTTATTGCCGGGATGATTGGCGCGGCGACGCTTGGCTCTTGGTGCGGTACGCGCTTGCGCAACCGGGTTTCCGAAAAACTCTTCCGCAAGGTCTTCAGAATCGCGATCACGCTCCTCTGTTTGCGCATGATCGCAGAGACGCTCTATCCGGCGTAATCGCCAATTTTTTTTGCGACACTTGCACCTTGTCGGTTAGCAGCGGTCGTTTGCAGAAGCTAACTTTGCGGGCTTATTTTAGTAGCTCTTGCAAAGGAGATTTCCGTGAACGAACTCGAACAAGCCATCCAAGAAATCGAAATCTACGGCTTCACCCTGCTCGAAAGCGTCCTCGATTCCGACACGGCCGCGGCCATGCGCCAAGCCCTGATCCGCTGCGAACAAGAGCACGGTACCGAACACACCCATCGCGGCGCGGCCCGCCACGTGGCCAACCTCCCGGTCATGGATCGCATTTTCCACCAGTGCATCGACCACCCCCGCGTCTTGCCCATCCTCGAACACTTTCTCGAGCCCTCACTGATTTTGGGCAGCCTCAACTCGCGCATCGTCCGCCCCGGCGACGGCTACCAACACCTGCACAGCGACATCCCCGTCTATATGCTCAACATGGACACGCCGGTGATGATGAACACCGTGTGGATGCTCGACGACTTTAGCCCCGAAATCGGCGGCACCCGCGTGGTGCCCGGCTCGCACAAGAGCGGCCTCGCCGCGCCTCCGGAGGGATTCGCAGTCCAGCACGAGGTGCAGCCGACAGCTCCGGCCGGGTCGGTGATTGTCTTCAACGGCCAGTGCTGGCACGGCGGTGGTGCCAATACCGGCGACCGCAACCGCCACGCCTTATTCGGCCACTATAGAAAGCACATGTTGGTCTTCCAACTCGACCCGCACGACGGCTTCCCACCGGAATGGCACGATGGATTAAGCCCGCGTCAACGCCAGCTAATGAGGATGCAGAACGGCCCGGGTGCTCTGCATGCCGCCGATGCGCATTTTCGCTAGGAGCTAGGACATGCTGAGAACCCGCAGCTTCGCGCTCACCGTTGCTATCGCGCTTCTGGCTCCGACCGCCCTAAAAGCCGAGGTTACTACTTGGCAACTCGGCGGCAGCCAGCCTTGGGCCGGCCAAGACACGGTCAGCATTATGATTGACTTTGAGCGCGTCCCCGGTGCCATCCAGCCAATACGCGTCGAGCGAGGCGTCAACATCATTCCCCTGCTCGACAACTGGACCACCTTTCGCCAGCCCAAAGAATTAGGTTATATCGACGGCGAGCGGCCCCGCATCTGGAAGTGGAACGAAGGCAACGGCGACCCCACCGAAAACGGCGTCGCACTCATCGATGCCGACAGCACCACGTACAATTCCTCCAAAGCCGAGGGCATTGGCAAGCAGTTTTTCACCATCGACTTGGCCGTGCCCATGCCGGCGCACACCTTCGGCTTCCACGCCCCTTCGGGCGGTTTCCGCTCCGACGGCACGCCGCTGCGTACGGACTCGACGCCGGCCTTCCAAATCTCGATCCAAGAGGAAAACAGCGAGATTTTCGCCATCAAAGGCCCGCTACCCCTCGCAAGGATCGTCGCCGAGCCGACGCAAAATTTTGCACCGGATGTGCGCATTGGTTTCGACCAGCAATACGTGCGCTTCTTCCGCTGGGCCCGCAAATTCTCCATCATCGACGAGACGGCCTTGACCCGCGTTAGCGGCTCATCCGGCGGCCAAGGCAATCAAGCTCGCTCGCTTTTGGGCACCATCAGCGAGTTCGAGGTCTATGGCGAGGGCTTTCCCAAGCGGGCCACGTACCGCTCCAAAATCATCGACCTCGGAGCCGAGCAAAACTTTGGCCGCTTATTCTTTACCGCCACGCCGATGCGCTTTGTCGCTGGCGAAGCCGTCGAGGCACCCGATGCACGGGCCTTCGCCGAGGTCGAGGTTCGCACGGGCCGCGACGACGATCCGAACATCTATCACGAATACACGGTCACCGGCAAGGAAAAGGTCGTCTCCCGCGCCCGCTACGAGAACGATCTGCGCACTGGGTTTGGTCGCACGTGCGCCTCTTGTGATTTTGTCCAGCGCAGCCCCCGGCCTGGAATGCGGGCCGCAGTCACCTATGACCGCGATAACTGGACCTTCTGGTCAACGCCCACGACCCAATCGGGCCTGCCGCTCAACCTCGACAGCGGCTCTTTCATACAGGTGTTCATCACCTTGCACAGCACTCGCTTTGCAGATTTTGTGCGCTTGGATTCGCTGTGGGTCGAGCGAGCACCGCTGTTGGCGGCGCGCGTCCTCGGCGAGGTGGCTCCGCTTGCCGACCCGCAGCCCGCGCATGGATTTGGCGAGGTGGCCTTGGGCGAAATGGTCGAATTCGCGTACGATCTGTCGGCTTCCTTCTCAGGCGGGGATCAGCGCGGCTTCGACCAAGTGCATATTCAAACGGGTGCCCGGCCTGCGTTCAAAGAGTTGCTTGTCGGCGGCCAAGCGACCGACCCAGCCGCCGTCCGCGAAGAGGACGACGGGCTGACAGTACTCCTACCCGAGCGCGTTACTCGCGCCAACAACGCGCCGCTGCGCATCGTCTTTGCCGCGGAAGTGTTTGAACTGGCCACCACGTTCTTGGGCACAGTCACCGACTCAGAGGTCGAGACCTTGCCCCAACCCATCGTCTCTGGCGACGCCAGCGAATTGCTCTCCACCAATAGCCTACGCGTCCTTAGCGTTTCGGATCAACAACCTGCCTTGGTGCAAAACTTGCGCTTTTCAACGTCTGTGTTGACGCCCAATGGCGACGGCGTTCACGACGAGCTTCGCATGGCCTATTCCCTCTATGGCCTGCCGGAACAAGTGCCCGTCGAATTGGCGGTCTATGCGCTCGACGGACGCCATGTGGCGACCGTGTCCCAAGGCTTGCAAACTGCCGGCCCGCAAACGGCTCGCTGGGACGGACGCGACGCACAGGGCGCTGTTCTGCCTCCGGGCGTGTACCTAATTTCCGTGGTCCTGCAATCCGAGCGCCGCGCTGCCGCCTTGCTCCGCCCCGTGGGCGTAGCGTACTGAGGGAGTGGGAACGATGCGATTTCTTTTGCCGCTCGTCTGCGTCGCGTTGGTCGCCATGGCTGCCAGCAGCGAAACCCTGACCTTCCAAGGGCAAGATGCTTGGGCGACTTGGCAGGTGCCTCTCGGCCTAACCGAAGTGGGCGAGAATGGCCAGCTACAGCTCGTCAAGTTCCGCAAGGACATCAACGCGGTCGCTGATGCCCATCGCTTCTCCTATGAGAGCAAAAGTCGCGGGCGAGTTGCGGGCGGCGTCTGGGAGGCAGCCTCCAATCCAGCCGATGCAGACAACATCATCGACGGAGATCTCCAGACCTTCTGGCGTCCAGATCCGGCCGACGCCGTCGAGGACTGGGCCATTGAGATAGACTTGGGCCGCGCTGTGCTGGCCCGGGAAATACGCCTCACTTTTCCCGACGAGGAAGACGCGCGTCCCTTCCGCCAGTTTACCGTGTACGGCAGCACGGGGACCCGCATCTCGGTGCAAGACGACTTGGTGCTGCTGGATCCACTCTTCCGCACGACCCGGCCCAACGCGGCCAGCGAACTCGTCATCCCCCTCGGGTTTACCGCCCGCGACAGTGTATTTCAGCTCGACGAGGGTTTAGGCCTCGACCCGGTGGCCAAGAACAACTATCGGGTGATCCAGCGCATCCGCATTGAGGCCGAACAGAAGACCGCAAGTGCGGCCTTGGCCGAGATCGAGGTTCGCGGCATTGGCGACAACATCAGCATTGGCACCATGCAGCGGGGCCGCTTTGTCAACGGAGTCAACTCAGTCGATCCACAAAATCTCTTCGACGCCGACATGAACACCAACAACCTAATCGGCTCTTCGTATGGCAGCCTCGGCTGGAAGGAGGGCGGGGTGTGGTTTGGAGTGGATTTGGGGGCGGTGTTCTTCGTCGATGAATTCTTCCTCTATTCCTTTAGGCCCGACGAGGGCTTGGTGGGCTTCTCGATCAACGGCACCGGCCCGGGGCATACCGTGCTCTATTCAGACGGCACCCGCAGTCTTAGTTCCAATCTGCCCGTGCCCGATGCGTTTGACTACACAGAGCTCCTGACCCACATCAATCCCAATGCCGACCGCCTGCTCTACATTCGCTATATGTTCAAGCCGCGCAAGATGCGCTACTTCTTCTGGCACGGCATCAGAGACACCGGCTGGGGCATTGTCAAATGGGCCGAGTTCATGCTGTTCTCTCCGGGCTATCCCGCCGAAGTAGTATTGCACTCGGACTTCATCGACTTAGGACAAACTTCGGGCGACGGGCGGCCAAAAGTCATCAAAAATCTCTCTTGGGATACCGAGTTGGCCGCGGGCACCCGCCTGCAACTGCGCTCGCGCTCGGGCAACTCGCTAGAGCCGGTCTATACGTTTTACAACAAGATCGGCGAACAGGTCACCGAGGATAAGTGGAATAGTTCGCCCAAGGTGCTGCGCGGTCCGGTCGATACGACGCTCGTGGTGGGTGAGGACTGGGGAGAGTGGAGCAACGTCTATCAGTTCTCGGGCGAGGCATTTCAGTCGGAGAGCCCGCGCCGCTTCATCCTGCTGGAGATGATCCTCTCCACCGATGACCCCAGCGTAGCGCCGGTGGTCCATTCGCTCTCGGTCGAGTTTGAGGACGCGCTGTTGCAGGGTGCGGTGGGCCGCATTGAGCCGCGCCAAGCCATCCCCAACGAGGACACCCGTTTCACCTATACGCTGTGGCCGCAGATGGAGGCTGAGGATTCGGGTTTCGACCTCTTGCGCTTTATTGTGCCGGGTCGGATTGACGCCGAGGATCTCGAACTGCACATCGGCTCCGCGCCGGTCGAACCTACCCGCGTCGAGCAGCGGGGCGATTCGCTATTAGTTGTCCTGCCGAGTATCGTGACTGAGGACTCGATTCAGGTGGGTTTCACTGCGCGAGTTTTGCACAACGCCACGGTTTTTCCCCTCGATCTCGGGCTGAGCGAGCGCCCCGGTCTTTGGCAGTCGGTCGAGCCAGCCGAGCGCCGCTCTCAGGTAGTAATGCTCCCCAAACTAGCCGAGCACGGCCAACTCATCGACGCCTTGGAACTGGCCTCGCCCGTGATCACGCCCAACGGCGATGGGATCAACGACGCGCTCGACATGCGCTTTGTGGTCTTTAAGCTAGACGCGGCAACCCCTGCGCTCGCGCTCTACGATCTAGCGGGTCGCCAAGTCGCCGAGGTCGAGGCTACGCCGACCGCAACGGGCCATCGCTTCATTTGGACGGGCCGCAACGCGTCGGGAGCCTTAGTTGCGCCGGGCATTTATCTCTACCGCCTCGATTTGGGGGCCGAGTCGGGGCCGGGGACGCACGCGGGTGCGATCTCGGTTATCTATTAGGGACCAAAATTAAGGAGACTAACAAGATTTATGGGATTAGGTATGTCGTTTGCGAAATTTCAACACTGTTTTGGTGGAACGATGCGGTTTGTAACGAATGCCTTGTTATCTATGCTTCTCTTCCTCCCTTCCATCGCCTTCACAACTCAAAGGAGTACTACTATGAGCGATTATCTCGTCTATATCGGCACCTATTCCAGCGGCGACGAGGACGGCATTCACGTCTATCGCCTCGACATGGCCACCGGTGCGCTCGCGTATCAAAGCAGCATTGGCGGCATTGACAACCCTTCCTTCCTCGACATTGCGCCCAACCGCCGCTTCCTCTACGCCATCGGCGAGACCAGCGCGGTCGGCGACCGGCCCGGCGGCGCGGTCGCGGCCTTTGCCATTGACCAACAGAGCGGAGCCTTGACCCACATCAACACCGAATCAACCGTTGGTCCCGGCCCCTGCCACATCAGCATCGACCGCGCTGGTAAGTATGCGCTAGCCGCCAACTACGGCGGCGGTAGCGTCGCAATCCTGCCGATTCGGGAGGATGGCTCGCTCGGCGCGGCCACGGATTTCGTCCAACACGAGGGTTCTTCGGTCAACCCGGGCCGCCAAGAGGGGCCACACGCCCACTCGATTATGGTCGCTCCCAACAACAAACACGCCTTTGCTCCAGACTTGGGCATCGACAAGGTGCTCATCTATGCGATTGACCACGCAAATGGCAAGCTGGTCGCGCAGACGCCCGCGGAAATCGCCCCCGGCAGCGGCCCACGCCACCTCGCCTTCCATCCCGACAGCCAACGGGCTTACGTCATCAACGAGTTGAGCAATACCATCACGGCTTTCGACTACGACGCCGATGCCGGTACGCTCTCCACTATCCAGACCATCTCGACGCTGCCCGACGGCTATGCGGAGGTCAGCCACACCGCCGATATCCACGTCCACCCCAACGGCCGCTTCCTCTACGGATCCAATCGCGGCCACGACTCCATTGCCGTCTATGCCATCGACCAAGACACCGGCCAACTCGCACTCGTCGAGATCGTGCCGACCGGCGGTGCCGGCCCGCGCAACTTCGGCCTCGACCCCACGGGCACCTACCTAATCGCTGGCAACCACAGCACCGACGACATCTTCACCTTCCGCGTCGATCCAGACACCGGCAAGCTCACACCCACCGGCCACAAGGCGGAAGTCGTCTCGCCCGTGTGCCACAAGTTTATTCCGGTTTTTTAGGGATAGACGGCAGGGCGTGCGACGCTGCTGTTGGACCGCGTTGTACGCCCTGTCGGTCAAGAAGTAGCAGGCGCATCGCACCGCATTGAGAAAGGGATTCGCACGATAAGCTATGGCTCGGGCGATCATTTTTGATTTCGACCTTACACTAGCAGATTCAACAAAAGGCATCATTGAATGCGTCAATTTTGCGCTGGAAAAGTTGAGTCTGCCCCGAGCCGATGATGAGCGGATCAAGCGAACTATCGGTATGTCCCTGGAGGACACCTTTCTAAGTCTGACTGGGCAAACAGACAATCAGAACGTCAGTTTGTTTATAAGCAACTTTGTCAAACGAGCCGATCAGATTATGGTAGATTTAACGTCCATGTTTGCTAGCGTTCCCGCGACAACGGAGCGGTTGATCGAAATGGGTTTTGCATTGGGGATCGTATCAACGAAGTTTCGCTATAGAATTGAGGAGATTCTAGCAAGAGAAGGGCTGTCCAATCGCTTTGGCGTCATCATCGGCGGAGAAGACGTTGCCGAACACAAGCCACATCCCGGAGGTTTGACAGCCGCTATAGCTAGAATGCAAATAGATGCCAATGACGTACTTTACGTTGGCGACAGTACGATTGATGCGCTAACGGCCGAACGGGCCAAGGTGCCTTTTATTGCGGTGCTATCAGGCGCGACGGGCGAAAGTGAATTTGACGAAGTACCCAAAGTTGCAGTTATCGACGATATTTCAGCGTTGCCTCGACTGCTCCGTACCTACTTATCTTGACCATACTTCATTGCAGCATGATGGTCAATGTCTCGCGGCTTGACGGCTTGACCAACCGTTTTTACAGTCGCTGTGGGCCGGTGAGGTAATTTCCTGACGGCTTGCTGGCAGCGACCGAGAGCCACTACCAGTTCGTATGCGACCCATCCCGCCGCCGCAAATGCGGTGCTTCCCAAAACTTGAACTCCTGCTCCTTGGCCAGTTCTTCGTTGAACTCCACGCCCAGCCCCGGCCCCTCAGGCACCTTCAACATCGACCCCACCAATTCGCACTGCTCCGGAAACAATTCTTCGTCCATGAACTTACCCGCTTCCGTCGGCGTCACGCGGTGCTCGAGCCACGCGAAGTTGGGCACGGCCGCTGCTAGATGCACGGTCGCGGCGGTGCAGATCGGCCCCAGCGGGTTGTGGGGCATCAGGTCGATGTAGTGGGACTCCGCCAAGCTCGCCACCTTCATCGACTCGGTCAGCCCGCCGACATTGCACACGTCGATCCGCGCAAACTGCGTAATGCCCCGTTCGAGATAGGGCAAAAACTGCCACTTGCTGGCAAATTCCTCGCCGATGGCAAAGGGCACGTCGGTCATGGTACGGAGCGATTCGTAGGCTTCGGGGCACTCGTCGCGAATGGGTTCTTCGAGAAAGTCGAGCGTCCCCGGCGGCATCTTCTGGCAGAACGACGCGCTCTCGGCGACCGTCAGCCGATGGTGATAGTCAATGCCTAAGACCGGATCGGGACCAATCTCTTGGCGCACTTCAGTCAGCCAAGCCGCGGTGATGCCGATGCTATCGCGCGGCTCGAACAGCAGTTCCTCGTCGTACTGTTTGCCGTCGTACCGTATGCGCTGGGCCATGCCCGTGCGGATCACGTCCCAACCCTTGTCCAACAGCAGCTTGCAGTTTTTGACCAAGGTCTCTAGATCCGGTGCCCCAGTCGTCGCAAAGCAGGGCACCCACTCGCGCTGCTTGCCGCCCAAAAGCTGATAGACCGGCACGCCGAGGGCCTTGCCCACCACGTCGTGCAAGGCGATGTCGATGGCCGAAATCGCCGCGGTCAACACCCGACCGCCTTCAAAGTACTGGCCGCGGTACATCTCCTGCCAGAGCCGCCCGATTTCGCGCGGGTCGCGGCCGAGCAAAAACTCCCGGTAGTGCCGCACCGCGCCTACTACGGCTAGTTCGCGCCCCGATAGCCCCGACTCGCCCCAGCCGTGGATGCCTTCGTCGGTCTCGACCTTGACGATGAGCTGATTGCGGTGGCCCACCCAAGTTGGGTAGGCTTTGATGTCGCTGATTTTCATGGGATGTCGTCTCCTAATCTATAGGTGAAGCCAAATCGTGGTGGCGGATGTATAGGGCACCCACAAGGGGTGCCCCTACGATGGGGGGCTGCGCAAAAGCGCGACCAATTGTTCGTAGATTCTCGGCGCGGCGGCGACCAAGTCGCGGCCGTCCAATTCTTCCGGTAGCTCGCCCTCCACGGGCTGTAAGTGCCCGACGCGAGCGCCCGCTTCTCGCGCAATCAGGGCCGCAGCCGCCAAGTCCCAGGGCTTGAGCGACTCGTAAAAGCCGTCGAGTCGGCCCATTGCCACCCAGCAGAGATCAATGGCGGCCGAGCCGACGCGGCGGATGTCGCGGCATTGTCCGAGCACGCGGCGCAAGCGATCCACCAGCGCCACTCTGCCCTCGGCTGCGTAGGGGAAGCCCGTGCCAATCAGGGCACGGGATAGCTCGCTACACTCGCTGGTTCGGATGGCACGACCGTTGAGCCAAGCACCCGCACCGCGCCGGGCGGTAAAGGTCTCATCTACGAACGGGCAGCGCACCACGCCGACCTGAACTTGGCCGCCTTCGGCAAAGGCAATGGACACGGCTACTTGTTGCTGGTTATAGGCGTAGTTGACGGTGCCGTCAATCGGGTCGATGACCCACAAGGGACCGCGCAGCAGAGCGGGGTCTGCAATGTCGGGTGAGGACTCTTCGGAGAGGATGTAGTGTTCGGGAAAGGTCTGTTCAATCTCGCTGCGGATGAGCTGGTCGGCCTGTAGATCGGCCGATGTCAGCAGCTCAATCCCTTCCTTGTAGCTTAGATCCAGTGCCCGGTCCGCCCGTGCTTGGGCGATTAGCACACCAGCGCGCCGGGCGAGGTCTTCGGCAAATTCGAGCACCTCGCTCAACAGTGCGCCCCCAATTCCATTGGATACGGCGACAAGTTCTCCAAGCCGTCTTCGGTAATCAGGTACATGTTTTCCAGCCGCACCCCTGCCCGCGCCTCGGGGATATAGGCCCCCGGCTCGACCGAGACCACATTGCCCACGCGCAGGGTGCCGCCGCGCTCCTTGTTGAGATCGGGCATCTGGTGTGCCCGCAGGCCGATGTTGTGTCCGGCGTGGTGGATCAAGCCGACGTCGGCCAGCTTGGGATGCTCGCGGATATAGGCGTCCATGGCCACTGCGCATTCGCTGCCGTCCTTGCCCGGCCGCAAGTATTCGCCGACGCGGTCGTGAAAGCCCTTGACGTGCTCGAAGACGGAGTGCTGCACCTCGGTCGGCTCGCCCACGGCAAAGCTGCGGCACAAATCGGCCCAATAACCGCGGGACACCGACCAAGCGTCGATGACGTAGATTTCCCCGGCCTCAATCGGGCGATTGCGCGCAAAACCGCCCAGTTCGCCGCACTGGTAGTCGCCGTCGTGGAAAACCTTCTCACCGGCCGCAAGATGCGCTGCCCGCTGCGCTGCCGCTAGCACCTCCAGTTCGTTGACGCCCGGAGCCATCGCCGCTTCTGCCGCGGCGTACGCTGCCAGATCGACCTGCACTGCCTTGCGCAGCAGTTCGATTTCGTCGGGGTCCTTGACCTCCTGCATGTCGGCGAGCAGATCATCGATTGCGACCCATGCGGGCGTTTTGCCCAGTCCTTCTTCGACTGCCTGTTCCAAGCGACGCGGTAGAAACTCGCTCTGCCAGCCCAAGCGGCTAGCTACTGGCTTTTTGGCGCGCAATGTATCGACGATTAGCCCGCTTATCACCTCGCGCAAATCGGGCGTGACCGTGCCGCCGACGCTGAGGGAAAAGGTGAAACACTCGTCGGCGCACGGCTCGCCTTCGTCGGTATGCGCGATCAGCAAGGAGCGCCCATCGGCCCCCAGCCAGAAGAGCGCCGGCGGGCCGGGAAACTCTTCGGGGATGATGATCCCGGTGAAGTAGTAGATTTCCTTTGGGTGATTGATCACGGCCGCGTCGATGTCGAGTTCGGCCAGCCGCGCACACAGGCGCTGCTGCCGCGAACGGCATCCTTCTTTGGTCAGCATTGTATTATCCTTACAGGTTACAGTTGAAATAATGGGCGACCACAAGGGTCGCCCCTACATGTGCGGTCCTTGGGACAACAAACTGGATTCCTGCTTGCGGAGCGCAGGAATGACATCATACGCTCTATACGCTCGTAGGGGCAACCTTTATGGTTGCCCTAACCCCCGGATGTTCAACATAACAAGAGTCGCCCCTACATAAGTACTCAATAATAGCCAACCGCATCGCCCCTGAAAAGCAATCGCCGCCTTGAGCTACTCGCTAGCCGCTCCGTATATTCTCAGCCCATTTCCAAACGAAAGTGCATCTATGATTCCGAACCGACTCATTCTCGCCGCCTGTCTGTTCCTCGTCCCAGTCTCTGCATCGAGCGAAGGTTTCCACGGCTTCGACCCGGTGACTTACGACGGTCTGCCGCTTCCGCCTGATTCTCTACAAGCTATGGCCGCCGAAGCCGCGCAAAACTCGCCCCCTAAAAACGGCGAAACCCTAGTCTTCGGCTTTGCCAACCTGCAGCGCGATATCAGCTTTGGCATCAAGGTCGAAAAGAGCATTGAGCGCAACGCCGAGGGCGCCGGCATCGAATTGCTGATCGCCGACAACCGGCTCGACGGGCCGACTGCTTTGGCCAACGCCGAGAGCTTTGCCCGGCGTCAAGTTGACTTCTGCATCGAGTTCCAAACCGACGTCAACTTTGGTCCGGCGATCATGCAGCACTTCAACCGCAAGCAGATCGGCGTGGTTGCCATTGACATTCCCATGCCGGGAGCCACCTATTTCGGTGCCAACAACCCCCGCTCCGGCTTTATGGGTGGCTCCTATCTGGCGCAAGCGGCCAAAGCGCGCTTTGGCGAGCGGGCGCTCACGGAGGGATACTTCGTCGTTGGCGAACTGCCGCAATCGGGCGCGATCCCCGCGATGCGCACGGAAGGTCAGATCGCCGGTTTCCTCGCCTCGCTGCCCGGCTTCCCACCCGAGCGCATCATCCGCATCGACACCAAGAACACGCTGCAGTACTCCTTCCAGCAGATGAGCAACGCGCTCGGCCGCATCCCCCAAGGTGCGCCGATCCTAATCACCGCGATCAACGACCAGTCGGTTTCCGGCATGTTGCGCGCTGTGCAGCAGCAGGGGCGCGGCGCGGACGCGCTGGTCGTTGGCAAAGGGGCCGACGAGTTGGAGACGATGGTCGCCGAGGAGCACTTCATTGCCTCGGTCGCCTATTTTCCCGAGCGCTACGGCAACTATCTCATTCCGCTGAGCCTGATGCGTCTAGCTGGCCACGACGTGCCGGCGGCGGTCTCGGTCAACCACGTAATGGTCCACCCGGCCAACATCTGTCAATTCTACCCCGAATACGAATGCCAAGGCGAACCAAGCTTCGACTACGCCTTCCCACAGGAAGCCTTTGTCGAACACTTGGCCGCCCTAAAGAACAAGCCCGAACTCGCCGGCTACGAGCAGTTGATCCCCGACCACTAGCATGAGCCATACCGCACCTCTGTTGCAGATGGCGGGCATCTGCAAATCCTTCGGCAGCGCCCAAGTCTTGCGCGAGGTCGATCTCCGCTTAGACGCCGGGGAGGTGTTAGCGTTGCTGGGTGCCAACGGGGCGGGTAAATCCACGCTAGTGAAAATCCTCTGCGGCGTGTACAGCCGCGACGCTGGCACTGTCCGCCTCGACGACCAAGCGGTGCGCTACGACCGGCCCGAAGAGGCCATTGCTCACGGCGTCCGCTTTTTGCCGCAGGAAGTGTCGGTCTTGCCCGACCTCACGGTCGCCGAAAACATCCTCATCGCCGACTTGCCGCTCAAACACTCGTGGCTTGGCAAGCAGGTAGATCGCCCAGCGTTGCGCGCAAAAGCGCGGGCACTGCTCGACCGGCTCGGCTGCGACCTCGATCCCGACGCGCCGGTACACCAGCTCTCTGCGCCACACAAGCGCCTAGTAGAAATCGCCCGCGCCCTCGCTGGCCAAGCGCAGGTCATCGTCATGGACGAGCCGACCGCCGCCCTTGCCGACCGCGAGGTGCAAGCGCTCTTCGCCGTGGTCGAGCGGCTCAAGGCGCAGCAGATCGGCATCATCTACATATCCCACTATCTCGACGAGGTCTTCGAGATCGCCGACCGCATTACCGTGCTCCGCGATGGGCTAAACGCCGGCGATTTCGCCACCGCCTCTGCTTCGCGGCGCGAGGTTCTCGACGCCATGCTCGGTACCACTGTTGATGAACTTTACCCGCCGCGAGGCGCAAGCATTGGCGAGGTTGCGCTGGAGGTCGAAAATCTGAGTCTGCCCGGTGCGCTCGACAGCGTGTCCTTCTCGACCCACCGCGGCGAGATTCTCGGCGTCTTTGGCCTGCTCGGATCGGGGATTGACCAACTTGGCCGGGCCATCTACGGCGCGCTGGGGCCGCTGCCCGGCGCTCGCATTGCGCTCGGGGATACGCCCTATATCCCGACTAATCCGCGCCGGGGCCGCGACGCTGGCATTGGTTTCGTCGCCGCCGAACGCCAGCGCGAGGGCATCGTCCCCGACCTCGGCGTCCGTGCCAATATCACCCTGCCCTTTATCGACCGATTCGTGCGCTTGTTCTCCGTGTCCAAGCCGCGCGAAGCAAGCCACGCGCAAAGCTGGATTGACCGCTTGGGGATTCGCGCCGCCCACCTTGACCAACCGCTGCGCTTGCTCTCGGGCGGCAACCAGCAGAAGGCCTGCCTAGCTCGCTGGCTGGTCGAAGATCTGGCAGTACTCATCCTCGAAGAACCGACCCGAGGCGTGGACTTGGGCGCTCGCCACGAGCTTTACTTGGCGCTGCGGCAGTGGACTCAACAGGGGCTTGCCGTACTCTTGATTTCCTCCGACGCCGAGGAAGTCGCCGGCGTCTGCGACCGTTCCATTGTGCTCGACCGAGGTCAGGTGTCCAGCCGCTTTGTCGGCGGCGCGGCTCCGGCCGACCTGCTCCATACTCCGACTGCGAAAGACCTTCCATGAGCATTGCCATCTTGTTGAACCGCCCCGGCGCTGGCGTCGCCTTGTTGTTGGTGTTCTACCTCTTGGTCGCTGTGCTCTTCAGCGTACTCTCGCCTTGGTTTTTGTCCTTCGACAATATGATGAGCATCGGTGCCAATATGGCTTTTATTGGCTTAATGTGCGCGTTGCAAACGCCGCTGATCATCGCTGGAGGACTCGATCTGTCGGTGGCGGCGGTCGCCGGGCTGGCTGGGGTAGTAGTCGCGCTGCTTCACGCTGCGGGCGTCGGCATTGTCGCGGCCTGTCTCATCGCGCTGGCACTGGGCGGGGGCATTGGGTTGCTCAACGGCTTGTTAGTCGTACGCCTCGGGCTCAACTCGTTGATTGCCACTCTGGGCACGATGAGCGTCATCGGCGGGCTGGCCTTGGTCCTGACCGGCGGGCTGACCAAGCCACTGATGGAACCCGGTTTTAACTGGATCGGCAGCGGCCAGCTTTTGCGGCTGCCGGTACCGCTGGTGCTGATGCTGTTGGTTTATATCGCGCTCGGCTGGGTCCTGGCGCGGACCCGTTTCGGCCGCTTCGTCTATGCCGCAGGCAGCAACGCCGAAGCTAGTCGGTTGGTCGGTGTCCCGGTCGCACGCACCCTGATGATCCTCTACGTCCTCTCCGGCCTCAGCGGCGCGGTCAGCGGCCTCATTCTCGCGGCCATGCTCTACGCGGCGGCACCCGACGCAGCGGGACAGCATTTGTTGACGGTGATTGCCGCGGTGATCTTGGGCGGCACGAGTCTCTTTGGGGGACGCGGCACGGTGTGGGGGACCCTGTTGGCAGTGCTGTTGCTCGGCACCCTCAACAACGGGCTGACGCTGATGGATGTGTCTAGCTTCTGGCAGGATGTGACGCGCGGCGCAGTGCTTTTGTTGGCCGTCGGCCTCGACCAAGTTCGCACTCGCGCCGCAGGAGCTTAAGCAGGCGTACTTTATAATTTCGTTGATTGACGGACGGAGGGAATGGCCGTATTACCTTTACAATCCTGTGCTACTAAGTAAGCACCCACCCCGTCGGGTTATCGTTGAATAGAAGAAGCTCTATTGAGCTCGCCTTTCCTAGAAGGAGGATCTGCATGATGAAAACCAGAACATTGCCCACCTCGACATCGATGATTCTTGTCATCGGCCTGCTCGTGCTGGCCGGTGCGTTTTTTGTGGCGCACCCCGCTCTGGCGCAGACGGAGCTAGACTGTCCACTGCCTCCCGACTGGACTCCTCCGCCGGTGACTGCGGAACAGGTGGAAAACGGCAGCATTAGCCTGAGGGACTTCGCGCTAGTCGCGCGTGATCGCTTCCGGGGCGTGTCCCAGGGAGCAACGGGTACGGGCCAATTGTACAGCGGTGCATGCCTCGTCAGGCAGGAAGGGGGTCCTTGGCGTTCCGGCTCCACCTACTTGGTGCAACTGACGCCCGATGGTAGGTTGCGCATTCACGGGAAGGATATGGCGTTGTCGGGCAGACTCCTCAAGCCCCGGATTTATTTACAAATCCTTTCTTCGCTGGGAGTCCCCGTAACCGTTCTGGCCAACTTGGTCTCGCCCGATCCTGATACCGTCGCCCAGGCTCAAGCCGCCGTCATTGCCACATTATTGCAAGAACCGGATGCTGCGTTCGATGCGACCGGCCCCTCAGCGGTGGGCCCGGGCATACCAGGTGCCGCCGGCTATGCCAGCGCCTACATCAGCGGACGTGCTGCCTCCAATCAACCGGTTCCGATCATACTGCTCGCTGGATTCGAGCTGGATGCATCGCACTTGGCTCAAGAACCAATCGATTACGGCGACCCAGCCATTACAGCCAAGGAGGTGGTGGATCGCGAAACCCTGAAGGCCTTTGTCACGGAAGCAGGGAAGTACTTTAGCAGACTCCAAGAGACCGGCGTTCAAGGTGCCGTCTTAAAAGCCAAGATTGCCCTAAGGGATCCGAACGGGCCTTGGAAACACGGTAACGTGTACATCTCTGTCGTGGATCGCATCAGCAACATCATCGTGTTTCACGGAGGATTTCCGGACCGATTAGAGCTTCGACCTCCGGGGATTTCTCGAGACGCCGTGACTGGGGAACTCGTTATAGATCAGATGCTCGCCGCAGCGGCCAGCGGCCCGGAAGGCGGCTTCTGGAGTTACCACTTCGACAATCCCACTGACGACACCGACGGCGTTGAGGTCCCCAAGCTGGGCTACGCCCGCGAGTTCACGGGTGCAATCCCTAGGGCAGACGGAAGCAACCTCCCATTCAGCTTCGTCATCCAGTCGGGTTTTTATAGGAGCGCAACCGATGATGTCTCGACCCTTACCCGTACGGAAGTGGAGGCAACGGTCCTAGGCGACGCGGTCGAAGGGTTGACCGTCGAGTTTTCTCGCGCCATCGTCGGCCACCCGCCCAACTACGTCTGGAGCGCGGTCACCGACGTCACTGGTCATGCGTCTCTGACCGTCTCCAGCGCACGCCGAGTGAGCGGTTACTATCGTGCCCAGGCCCGCAACGCCGCTGGCGAGGTCTTCGGCCAATGGCACAGCATTCCCCTCAATCGCGACCGACGCCAAGTCTTGGAATTGCCGCTGGACGGCAATATGAGGATCGTGCGCGTCGAACCGCTGGCCGCCGCCAAGGCCGTGGCCGCAACTGGCGGTCTGGCACCTAATGTGCCCAACCCCTTCAACAGCGCCACGCAGATTGCCTACCACTTGTCCAACCCCGGTCCGGTCCGGTTGGTGATCTACAATGTGTTAGGCCAGCCGGTGCGCACGCTGGTGGATGAGTCCCAAGCCGCCGGTTCCTACCAAGTCCAGTGGGATGCCCGCGACCAGCGAGGGGTCTCCCTATCGTCGGGGGTCTATATCACCCGCCTGAGCTATCCCGGCGGAGAGCAGACACGGCGGCTGCTCTACCTCAAGTAGCGCCGGAACGGTTCGGTAGGAAGCGTTAGCTAAGAAGCCGTCTGGAGATCCCTAATACGCCTTGTTGAGGACGAGGCGTAGGGGGTTTTCAGACGGCTTCTTTTTTCGAGGAGGGGAGCAGTCCGTCGCCAGCATTGGGGACGACACGCAGGCTTACTATAGGTCCTCGACCGTATCGCCCTGCTGGTACGAGCCCAAGATGCGGACGAATTCGGTGGTTTCCCGAAGGTGTTCCACGGCTTGGGCGCAAGCCGCCTGCCCCAAGTGGCCTTCCAAATCGAGATAGAAGACGTATTCCCAAGGCCGTTCGGGCATGGGCCGCGATTCGATTTTGAGCAGGTTGATGCCGCGCTCGGCAAAAGCCGCGAGGCTTCGGCACAGCGCGCCGGGCACGTGCTTTAGCCCAAAGACGAGAGTGGTCTTGGCTGGCTCGGCTGGCGCTGACGCGGCGCACCGGTTCACCACCAAGAAGCGGGTAAAATTGTGCGGGGCGTCCTCAATGCCGGGGACGAGGATCTCCATCCCGTACGCAGCGGCCGCTTGCGCGCCGGCTATGGCTCCGCGATCGCGTGCGCCGCTCGCGGCTAGTTCTTTGACCGCTCCGGCTGTATCATCCGCCGCTATGGTCTGAGCGCCTGCCAACGAGTGGATGAAGCGAGTACACTGGGCTAAGGCGGGTGGCTGGGACGCAATGTAGCGGATGTCTGCTAGCTGCACGCCTCGGTTGACGATGAGGTTGTGGACGATGCGCAGCTTGATTTCGCCGACGATGTGGACATTGCTCTGCAGCAGCAGGTCGTAGTTCTCGTGGATGCTGCCCATCAGCGAGTTTTCGATGGGCACGACTCCGCAGGCACAAGACCCGTCTTCCACCGAGGCGAAAAGCGCCTTGAAATCGGGCTGTGACACCAGTTGTGTCTCTGGGAAAAAATAGGCCCGCGCCGCCGCCTCGCTGAACGACCCGGCGTGCCCTTGGATGGCCACTGGTCCGCACGTCTCTGCTCGCTTCATATACTCAATTCTTCTTCATGGGCTAGTTTGGACATTTGTTTGGTCGTACTCCTTTTTCCATTTCAGATAGCCAAAGACGATGATAACCAGATACGCGATAAACAACAAAGCGGTCAGGTAAAGCCCTCGGCTGTAGTAGAGGTAAATCGAGACGCTGTCGATGACAAACCAGTACCCCCAATTCTCCAAAATCTTCTTCGTCACCATATAGGTCGTCACCACCGCATACCAAGTGGTGAAGGCATCAACATAAGGCAATGCCGCCGTTGTGTTTTCGCGCAAAAGATACCCGGACGTCACCACAATGGCCCCTGTCGCGACAATGACCACGACGTGCTTTTTGAGCGACCAGGTAGAAATAGGCAGCGTTACGGATTGATCGGTGGGTTGCCGCCATTGGTACCAGCCATAAACCGCCATGCCCAAGTAGTAAATCTGTAGGGCCGACTCTAGGAACAGATTGACGTCGAAAAAGACGTAGATGTAAATCGCGGTGCTGACGAAAGCCGCTCCCCAACACCAGATGTTTTCCCGTGCCGCCAAGACCAAGTAGAGAATGGCCAAGACGACCGCCGGCACCTCCCACCAAGAGGTTAGTTCAAGCGTTTGGAGAATTGCAGGGGTTTCCATTTTAGCTGCACCAACGTTCCTACATCAATCCGCAGATGGACGCAGATGGACGCAGATGGACGCAGAATATGTAGAAACGAGACGATCCGCATCTCGAATCGTTCAAGTTCTATATTTCCTTTCGTACGCGTGCAAGGCTTGCGCGTATTGTAGGTTCTGCTCAGTATATCGCCTCATTTTACATTAACATTGCAATCGACGGAGCGATTCATGCACCAGATCACCGACGCCCAAAAGCAGCAATTCAAAGAAGAGGGCTATTTCATCCTCGAAAACGCCATCCCCGCCCACCACCTCGATCTCCTGCGCGGCGAGTGCCAAGCCTTCATCGACAAAGCCAACGCCCGGATGGACGCCGAGGGCACGGACACCTTGGGTCTCAATCACCGCAACAGCCGCTACTTTGTCTCCAACTGCTTCCGCGACCAGCCGCGCCTGCGCGAGTTCCTCTTCAGCCCCCTAATGGCCGACATCTGCCAAGCCACCTTAGGCGACGATGCCTACTTGTTCTGGGAGCAATACGTGGTCAAAGGTGCCGAGGCCGGCATGAAGTTCTCCTGGCACCAAGACTCGGGCTACATCGGCTACCCGGATCACAAGCCGTATCTAACCTGTTGGTGCGCCCTCGACGACATGTCCGAGGCCAATGGCACCGTCCACTTACTGCCTTTTTCGCGCTCGGGCATTCGCACGTGGGTCAAGCACGTCCGCGAGGAGGGGAGCAACGATTTGATCGGCTATTTCGGCAGCGACCCCGGCGTCTCGGTCGTCGCTCCGGCCGGCAGCATTGCCGTCTTCACTAGCTTCAACTTTCACTCCAGCGGCACCAACACCACCGACCAGATGCGCCGCGTGTACTTGGCCCAGTACTCCTGCGAGCCGCTGATGTCGGCTGATGGCAGCAAACTCTGGGGGAATGCCGAGCCTTTTCTCAAGGCGGGTGAACTGGCCGAGCCGCCGCCCGAGCTTACCAAGTCCGCTCCTTGAGCAGCTCTTGGATGGCGGCGCGCGGCACGGGCAGTTCGTCGATATGGCTCTCTAACCAGCGCGAGAAGTCCTCCTCAATGGGATCGGACCAGCGGGTATCGATCTGGCCGGGCGTGTATTTGCCCTCGGCTAGACGCTGCTTGCCAAAGCGGTCGCGGAGCGAGATTAGCTCAGAGGTTTTGACCACCTGTTCGGCTAGGTGAGGCGGTATGAAGACGACGCCATCGTCGCGGCCGAGGACTACGTCGCCGGGCATGACCGTGGCACCACCAATGCGCACTGGACAGTTGACCCCGGCCAGCATGATGGTGGGCGAGGCAAAGGTAGGGTGATAGCCGCGCACGAAACTGGTGAACTCAGGCAGTTCTTGGATGCCGTCGATATCGCGGACGGACGCGTCGTGGACCACTCCGTTGCCCGAATTGGCATAGATGGCGGTGGCGAGGTTGTCGCCGATGACCGCACCTTGGTCGATTTTGCCGAATACGTCGGCCACGTACACGTCGCCGGGCACCAGCATATCAATGGGCCACGAGATCTGGTCGCCAATGCAGCCGGCCCGCTCCCCTTTTTCTTCCATGACCTGACGCATGACGGGCCGCCGCGGCATGTACATAGCCGTTAGGGCACGGCCCACCAGCACTTGGCCGGGATGGGTGCAAATCCAGCCGTCTTCGTACTGCCAGTTGTAGCCGGGGCCGCGTATGACGCCCCAGGCTTGGGTGATGCTGACGTTGCGCATGCGCTCGAGGATGTCGTCGGGCACCTTGGGGCGGCCGTCGGCAAAGCGCTCGCCCTCCCACTCCGGGGTGTACTCGATTAGCTCTTCTGGGGACATGTTTAAAGGGGCGAATTTTTCCATAGCAGTGATTTCCAGTCGTTGAAGTTTGCGCGGAGCCTTTCCTATTTTCCCTTCCACACTGGCTTCCGCTTCTCGGCGAATGCCTTTGGTCCTTCGATAAAGTCCTCTGACTCGTACATGCGCTCGGCCAGCGGAAAGCGCGTGTTGACCGCCTCCCACAGCGGCAACTCCAACCCTCGCACAGCCGCCTCTTTCCCTGCCTGCAAGGACAAGGGCGCACACGCCAAAATCGCCTCCACCCACTGCTCTGCAGCCGCTTGCAGGCCCTCGGCTGGCACCACTTGGTTGACTAGCCCAATCCGCCGCGCTTCCTCCGCCGAGATGAGTTCTCCGGTCAGTATGAGCTGCATGGCCGCGCTCCACGGCAGCCGCCGGACTAGCTTGTGGATGCCTCCAGCGTCGGCCAGCAACCCGCGCCTCGCCTCGGGCAACCCCAATTGCGCGTGCTCGGCCGCCACCACCAGATCGCACCCTAAGACCAGCTCTAACCCGCCGCCCACCGCATAGCCATTGACCACGGCCAACAGCGGCTTATAGCAGTCGCGCCCCCGCTGGAAACCTCGCGCCGCCCCACTGGCCTCGGCGCGGTTGTGGCTGCGCGCAGCCTCGCCTGCTTCAGCCCGCCATTTCAGGTCTGCGCCAGCGCAGAACGCCCGTGCGCCGCTGCCGGTCAAAACTCCGACCCAGACGCTGTCATCGTCGCGGACCCGCTCCCAGGCGTCGGCCAGTTCCTCGGCCATGGGAGGGTGGATGGCGTTGAGAAGCTCGGGGCGATTGAGGGTGACCGTGGCGACGTGGTCGCGTTGTTCGTAGCGGATGAATTCGTAGTCGGCCATTGCTCAAGACGGTACTTCGACTAGGCTTCCCGATTCGGCGGCCTGTTTCAATGCCTGTAGCGCGGCCACGTTCTTGAGGCCGTCTGCGGGGGGGAATTCGGGAGCCTTGCCTTGGAGAATGCAGCTAGAGAAGCGCTCTAGCTGCACCTGAAAGCGGTCCGGCCCGGAGAAGGTCTCTACGCGCTCGTCGTTGCCGATAGCGATGTACACCGTGGCCTGCTCGTCGAACATGTTGGGCACGCGGATCGCGCCGTGGCTGCCGACGACCTCCAACACGCAGCGGAACGGTCCCTCCATGCCGGCCGCAATATAGGCGATGTGATCGCCGGGGAAGCGCAATAGCCCGGCCAAGGTTGCATCCACGCCGTTGCGCACATGCTGAAAAGCCTGCGCGGCGACCGGCTCGGCATTGAGCACAAAGCGCACGGCGCTGACGCAGTAGCACCCGGCGTCCAAGAGTGCGCCGCCGCCTAATTTTTTTTCGGCTCGGACGTCGGTGGCCCAATCGCGGATGCCAAAGGTCAGCTCGGCCCGCGCTAATTTTACCTCGCCGATCTCTCCCTGTTGCACCAGCCGGCGTGCGCACTGCAATTGCGGATTGAGGCGGTGGGTAAAGGCCTCGACTAAGAGCACCCCGTTGGCTCGGGTGGCGTCGATCATTTGCCGCGCTTGCGCCACGGTCACGGCGAGCGGTTTTTCGCAGAGGATGTGCTTACCGGCTTGCGCTGCCTTGATCGTCCACTCGCAGTGCATGCTATTGGGCAAGGGGTTGATGATCGCGTCGATTTCAGGATCGTCTAGCACGGCTTGGTACGAGCCGTATGCTTTGGGAATGCCGTATTGGGCCGCGCTTGCTTCGGCCTTGGCTTGGTCCCTGCTCGATATGGCCGCGATCTCGGCGTGGCCTATGGCCTGCGCGGCCGGCAGGTGGCGGTTGAGGGCGATCTGGGCGGTGCTCAATACTCCATAGCGCACGATGTCAGGCATGGGGTCTCCTGTGCAATCAGGGAATGACGTCTTGTGCGCGCAACGCGGCAATTTCGTCGTCCGCGTACCCGGCCTCGCGCAGCACAGCCTCGGTGTGTTCCCCGGCTAGGGGGGCGGGTGTCGGTGCTGGGGCGGGCGTCCCGGCTAGCCGCAGGGGCGTGCCGACGTGGCGCATAGCACCCACCTGCGGATGTTGGACTTCGACTAGCATCTCGTTGACGGCGAGTTGAGGATCAGCTAGGGCCTCGGCGGTCGAGCGCACCGGTGCGACGAGGATGTCTTTGGCCTCCAGCAGCGGAATCCACTCGGCGTTCGTTTTCTCTGCGAAGATCGGTGCCAGCCGCTCCCGCAGGGCGTCGCGGTTATCTACGGCTGCGGCGAGCGTGGCAAAGCGCGGATCCCCAACTAGCCCTTCAATCGCTAGTGCCTCCTGCAAATCGCGCAATAGCTGGTCAAAGGGACGGAAAAGCGCGGTGACCATCAAGAATCCATCGGCTGTCTCGAACACGGCTCCATCAAGCGGGTTGCCGCGCGGATGCGTTGCTCCTCCCGAGCCATCGTCTTCCCCGTCGTCGCCCAAGTTGAGAATTTTGGTCGTCGCCCAAGCCTGCATACTCATCATGCCGTCGAGGAGCGAGGTTTCCACATATTGCCCCGTACCGGTGCGCTCGCGGGCCAACAGCGCGAGGAGAATGCCCTGCGCCAGCAACATGCCGCCGTTGAAGTCGGCAACCGTATAGGGCAGGCGCTGGGGCGTGCCGTGGGGGCCGACGAAGCGAGCCGCTACGCCGCTTAGCGCTTGGGCCATGGACTCGTGGCCGCCCTTGTTGCGCTCGCTGTACGGGCCTTGCGAGCCATAGCCCGAGCCAACGGCGTAGATGAGCCGTGGGTATGGCTCCCGCAGCGCCGCGTAATCCAGCCTCAGCTTGGTCATGACGGAGTCGGAGCGGAAGTTGTGCACCAGCACGTCCGTGGTTTCTAGCAAGCGATGGACAACGCTCAACCCCTCGGGCTTTTTGAGATCGAGGATCACGCTCTTTTTGGAATGGTTGAGGCTGGCAAAGGGCAGGCTTTGTTCTTTTATCCACGGCCCAAAGGCGCGAGCTAAGTCGCCACCGGGACGCTCTATCTTGATGACTTCGGCACCGTGCTCAGCCAAAACTTGAGTGGCGGCTGGGCCGAAGATCACTTGGGTAAAGTCGAGGACGCGGATGCCGTCGAGTGCGGACATGGGTACTGAATTTAGTTTTTAGACTTAAGTTGTCGCCGCCAGTGCTTCTTGGGCACTGCGCGGCAGTTCGACTAGGATGAAATAAGCTGCGGGATATAAGTAGTCTTCCCTTGATTCATCTACGACCCTCAAATACCCTTCTTGGGCCGCTTCTGCGTCAGGCAAAATCTGGTAGATTTTCCGCTTCTCCAAATCTTCGCACTCGCTGTTCTCAATACACAGGGCAAATCGAGATCCTGATGGTTTCCCTTTCATCTTCTCTTTGCGCATTGGATATTATACCCGTCCAAGCAGACAACCTCAAGTCTGCTCGACGTGAGAATACGGCTAGGCCTTGGGCTCGCTCCTGCGGTGCCAGCAGACGCGACGAAGGCCGCGTTCTTTCCTGCTCTGGTTAATCTCTGCTTGCAATCGCCCCATCGTCGGGTATCCCCTCCGTCTCGGCCCGCTTCCGCACCCGGCTTACGGCAGCCGAAAAGAGTGCCCGACGAACTCCTTATGAATTTGGACCTCGCAATAGGAAGCGAAATCGAGCGTGTGCAATTGCTCTGAGAGCCTGCAACGGAGTGATTCCCTCCGATGTAGGCTCATCGAGTGGCAGTTCAGCAAATTTCGGAAACACTCTGACCACTTGTTGCTCGTCCTCCGACATGGGTTCGACCGAAACAATATTCTGAAACGCCAAGGTATTTCTATCGGCGGGCTTCTCATGCGCTGGATTTTGTACGGAACAGGTATGAGTAATATACCCCATTGGATCAACCGCCATTGGATCAACCGCCAAGACTTCTTGAAGTTCACAAGACTGAACCCGAGTGCCTGATATGTGGCGCTCTCGTCGGACGATTATAATATCGCCTTTGCGTAGGTCTGGCATTTCGGACTCCTTCGCTTTAGAGTAAAAAAATGGTAACCGAAGTATGTAATCATCCAATTTTGCGTCTTGTCATTGCTCATTCTTCCTTATTCCTGCAACATACGGACAGCCTTTGATCACAGGTTTTCGAACTTCTCTAGCAAAGCGTTTAGGGACTGACGCTCACCGCCTAGTACATGAAGGTAAAAGTATCCACCATCGCGAGTGACATGGAACTTGATCTGGCCGGTGTCGTCCCTGCTGAGCTTTGGCAAGACTTCCTGTGAGAAGTCGATGCCCGCGATGAATCTGTGGACTTGCCCCGTTTTATCCTCGCATAGCAGGACAAAGCCGTCATAATTAGCTGAAGGCAAGCCAAGGAGCCACCTGTTGGGATGTTTGTCGCTCTCGCTTGCCGAAGCGATGCCGACAATATGGCCGTGATTGAGGGACTGATAGCAAACACCCTTTACCTTGGTCATCGCAATACCACGAGACTCCGCATCCGCGAGAAATGCCTGTCGCCGCTGATTGCCCTTCGCCTTGGCACTCAGCCTAGTAGAGCTAGAGTTCTTTATGATAGGTATTGGGGATATCGTCTCAACAGCCTGAGTGCCGTCCATCTTGGATTTGATCTCTTGTAAGCGGCTCTCAAGCGAGTTATAGCTCCCCAGCAACTCTTCGGTTGCCTCCAGCAGCCTCGAACTGTCGACAACATCACGGGCTGAGCCGGTTCGAGCGGCGAGTTCCACACGCTGTAAGATCGACTCGCGTAAGTGGGTTATCTCATCACGCAGGGACATATAGGCCTCCTTTCGACAAGACTAACTAGTGGATTTCCGTGATGATAAATGGATAAGACAAGTTAAGTAATTATCTACGTTAAGTCAAGTTATTTGTATGTGAACGCTTGCTTTGAATCAAAATTATCTATAACTTATTATTTATCAATAGATTGAGACTCTTTTGAACATTGCCTCTGCTGCAGAGACAATGTGAAGCTTAGCTGCCACAGGCATTGCAGTAGTGAAAGTACAGATTGAGGATCGCAAGGTATCTGAGCAAGTCCGTACCACGCGAAGACCATTGTTTGGGCACAGAGTCTGGTAAGCGCACTCCATCTTGGCTCACTGTTCGGCTTTGGTCGGGCTATCTGAACTATTGTCGAACGAAAAATGCCGTTTAACTTTGTAACTCTGCTATCGTATTTTTAGAAACTGGCTTTGAGATTGATCAATCAGGAGAAAATTCCATGGTAACGGTTACTTTTGAACTGCCGGAAGATGTGTTTTCGTCGGTGCGGAAAGACCCCGACAGTTTCGCTGAAGAGCTTCGTTTGGCTGCCGCCGTCAAATGGTACGAGATGGGGCTGGTTTCCCAAGGCCGGGCGGCCGAGATTTCTGGACTATCTCGCAGCCAATTTATCTCGGCACTGGGCCGGTTTGAGGTCTCCGTATTCCAGTATGACATTGCCGAAATAATAGAGGAAGTAAACCGTGAGTGAAGGTTGGGTGCTCAATGCCTCCCCGATCATTGCCTTGGCCAAAGTTGGTCGTCTAGATCTGCTTGAGGGACTGATGCCCGAGATATGTATTCCACCGGCAGTTGTTAAAGAAATCACCGCAGGGCCGGAGGATGATCCTGGACGTCGTGCTTTGGAAAGCGGATGGGGCAAACGGTTGCCTGAGTCTGGTCTTCGGCCCGAAGTCTTGGGCTGGAGTCTAGGCGCAGGAGAGACCGAAGTGCTTTCCGTCGCTTTGGAAGAGCCTGGCTGGACGGCTGTTATAGATGACGCTACCGCCCGGGCCTGTGCCCGGTCCGTAGGTGTACCCGTCATCGGGACATTGGGGGTTGTGCTACGTGCAAAGAGACAAGGACTGGTAGCGTCTGCCGGAAAGATTATCCGAGATCTGCGGCAATCAGGTCTATATTTCGACGATCATTTCGTCCGAACCGTGCTCAAGCAGGTCGTTGGAGAGGATTGGAAACCATGACCCAGCCCCTCGCCCAAGCCGTCCTCACCCCCAAAGATCAGGCATTTTTTGAACAGCAGGGCTATCTCCTCGTCGAAGATGCCCTACCGCCCGACGCGCTCGCCGAACTCAATGCGGCTACCGACGAGCTCTACGCGCGCGATGCCGACGCCGGCCAACTCGAAAAGGGCGGCAAGCTCAACATGCGCAACTGCATCATCGAGCACCCCGCCTTTCTCCAGCTCCTTGACTGGTCCACTACGGTTCCGCTGGCGTGGCAGCTTCTCGGCTGGAATATCCAGATGCTGACCTCGCACTTGATCGTCCTGCCTTCGGGCGACGAGCCGGCTGAAGACCAGAAAAACAAGCTCGGCTGGCACCGCGATGGCGGCACCTCGCCCCGAGATATGAGCGAGCCGCACCCGCGGATTCTGCTCAAGATTGCCTATGCCCTCAGCGACCAGACCGCCCCGGCCTCGGGGGCCACTTGGATCGTGCCCGGCTCCAATCGCCTGCTCGGACGCCCGGCCACGGACCCCACGACTGGTCTGCCATACGGCGCACAGGCAATGAATATCCGCGCTGGCTCGGCCTTCCTGTTTGAGCAGCGCACCTATCACTCCATTGGCCACAACTGGGCGGGCTTCCCGCGCAAGACCGTGTTTTTTGGTTATGGTTATCGCTGGGTCAAACCCATGGACTATATTTCCATGCCCGACGAACTCGTCGCCCGCTGCAATCCGATCCAAAAACAGCTCATTGGCGTCGTCGGAGATCCCTTGAGCTACTACTTGCCCCAGGATGAAGACGTGCCGCTCAAGGCGCTCGTCGAAACGGAAGCGAACCAATAATGGATATCACACGCGCATTGGACGCCTTGGGTGCCCACCGAGGCGTGCTGACCGAGCAGAACAGAAATGATCTCGACGAGAAGGGTTATACGGTACTCCCGGATGTTATCGACGACCAGTGGCTCGCAGGACTGCGCACCCGCTTTGAGGAGTTGTGCGAGAAAGAAGGGGTCCACGCCGGTATTGAAGTCCATCAGGAGCAGGGCACTCGCCGTCTCTCTGACCTCTGCAACAAGGGGCCGGTCTTTGACCGCGTCTATACCCATCCCAAGGTGCTGGCCGCTATCCATCACGTCATCGGCCGCTCCTTCAAGCTCTCCTCGCTCAACGCCCGCGACGCCCTGCCCGGCGAGGGGTTACAGGGGCTACACGCCGACTGGGGAGCAGACTACGACGGCCAGTTTCACGTCTGCAACTCGATCTGGCTGCTGGACGACTTCAGCGAGGAAAACGGCTGCACTCGGCTGGTGCCCGGCTCGCATAAAGGCCGGCACCCGAGCAAAGTCCTAACAGACGCGCAAGCACCCCACCCCGACGAAGAGCTGCTCATCGCCCCAGCCGGCACGGTTGCCGTCTTCAACAGCCACACGTGGCACGGCGGCACCTGCAACCAGAGCAAGGACCTGCCGCGCCGCGCCATGCACTGCTACTTCACTGCCCGTGAGCACGGCCAACAGCTCAACCAGCGCGAGTACCTGCGCTACGAGACCTGGAAGCGCATCTCGCCAGCGGCGCGCTATATCCTCGATGTGGATGTGGATTAGTTGATGGCGACCTGCCCGAACCGTTTGAATAACCCCGAGGAGGAGGTAAATGAATCTCTCACATCCGGTCGTTGATCTGTGCATAGTGTGCAGCAATTTTGAAGAATCGCTGACGTTCTACCGAGACAAATTGGGATTCGAGGTGGTGCTCGACATCGACATCCCCGAGGACCTAGCGACGGGGGTCGGGCTAGCGCCGCAAGGCTTCAGACAGGTGCGCCTGCAGGCAGGCGAGACGCTAATCAAGCTGATGGATATCGCCGCACCGCCGCCGCAGCGAACTTCCCAATTTGCCGCTGGGGTGCGCTGGCTCACCTTCTTCGTCGCCGACGTGCAGGCCGAGTGCGCCGCATTGCAGGCCAAAGGCGTGGAATTCCTGTCCGAGCCTATGGCCGCCCCAGATACGCCGGGCGTCGTCTGTACCCTAGACCCCGACGGAATCCTCATCGAACTCGTGCAGCGATGAAGATAGCAGACATTCGCACAATACCCCTGGTAGGAGCCACGCCCGACGGTGGTTGGGAGCAGGGGTACGACCCCGGCGACAACCTGCACACCCTCGTGGAGATCGTCACCGACGAAGGGGTGACCGGTCTAGGTTCCGTCTTTACTTCCACCCGCTTAGTGTCAGGGTCGCTCGCGCTGCTGCGCCCCATGCTGATTGGCGAGACCATCGAGCCGGCGCGGGTCGCCGAGAAACTGCATCAGGCCACCTTCTGGCAGGGCCGAGGAGGTGCCGTCACGCACGCCATTTCCGGCATCGATATTGCCTTGTGGGACCTGTTTGGCAAGATCACGTCCCAGCCCATTTCGCGCTTGTTGGGCGGGCGCTACCGAGATCGCATCAAGCCGTATGGATCGCTCATCATGGCCGAACCCGACGAATTGAAGCCGAGGCTGCAGGCCGCGATGGACCGGGGCTTTCGCGCGATCAAGATGGGCTGGGGACCTTTCGGTCGCGTGTCGAAAGCGCTCGACGAAAATATCGTCAGCACTGCCCGCGAGACCGTCGGCCCAGATATCGAGCTAATGGTCGATGCGGGTGGCTCCGATCAGTACTGGCCGCACGGTTACAAATGGGCGATCGAAACCGCCCGCATGCTCGCCAACTACGATGTCACTTGGTTTGAGGAGGCTCTGCGCCCCGACGATATCGAAGGGTACATCAAACTCACCGAGCACGCGCCCCTGCCGATTACGGGCTGCGAGGTGCTGACGCGCCGGCAGTCCTTCCTGCCGTGGATCGAGCGCCGCGCGGTTGACTACATCCAACCCGACGTCACCAAGGTCGGCGGCCTCACCGAGGAATTCCGCATTGCGATGTACGCCTACGACCACTCGGTGCTCTTCGTCCCGCACGGCTGGAACACTGCCGTCGGACTGGCCGCCGACCTGCAGCTAGTGGCGGCTGTGCCGACGGCCCGCTGGGTAGAATACATCACGCCGGCCCCCTATATTGAGGATCTCGTCAGCGCGCCCTTTTCTCTCGACGAGGAAGGCTTCCTGACCATCTCCGACCAGCCTGGTTTGGGTATTGTTTGGAATGACGAAGGGGTTGAAAAACACTCGGGGATGAAGCTCACGCCGTCAGCTTTGTAGCGGCGTCCACGGATCGATAAATCGCCAATGGGCATCCTCGACCGCTTCTCCTTCCTCGACCGCAAGGCGCTGGTCACCGGCGGCGGCTCTGGCATTGGGCAGGCTCTCGCCGTCGCCCTCGCCGAAGCCGGTGCGGACGTGGCCCTCGCCGACATCGACTCGGCTGGCGCTGCTGACACCTGTGCTCGGATTGAAACACGCGGTCGTCAGACCCTAGCCATCGCTGCGGATGTCACCGTTAAGGACCAAGTCGAAAACATGGTCGATACCGTCCTCGCCGATTGGGGCCGGCTGGACATCGGCGTCAATAGCGCTGGAATTGCTTTGCGCGGCCCCATCGAGGATATCAGCGAGGCCGATTGGGACCGGGTCCTCGACCTCGACCTCAAAGCCGTTTTTCTCTGCTGTCAGGCCGAGGGCCGAGCCATGCTGCAGCGAGGCTCCGGCTCGATCATCAACGTCGTCTCGATCTCGTCCCACACCGTCAACCGCCCCCAACTGCACGGCCACTACAACGCGGCCAAGGCGGGTGCCTACCAGCTAACTAGAGTGTGTGCCGCAGAGTGGGCCGCGCGCGGCGTCCGCGTCAATTCCATCAGCCCCGGCCACACGCTCACCCCCATGACCGCGCACGCCGAAGACGACATGAAAAACGCCTGGCTCGCCAACACGCCGATGGGCCGTCTAGGCGTTCCTGCCGACTATCAGGGTGCCGTCGTCTTCCTCGCTTCGGACGCCTCTGCTTATGCGACCGGCCATGACTTGGTCGTCGATGGTGGGTACACGCTCTGGTGAGCTAGTCGTAGCCTTTCTCGCATTCCTAATTTGGGAAATCACGAAATAGGCGTAGATTTAACTTGCGCAGGTAATGTTACCTTACTAATATCCGCCTATGGCAAATCCAACATCCTCTGGAAGAATAGTGATCGAGATCGATCCAGAACAGAAGCGAGAGCTATATTCAGCGCTTGCGCTATCTGGCAGTACGCTCAAGGATTGGTTCATTAAGTCAGCGGCGGAATACTGCGCAGAAAGACGCCAACTCTCTCTCTTCAATCATAATAGTAGTGATACGGGTGCGCAGTACGAAGCCGCACCTGATCTAGAGCAAATTCCTAGACGTGGCTCTCATCTTCTTGACCGAATGCCTCAGCTTAGTCTGAAGAAATCTCTCACTGTAGTATCCATGTTCTCAGGTTGTGGAGGCATGGATCTTGGTTTCACTGGTGGTTTTGAGTTCATGGGCCGAAGCTACCCACAGCTTCCATTCTCGATAATCTGGTCCAACGACAACAACAAAGCCGCCTGCAAGACCTACACACACAACCTAGGGCACGACATCGCGTGTGGCGATGTATGGGATTTTATTGATAAACTGCCGGGTGAAGCAGATGTGCTGGTTGGCGGCTTTCCTTGCCAAGATATTTCCATTAACGGCAAAAGGGCTGGCATTAATGGCCCCCGGACAGGTCTTTACCGAGCAATGGTGGAGGGAGTAAAGCGAACTAGGCCAAAGGTCTTCGTCGCGGAGAACGTCAAGGGCCTCCTCATAGGGGACAATCGAGAAGCGCTAGCCCAAGTACTCTCTGACTTCGGCAGTTTGGGCTACGCAGTCGGTTACAAATTATACCGGGTGGCCGACTATGGTGTACCTCAGATGCGCGAAAGAGTTATCATCGTAGGTACCTCCAGCGAGGTGAACCCTTTCACGCCACCAGAACCTGAACGAAGTTCCTCCGAGTGGATAACTGCCGAGGAAGCAATTGGCGATCTAGAAACCGTCCAAGAGAATCGTGACTTGAACCACATATGGAGCCGGGCGAACCCTAGCCCAGAACAGGGAAATCGTAGGCTTACCGCCGCCAGACCAAGCCACACGATTCGCGCTGAATGTCACGGGAATATTCAGTTCCATTATTCGCTGCCGAGACGTATTTCCATGAGGGAGGCTGCACGGATACAATCGTTTCCCGATAGCTTTATCTTCCAGTCAGGTCTCAGGGAGACCGAACGACAAGTGGGCAATGCGGTGCCTCCTGTATTCGCTTGGCACGTCGCATGTAGTGTGCTCAGGTGCTTCCAGCGGAGCCCTAGAAAGCATGTCGCCCAAACAGATCAGCCCCTGAATAATTCTTTCGATGGAATCCAATCCTGAGCATAGCCATCGGCTAGCTCTAGCCATTTGCAAATTCTCTGCTCAGGCGCAACGACACATCCCCAGTATTCTTTGAACAAAGCCGGTTCGAGGCTGGCGGCCGCAGTCCGCATCTCGCCTTCAATGTCTTTTAGGGCACGCAGCAAGTAATTGCCTCCTCGCTCGGAGTCACTCCGAAGAGCGACGCTACCTGCCGAGAACAGGTCTCTTGTCTGTGAGCACAGTACACCGTGGTAGGTCAGCAAATAGAGTGCTGCATCATTATACTTGTTCTTGGAACGTGGCGGTTTCACGATCTGTGGACATAGCAGCGCTGCCTCAGCCCTCAGTTGTCTTTTCTCGTCTTGAGCCAAATCCATGTATAGACGGACCTGGATAGGCAAGGAGTGCGCTGAATCAGGTCGGTCTTCTAGCCACCATAGCCGCTCGCCAGGACGCAGCCGACTTCGCGCATACTTGCGAATTTGAATCATCCGGTCTTCGGTCGAAAGCGCACGGAACTCGGCATACGAGATCCCCATTATCGCGAATAGAGATCGGTCGCTACCTATTTCGATCTCGAAACGCGGTACGTGAGATGTGCGGACATGGATGACGCACTCATCGTACTTTTCCCACTTCACTTCTGGTTGGCCGCCAAGCTTCCCGTACACCACATAGATGCTCGTTACCGAGGGATTACGAGTGCTTTCAAAGACGCTGTTAGCGACGCTTCGCCAGCTATCGCCTTTTGTGAACTTCACTTCTATGCCGTACGTGCCGAGTATGATATCCGGGAATTGGTGAGGATGAGGAGAGAAATCTACTGACACCGCCTCTAGTTGGGGCATAGACGCAAGTTCAAGCCTTACCCTCTCCTCGAAGTCGCTTGCTCCCTCATAAGTCGCACCTTGTTGCGCCTCGGATGTTAGGCGTTGACATAGCTCTGATAGCATTTCCTCAAATACGAGTGCATCCATAGTCAACCCACCGATTGTAGCCCAAGCACCTAGTCGTAGTACTCTTGACCCAAGTGGGTAATTAAATCTTCGCCCTGCAAGAAGCGCAGCGTGTTTTTGAGCTTCATTAGCTGGATGAAGAGGTCGTGCTCGGGGTAGAGGTCGGGCGCGGTCATCGGGCTTTTGAAGTAAAACGACAGCCACTCTTGGATCCCCGCCATTCCCGAGCGCTGCGCCAAGTCGGCAAACAGCACCAAGTCCAAGACCAGCGGCGCAGCGAGAATCGAATCGCGGCAGAGGAAATCGACCTTGATCTGCATGGGCATGCCCAGCCAGCCGAAGATGTCGATGTTGTCCCAACCCTCCTTCTCGTCGCCGCGCGGCGGATAGTAGTTGATCCGCACCTTGTGATAAATATCGCCGTAAAGCTCGGGATAGAGGTTGGGCTGCAAGATAAACTCCAGCACGTCGAGCTTGCTGACTTCCTTGGTCTTGAACGAATCGGGGTCGTCGAGCACCTCGCCGTCGCGGTTGCCCAAGATGTTGGTCGAGAACCAGCCCTGCACGCCGAGCATCCGCGCCTTGAGGCCGGGGGCTAGCAGGGTCTTCATCAGGGTCTGGCCGGTCTTGAAGTCCTTGCCGCCGATGGGCACGCCCTTTTGCCGCGCCAGTTCGACCATGGCCGGGACATCTACGGTCAAGTTCGGCGCGCCGTTTAGGAAGGGCACGCCTTCCTGCAGCGCGGCGTACGCGTAGATCATGCTCGGGGGAATGGCTGGGTGGTTTTCCTGGATGGCTTTTTCGAGGCTCTCGATATCATCGTGTACTTCGTGGTGCTCCATGAAAATCTCGGTGCTGCCGCACCAGATCATCACTAGCCGCTCGACGTTGTTGTCGGCCTTAAAGCGCTGGATGTCTTCGCGCACTTCCAGCACGGCATCCCACTTGCTTTTGGCGCTTTTGACGTTGGAGCCTTCGAGGCGGCGCACGTAGTTGCGGTCGAAAACCGCAGGCATCGGCTTGACGGCCTTGAGCGGATCCGCGATCTGGTCGAGCAGCCTGTTGTCCAAGACGCCAGCGTGGATGGCCGAGTCATAGGCGTCCTCTGGAAAGACGTCCCAGCCGCCGAAGACTAGGCTGTCGATGTCGGCCAGCGGCACGAAGTCCTTAATCAGCGGCGAGCGTCCTTCGGTGCGCTTGCCCAAGCGGACGGTGCCCATCTGGGTCAGCGAGCCGATGGGCTGCCCAATGCCGGCTTTGATGGCTTCGACGCCGGCGATAACCGTAGTGGCCACAGCGCCCATGCCGGGAATTAGGACGCCGAGTTTGCCCGTGGCCGGGGCGATGGATGTGGGTTGGTTCACAGGAGTCTCCTTTTGTATGGAAGAGGTATGTCATTCGCCGCAGAATAAAGTAGAGTGTTCTATTCATTGAGCAAATTAATTATTACTATGAAATTAATAGAAAAAATCAATGAATCGTACACAGTTAAATGGGACGAGAGCGGAAATTGCAGCGGGGTGGGAATCAGGCGGCGAGGCGTTCTGGATCAGTGTCGCGCAGTTCTGCGAGGCGATCCAACAAGGGGTCTAGCTCCTTGTAGCTAGCCAGTTCGGCTCTGAGCTGCGCCGCGCCGCGCAGACCGCGAAAGTACCCGGCGTAGTGGCGTCTCATGCCGACCAGCGCTCCTTGCGGGCCGTCGTGCTCAACGGCCAATCGCAGGTGTTTGAGGCACAGTTCGATGCGCTCCTGCCAGCTTGGTTCGGGCAAGAGCGCACCCGTTTTTAGGTAGTGCTGGGATTCGCGGAAAATCCACGGGTGGCGGATGGCACCGCGACCGATCATCACCCCGTCGCACCCCGTGCTGTCGAAGGCGTGTTCGACCATCTGCGGTGAGGTCACGTCGCCGTTGAGGATGATCGGTATCGAGACCGCGGCCTTGACCTTGGGTATCCACTCGTAGTCCACCGCGCCCTTGTGGCCTTGGGCGCGGGTGCGGCAGTGAATGGCCAGCGCCTGCACGCCCAGATCTTCCAGCATCTGGGCTACCTCGACGATGCGGATGCTCTGCTGATCCCAGCCGAGGCGCGTCTTCACGGTCACCGGCAGGTGCGTCGCGCCGATGACGCGCGAGACGACCTCCTTCATCTGCGGCAAGTCGCGCAACAGCCCGGCCCCG
>MKWU01000779.1_pt1 | contig 59593 bp, 47 predicted proteins | sample 809101 | NCBI WGS metagenome assembly MKWU01 (sample SAMN05860141, study PRJNA318959) | sponge metagenome | host: Aplysina aerophoba | place: Slovenia: Piran, Adriatic Sea, Gulf of Piran | collected 2013-05-07
CGGCCAGCTGCCAGCTGTTCTTGCGCGGCGCCGTGCTCATCAGGCCCTCGATGTAGGCCACGGCCCGGCGGTGCGTGCGGCGGAACCGAAAGACCGCCCGCAGGCGTTCCGCCACCTCCGCCAGGTGCTCGGGCCAGGTCGCCAGCGCCGCGGGCACCAAGGGTTCCGGCGGAAGCGGCGGTGCGGACACGGACATGGGAACTCCGGGGCAGGGGGACGGGTTGGACCCCGACAGGATACCACATCACTTTACAACTGTAGTACTAGGGCCTGTTCACACTACGCGCAGGGTTTCCACGATGAGCGCGAACAGAATGAAGCCCCAGTACATGCGGTCCAGCTTGTCAAAGCGGGTGTAGACCCGCCGGAACCCCTTGAGACGCCGGAACAGGCGCTCCACCTCGTTGCGCCGCTTGTACAGCTCGCGGTCGTAGTCCCAGGGCTCCCGGCGGTTGGCGCGCGGCGGCACGACCACGCGGAAGCCCATCCTTTCCGCCAGCGTCCGGGTCTCGTCGCCCTCGTAGGCGCGGTCCATGACCAGCACCAGGTCGTCCGGCAGTCGCGCGTGGTCGGCCAAGGGACCCAGTGCCTCCAGGAGCTGGCGACCGTGGGGCGCATCCCCGGCCTGGCCCGGCGACAGGGCGCCGACTACCGCAGTCCGCTCATCCGCGGCAACCAGATGAAGTTTGGTGGTCCAGCCGCCGCGCGAGCGGCCGATGGCCTGGGGGCCGTTTTTTTGGGCGCCCCCGTGCCGTCCGGGTGCACCGGCACAATGGTGCTGTCCAACCCCACCACTTCCAGCCGGATGCGCACGAGCCCCTGCGCCTGCAAGCAGGTGAATACCCGATCCAGCACACCCTTCCTGGACCAGCGGTTCATGCGCATGTAGATCGTGTGCCAGGGACCGAAGTGCTCGGGCAGGGCACGCCACTTGCACCCGTTCTCGGCCACATAGAGGATGGCATTCAGGACTTGCAGGTTGGGCACCCGGACGTTGCCCCGCTGCACCGGCAGCAGAGGCTCGATGTGCTCGTGAAACTGGGCTTCCGTGATTTCCATGGGGATCGTCTCCGGCTCCGGTGCAACCAATCCCCTAGTCTACCCCATAGTGTGAACAGTCCCTAGCTCAGTTTGCTTGGAGGCTGACCTGCCGCTGTCCTCGTTCCATGAGCCGCACACCGTACTCCAGCTCGTGCAGCACGATCGTGGACAGCCAGAGGTCGTCATGTTCGGCGAGGAATGCGACCACCTGTAAATCTGGAACGCGGCGCATCGTCTCCGACACCACATTGGTATCCAGAAGGTAGCCGATCATTCGTCTTCATCGTCCGTGAACGGGATCGTTCGGGTTGAGCCGCGGTCCGGAAGCTCGAGATTTGTCCCGCGCGGTATGTTCTCGATCAGCCACCGGCCGAGTGGCTTTCGAGGCGACTGTGCCTCATCCCATACATGAGCTGGCACCACCACGAACGACTTGCGTGCGCCGATACGCTGTGGCCCTTCCGATTCGGCAAGGCGCAGGATTTCGGACAGACGCGCCTTGGCCTCGGCGATGGTCCAGACGCGATGGGATTGGGTGGTTCTCACGAGCAAGACTCCTAGTGCCAAACGTATACTGATCCAGTGTAGACAGGAGTCTGCGGGGCGATACCAAGTCAACTAAAAAGGCACTACAGTCCAGGAGCAGAGCCAGCATTGCCGGGTTCCATCCATTCTTGTTTCGCAGCAGCCAGATTAACAATTCCAGTCCGGTTTGCTGTTGAATCGCCCTGACCATGTTGGGGGTATCCCTTGCAAGATGCCCATCACGGCAGGGGCGTTGTCCCACCGTCTGCGGTTCAGCCCGAAGGTTTTGCACCTTGATTGGAATGGGGCTTATGCTGAATAGTTGATCCCAGATTGTGAATAGCTGCGATAAGGCCAGGTTCTCCGCCCTGCCAGTCGAGAGCAGGGCATTGACAAAGTCGTCACAGGGCCATGATCGGTTCCAGTCGCGCGGGGTTTCGGGCCACCATCTTGCGCAGCCGGCGAATTGACATGTTTGGCCAGAAATACTGCTGGAGAAGCGTCAGGAAGTTCAAGGCGATGCGTCGCAGGGCGGCCATGTTGCGGGCGGCATGGCCGGTGCGCAGGCGGCAGCGGTCTTCCTGGAAGGTGTCGTCCAGCACCCAGTGCAGGCTGTTCTCGACCCGCCAGTGGCCGCGCACCAGGTCGGCCATGCGGGCAGCCCCGGTGGTCACGGGCAGGTTGGTGATGTAGTAGCGCACGGCGCGTGCGGTGCGACCGCGCACGGTCCGTTCGGCCACCACGCGCACGACGCAGCCCAGGGCCGTCCCGCGGCGGTCGGGATCGATTTCGTCCAGGATGCCGTGGGCGCCGCCCATGATCGTGCAGGTGCGCCGCTCGGTGCGCCCGTGTGCCCGCTCCACGGTCTGGCAGCGGTCGTGGGCCACGGCGCTGGTGCGGTCCAGGTAGGCGAAGTCGCGTTGCAGGTGGGCGTGCAGGCGGGACTCGTTGTCCTTGACGGCCAGCAGGTACCAGCCGCCCGCGGCCGCAATCGTGCATGCGATGTCCTTCCGGCAGCCCGCGGCATCGATGGACACGACGCGGCCTTCCAGTTCCAGCTCGGGGAGGAGTTGGCGGAGGGCCGTCAACTCGTTGCCCTTGTCGGGCACGGCCGTCTGGCCGCAGTCCAGCCGGGCCGAGACGATGTGCGTGCGGGGCGTGCCCCGGGCCGTGTCGAACGAGGCGCGCACCGTCTTGCCGTCGACCGCGCAGGCCTCCCACGGTGCCTCCTCCTCTGCCGCCGCGGGCTCCGCGTCGACCGCGGACGCCTCGGCCAGCCACCGGGCCAGCCGTGCCACCAGCGGCTGCAGTTCCGCCAGCAGGTCCGAGCCCCGGTCCCGCAGCAGGCGCCGCAGGGTCTGGGCACTGGGGATGCGGTCCCCCAGGATACCCATTGACAGGTATATGTGAGAGGCTCCGGGCGTGGGGGATCGGCAGGCGGCTCCACCTGCCGTGCGCCCGCGGCTCGGGCGTTCCGTGGCGGTCATGCGGGAGCGTAGGCCGCGTGGCCGACCGTATGCCCGGATGGGCTGTGTGGGAGATGTGCCGGCCGGCCCGCGGGCGCGGGGCCGCGGGGTCGGTGGCGGGCGTTGCGTAACGGAGGCGGGGTTGCGCGTCAGGGTCCCTGGGCCAGGGCGCGCACGGCCGGCGGCCCGTAGGGCCCGGGCCGGGGCCGCAGCCAGACCCGCGTCCACCACCGTCCCTGGGCCAGCAGGGCTCCCAGGCAGGCCAGGCCCTGGCGCAGGAGGCTGAGGCGACGGGGGGCCGTCGCGGCCGGGACGGTGGCCGGAGGGGTGCGCAGCCGTGCGGGGGACCGGCCCAGGGCCGCGGCTTCCTCCCGACGCGTGCCGTAGGCCACCGCCAGCACCAGCCAGTGCCGTCCTGCGCGCACCGGGTCGGTGCGACGCGTGCGCTGCCACTGCCAGCCGGCGCGCTTGAGACCGCGGAAGCCCTGCTCAATCCAGTCCCGGCAGGCATACAGAGTCGCGTCCGTGCGCTTGGGCGGCGTGTCCGTCAACAAGACCCAGGGATGCTCATGCCCCCGCCCGTGGAGCACCACCAGCGTGCCCGGCAGGGGGCTGTGGTGGGGCGAGGCCACCCCGCGGCCCACCCACAGCGTGCCCTCGCCCGCCCCCCAGGCCGCGCCCGGACGGGCCTCGGTCTGCCCGTCGGGTCGAAAGGTCAGGTCGGGGTCGCAGCGCAGGCAGGGATGCCAGCCCAACGCCCGGATGTGGCGCCAGAGCCGGGGGCTGTACAACCCCCGGTCGCACAGCACATGGACTGCCATCCCCGTCGCCACCGCCGGGGCCAGGAGCTCCAGCAGACGGCACAAGATGTCCATCCAGGAGCGCGAGGCCTGCGCGGGCACCATCTGCCAGGCCACCGGCAGGGCCGTCTGGCTGAGGACCACGCTGACCGTCGGAGCCACCAGCCGGTCCGCCTGGTGGGTGGGGTCCACGGCCAGCACCAGGGGCGGCGGCGCTGCCGGGCCCGGCGGCACCCGCCAGGACAGGACCCAGGCCAGCAGCGGCGCAAAGCAGGTCTCCACGTCCAGTTCCTGATCCGCGCCCCAGGCATCCTGCCGCTCCGCGTCGTCCTTCAGCGCGTCGCACAGCCGGCGGCGCAGCGTGTGGACGTTGCCCCCGCGGGCCGCCAGCGCAGCCGCCACCCGGTCCAGGCAGCCGTTCCCGGCCAGCAGCGTGCCCTGCAGCCACAGGGCCAGGCTGTCCGCCAGCGGTCCCGGCGGCAGCGGCAGACGGGTGTGCAGCAACTGGCAAATCCTGTACCATGACCGGCACCGACGCATGACAGCCCTCGCAGGGTGGGGTGGCTGGGTGATATCGCCACTCTACCCGAGGACGACCATGCGTCGGGCCTCCTTAGCCCTTGCCCCACACCGGGGCCCGGCACGGCAGGACCGCGGCGTTACATATACCTGTCAACAGGATACCCAGCCGGCGCAGCCAGGCCGCATGGTCCCGCGCAAAATCGGCCGCGTCCTCGGGGCTGTTGCCGTCACCGACGGCGGCCAGCATGTGGAGGGCCAGCAGGAGGGACAGGGGATAGACCCGGCCCCGGGGATCCCGGTGGTCCGGGATGGCCTCCAGGTCGGTCATGAAGTCGTCCACCAGCCGATGGACCGTTGTGGCGGAGAGGGTGTCGAGTTGTGGGACAATGACGGGCATGAGGGCTGCGAGGCGTCTGCGAGGCTATACGACACCCTTAGGACGCAGAACGGCCCTCTTTGTTACGGAAACGGCTTGGGGACCCGAATCACTGGTTTGGATCCTATTTATTGCATTAGGCTGTTCATCCCGCATGCATGTTCTGCCCTGACGCAAGGCTCAGGCCGTGGCCAAGCGACGGCTGGGGAGGTGGCAAACCGGCCCTGACGCGACTTTGTCAATGCCCTGCAGTCGAGAGGGACACGCATGCAACGCTATATGGTCTGTGACTGGGTTGCTCTGTGCCCGGGCCGCCCTCTGATACTGCTGGTGCTGCTGTTCGGATTCTGGTTGTCCCTGCCACCGAAGTGGAGTTGCGCCTGCTCGTGCGTTGAGCCGGGTCCGCCCTTGGAGGAACGTGAGAAGGCGGCGGTGGTCTTCCGGGGGGAAGTGGTCTCAGTACGGGAATTCCCCATCCTTTTCGGAACCTGGGGCAGCAGGGATCCAACGACTATCAAATTCAAAGTCCAGACCGCTTGGAAAGGAGTGGCTTACCCCACCCGGTACGTGACCACGGCGCGTAGCGGAAGCAGTTGTGGCTATCCGTTCGTGGCGGGCACCGAGTATGTGGTGTATTCCCGATTGGGATTGGGATGGCAGGTGAGTCTCTGCAGTCGGACTCGTCCGTTGGCGGAGGCCGCCCAGGATATGGTGGACTTGGGGCCAGGGACTCCACCGTCCTCATGGAACCGGGCTACCTTGTCACTTCTGGTGTTGCTACTTGCGGTTGTTACTTGGTTCGGGCGACGTCAGCGATACGCTACCAAGCGGTGAAACAGTTACGGCCATGAAGCGGACCCACGGTTGGTTTATCCATCTTGAACATCACGATGCCCGAAAGAGAGAATTCAATGCAGATTACCCGAAGAAGATTTCTGGCCGGTGCCGCCGGTGCCTTGCTGTTGGGACAACTCCCGCTCGGTTGCACTGCCGACACGTCAGGGTTGCCGACTCCCCCAAGCCACGCACCCGAACTGAGAGCCCAAGAGGGATCTGTCCAACTGACTCCGCCCGAGTACCCTGAAACCCCGGTGTGGGGTTATGGGGGGAGTGTGCCGGGCCCGCAGATTCGTGTGCCGCAGGGGCAGCGCGTCTCCCGCCTTTTCGTGAACGATCTGCCCCAGCCCTCGACCGTGCATTGGCATGGTGTGCGTCTCGTCAACGCCATGGACGGCGTGCCGGAACTGACACAAACAGTGGTGCCGCCGGGAAAGTCCTTCCTGTATGAATTCGACGCACCGGATGCCGGGACCTTTTGGTACCACCCCCACGATCGCGCCTGGGAGCAAATGGCGCGTGGCCTTTATGGAGCCCTAATCGTGGAGGAGCCCGAGCCGCCCTTCGTGGATCATGACGAAGTCCTCCTGCTGGACGACTGGTACCTGACCGCCGAGGCGGACTTTCACCCCAGTTTCGGGGCCGCCCATGATTGGGCACACGCAGGGCGCCTGGGAAACTGGCTCACCATCAATGGAGAAGGCAACTGGACACGTACGACGCGCCAACACGAACGTTGGCGGCTGCGCCTGGTAAACACGTCCAATGCCAGGGTATTGCCACTCGAAGTAAAGGGACTTGCTGGTTGGTTGGTGGCCCTGGACGGGCAGCCCCTCTCCTTCCTCCAGCAACTGTCCCACTTGCAATTGGCTCCCGCCCAACGGGCCGATCTGATCGTCGATGTGGTGGCGCAGGAGGGGGAGGAAGCCACACTGTCCCTCCTGCAGGAAGATAGGGGAATCTTGTTCGGGACTTTCGCGGTGAATGGCGTGGGCCGGGCGGATCGGCTGCCCGAACCCGAACCCTTGCCCGCCAACCCCGTGCCTCCCCTCGGCGATTTGGAGGCAGCCCGTTCCGCAAGTCTCCTGATGGAAGGAGGGGCCATGGGAGGGATGCAGCAGGCCATGCTGGACGGACGCAATCTGAAGTGGCAACAACTGCTCAACCGGAACAAGTTCTGGGCGATGAATGGTGTGGCCAACGTGCCGGACGACCCCCTTCTCAATGCCGCGGTGGGCGAAACGATCCGTATACGCATCATCAACGATACGGTTTGGCCGCATGCGATGCACCTGCATGGGCATCACTTCAGAAGAGTCACGGCTGAGGGAACCCATGGACCGTTGCGGGACACGCTGCTGCTGGAACGGGAGGAGTCGGCCGAAATCGCCTTTGTGGCGGACAATCCGGGCGACTGGCTCCTGCACTGTCACATGCTGGAGCATTCCGACGGGGGGATGAAGACCTGGCTCCGCGTTGCGTGACCGTGGTGTTCCCGGGCGTTGAGGCGTTTCGGCACGCGCACGGCCAGCTTACGACCGGCGTCGGTGAGTGGGTGGCGGACCCCGGCTGGTGGCCCGGCCTGCGCAGCTTGATGCGGGTGCGGATGATGCAACGGAATTTCAGGTCGGATGTGTCCATCGGGCTGTTGCGCGACCGGATCGGACGCCAACCGCGGCCTCTGCCCTGCCCTGAGCGCGACTTTGCGTTTGCCTTGGGGTGGTTGCAAGTGGTGGGAGTCCCAACGCAGTGTCGAGCTGGGACTACTCCTGCCTGAGCTGCAATTCGGATCTGGCTGGTCAAGTTGAGGTTGACGGTGAGTGAGCGCGGCATGCACTTGGGGTGTCGGCCCCAAGTCCCGTGCTTCGGAACGCCAGTCGGCTCCCTTGGATGATGAGGGAGCCGCGAAATCCGCGCGGCACGCTCAGGTAAAGTGCTGCAGGGCCGTCAAACCTTGGGTTCCTCCAATGCAACAACCGGCAAAACCGGCGACGCGGCGGAACCCGCCATCGTTGGTGGCAAACAAGGTCCACCGCTCTTGGATGCCTATTGCCGCGGGCAGCGCGTCAGGGGTCCGGAGCTTCAAGTCGGCACGTATTTCGGCGGCGTCTTCCCACAGTGCCCGTGTAGCTGGCATCAGGCTGCACTTCGGTGGAATTGAAAGGGGCTTGGAAGAGCCACTGGAGAACCTCGTTGCCGTCGCGTAGTGGCTTGACGATAGTCTCCATTGCTGACGTGGCCTGTTGCCACATGGGCTCCATCAAACTGCGTTAGGGCTCGATGCGCTTTACGCTATGGATGAACCGCAGGAGTCGAGGTAGCCGGGGCCGTTGTTGGACAGCGTTGGCGTTCCCACGCCTCCCGCTCGGACTCCAGGCAGGCATTCACTGCGTTTGCGGTCTTGAAAATGCGGTGTCCCGGTGCTTCGGCGAGGATGTCCATCGCTGAACGCTTTGCAGTTGGCGGTGATTTCGTCACGAAGACATCGACGGTTTCGCCTTGGGCCCAGTCTTGGTCAACGATTACGATCCTGCCCCCTGGCATTACCGTCGTTTGGCGATGCAGCGTTTTCGGCATGGTGCGCGGTTTTTGTGTCATCGTGTGTTGACCGGGTTCATCGTGGCAAGGCCATGGTGCGTGGTCAACGTGGTGTGGACTGTTCGGTTCAGGCTTGCAGCGGGGGAGATTGCAGGCGTGGATTTCCAGCCATCAAGTCCCGGTCCGGTTTCCCGATTTCCCGCGGGTTGCACTGGCGGTGGGCGTTGCCGGGAGAGAACAAGCACGGCCTCTATCGGCAGCCGGCTTGCACGGGTGCCAAAACGGTCGAGCCCGGCTACGCCGACATGTTCCGTCCACGCCGCTATCCGTTCCCGCGACAAAGGCGACCACAGTGGACATCGGCGCGTGGCGACCGTCGCCGATGCCGTGGGTGTGCTCCGCGCTCCGAGCGTCCGTCGGTGGGCTGATACGGAACAGGTGGTTGGGCCGACGACTGTGCGCAAAAGCCGCGTCCCGCTTCGGGCTAGACAGCCTTGCCCGGTTCCACTTCTCCGCTGGCAGTCGAGTCGTGCGTAATGTAGGTCGCCCCCTCCATCTCTTCCCGGTCCCGCAGCAGGGCGTAGTCGGGATCCGGTTCGACCGCGGGCCAGCCACCCGCCTCCCATTCGCGCCGGATGGCGTTCAGCTCCTTCAACACCATGTGGCGCGTCTCCGGGGTGTCGTAGGTGTTGGCGTTGGAGAGGAACTTGATGATCGCCTTGAGGTTTTTGATGCTGATGCGGACCGCCTGCCGCTGCAGGCGCGCGACCCGATCCGGCGAGGGATTTTGCGCCAGTCCCTCCATCTGCCGCGTCAGCCACAAGGCCGGAGCCCGGCGCGTGTTCATGATGAGTTCCGCCAGTTCCAGGCGGTGCCCGTAGTGGTCCAGCACCCGCTTGAAAATGCGGGGCACGGTCACCTTGATCAGAAACAAGATCACCCCCAGCCCGACCGAGGTGATCAGGAGCAGGATTAGGATGGGCGTGCCGCTGTCCATGACGGGACCGGTTGCGTGTTGCCGAGGGCAGGAGGGGCGAAGTCAGAGCTCCGCGACGGCCGTTCCGCTGCCGGTGCGTTCAACCTCGCGCATGGCGGCTCGACGGTCCAGGAAACGGATGATCAGTATATACAGGAACAGGATCGTCAGGGCGGACATGCCCCATTGCACCACATAGCCCAGGTGCATCGACGGCTGGGTCCGCAGGCGGTATATCGTCGGAACGGGTCCGTTCCCGGCACTACGGACATCGCCTGCCGGTTCCAGGTGCAGGTAGTACGGCCGCAGGTTCCAGGGTATCTGTTCCTGCATGGCTTCCAGGTCCATGCTGGACCAGAAGAGCACCGGACGTTCCTGGGTCTCCAGGACCTCGGGGTCGGGAACCGCGCGGCCGGGCACCAGCAGGCCCTGCAGCGAGTCCGCGTCGGGCAGCGGCAGGTCGCGCCAAGCGGCGGGGGTGTCGTGAACCGCGCTGATCCAGCCGCGGTCGACCAGGATGGCATCGTTGTCGCCAAGCAGCAAGGGAGTGACCAGGTGGGGGCCGGACTCCATGCGGTCCATGGGACCCACCCACACCAACTGGTGCTCGAGATCCCATGTGCCCGTCGCCTTGGCCTGTCGGAAGTGCAGGTCCAAGTCTGTGGGTGGCAGTTCGGAGGCCGCGGACAAATCGAGCACTTCCTGCCGGAGCGCGGTACTCAACTGGGCCTGTTCGGACAGCCGGAGTTGGTATCGCTCCCATTGCCACTGGCCAAGGTAAAGCTGAAAGCCGGCCAGCGCCAGGACGACCAGGGTCCAGAGCCAGCGGCGGCCCGTTACGTAGGAGCGCAAGGTCATGGTGCGGTGCCGGATGCGGAGCCAAAGGCGAACACGGCCGGGATTCGGAATCCCTGTGCTATATTCGTGCGCCTGCGCGGGCCCCTAGCTCAATTTGGCAGAGCAACGGACTTTTAATCCGTGGGTTCTGGGTTCGAGTCCCAGGGGGCTCACTGGAGGCGCGGGCGCGGCAGCCTGCGCCGGCCTCAATCCCGTACCTGCAACATGACCTTGCCGATGTTGCGGTTGGCCGCCATGTGGGCCTGGGCATCCTCCGCCTGCTCCACCGGGTAGACCGAATCGATGATCGGTTTCAGGCTGCCGTCCAGCAGGTTGCCCAGGAACCGGCGCTTGAAGCTCTTCATGATGGCCACCTTCTCGTCAACCGAGCGCGGGCGCAGAACGGACCCGATCAACCGCAGCCGCGGCCGCATCAGGCGTCCCAGGTGGATGGAGGCCTCGGTGCCACCGAGCGTGGAGATGATCACCAGTCGGCCGTACGTGCGCAACAGTCCCATGTTGCGTTCCAAGTAGGGGCCTCCCACCATGTCCATGACGACATCCACCTCCGCGCCGCCCAAGTGGCTCCGGATCCGTTCGGCGAAGTCCTCCTCCTTGTAGTTGACGGCCAGTTCCGCACCGAGTTCGCGGCACGCCGCCAGCTTGGCCTCGCTGCCGGCCGTGACCAGGATCCGGCACCCGGCCAGACGGGCCATTTGAATGCCGTAGGTGCCGACGCCGCTGGCGCCTCCGTGGATGAGGACCGTCTCGCCGTCCTGCAGGCCGGCCTCCATGAACAGGTTCAGGTAGGCTGTGAGCACGGCCTCCGGCAGGGCGGCCCCCCAGATGAAGTCCTTGTCGTCCGGCATCGCGATCAGCATGCGGGCCGGCAGGACCACCTGTTCCGCATAGCCGCCTCCGGTCAGCAGTGCCCGGACGCGGTTGCCCTTCTGCCAGCCCAGCACGCGGCTGCCCCAGCCGGCGATCGTGCCGGCCATTTCCAGTCCCAGGATTTGCGAGGCGCCGGGAGGCACCGGATAGCCGCCTGCCCGTTGCATCAGATCCGCACGATTAAGGGCTGTGGCGTGAACGTTGACCAGGACGTCGTCCGGTCCACATTCCGGATCCGGCACGTCCTGCCACACCAAGGGGCGTCCCGGTTGATCTTCCTGGACTACGATCGCCTTCATGGCTGTGAGTTCCGTTGCAGGGTGGAGGAGGGCTGGATCGGGACTTTGGACCTCACCTGACAGCCGATTGCCAAGCAAGACCAGCTTCGGATCGCGGTCGATTCTACTACCGGTATGGCCGGTCCGGTTGGACTGTGGCCATTCCCGCGTAACGGATTACACGTACACGGGCTGATCGGGTCTAAACTCCCGACCATGATGGCCTTCCTGACGGGTGCCCTGCGCAGACAGGATCTGGATCTGCATGTAGTCCGGGCGCGCCGCCGGGTGCGTTCCTGCTGGCGGTTTGTCCACGGGTACCGATCGCTGTACCTGGCGGCGGTTCTGCTGCTGGCGTTGGCTGCCCTGGCGCGGTCCTCCTTTGCCTGGGTGATCAGGACCTTCACCGACGATGTCCTGCTGCCGGGGAACTACGACCGCATTCCCCTGATGGGGCTGTACTTTCTCAGCTTGGCGGCCGCGGCCGGTTTGCTGACGTTCCTGGGAGGCCGGCTGGCCGCACAGACGGCGGAAGGGGTGACCCGTCGCCTGCGGGTGTTCCTCTACGACCATCTGCAGCATCTGCCGTTTGCCTATCACGACCGGATGCAGACCGGGGACCTGATTCAGAGGTCCAGTTCCGACGTGGAGGAGATCCGGCGGCTGTTCGCCGAACACTTGGTGGGGTTGGGCCGGATTGTCTCGATATCCGGCATGGCCTTCTTCGCCATGTGGCAACTGTCGCCCCGGCTGGCCCTGGTGTCCGCAATCGTGATTCCCATCTCGGTGAGTGTGTCCTTCGGCTTCTGGTCCTACCTGGCCCGCATCTACGACCTGTTCCAGGATCAGGAGGCGCGCCTCTCCTCCCTCCTGCAGGAGAACATCTACGGGGCCAGGGTGGTGCGGGCCTTTGCCCGCGAACAGTACGAAATCGCCAAGTTCGAGCGGGAGAATGCCATTCTCCTGAACCGGGGCCGCAACGTGGTCCGGTTCCACAATGTCTTCTGGCCCAGCATGGATCTCATTCTGGCCAGCCAGATGGTCGGTTCCACACTGTTCGGTGCCTGGATGGCGATCGACGGTCAGATTTCCACGGGGACCTACGTGGCGTTCACCGGGCTGCTGGGGATGATGGTGGGTCCGGTGCGGCATCTGGGACGCATCTTTGCCTTCATCACCCAGTCCCTGGTCTCCTACGATCGGGTGCTGGCCATCATCAACGAGGACCGGGAACCCTTGGATACCGGCCTCGTTGACATGCCGCAGGAACTGGCCGGGGACATCCGTTTCGAAGATGTCTCCTTTGTTTATCCGGAAGGCACGCAGGATCTGCCGGGGGAATCCACGCTGCCCGGGGTCCTGCACGGCATCTCCTTCCACGCCGAGCCGGGGCAGGTGCTCGCGATCCTGGGGCCCACTGGTTCCGGCAAGACCTCCATGATGAACCTGCTGCCCCGCTTCTACACCTATACCGGCGGCCGCATTCTGCTGGACGGGCGGGAACTGACGGAATACCCGCGGCGGCAGCTGCGGCGGAACATTGGGGTGGTCCAGCAGGAGCCCTTCCTGTTCAGCCGCTCGATCCGGGAGAACATCACCTACGGCACGTTCCGCAAGGTGTCCGAGGTGGAGATCGTGGCCGCAGCCGAAGCCGCCAACATTCACGAATCCATTCTCGCCATGCCGAGGGGCTACGACACCGTGGTGGGCGAGCAGGGGGTCACCCTGTCCGGCGGCCAGCGCCAACGGGTGGCGATTGCCCGCACCATCCTCAAGGATCCGCGCATCCTGATTCTGGACGATGCCACCAGTGCCGTCGACACCTCCACGGAGAAGGCGATTCGGGAGGCCCTGCGCAACCTGATGCGCAACCGCACGACCTTCGTGATTGCGCACCGCATCTCGTCGATTGCATCCGCCGACAGGATTCTTGTCCTCGATCAGGGACGCATCGTGCAGACCGGCACCCACGAGGAACTGGTGGCACAGGCCGGCACCTACCGCGATGTGTTTCGGCTGCAGACCAGCATCGAGGCGGAACTGCAGGCGGACATTCAGTCCACTCTCGAGGCGCACCCCGCCTGAAACGGACGGTTCGGAACAGCATCATGGCACTCGACAGTAACCAGTACGAAGAAGAGGAGTACAGCGCCACCCTCAGCGGCGCGGCGCTGCTGCGCCTGCTCCGGCTCACGCTCAACTACCGCGGGTACCTGGCCGGATACGTGGTGGGCGTGATCGGCATGGTGCTGGCCGAAGGTACGCACATCTACCTTGGCAAGCGCATCCTGGACGAGGGAGTCCTGGCCGGTGACCTGGGAGAGGTGAAGTACCTGTTGTGGCTGTGGGCGGGGGTGGCCGTGGCGCTGGCTGGCTGTGTGGCGTTGTTCATATTCTGTGCCGGGTCCGTTGGGCAGGCCATGAACTACGACCTGCGCAAGACCATGTTCGGCCGGCTGCAGGAATTGTCCCTCGCCTACTACGACCGCACGCCGGTCGGCTGGATCATGGCCCGCGCCACCTCCGACTCGCGGCGGGTGTCCGAGCTGGTGTCCTTCGGCTTCCTGGACATGTTCTGGGGGATGATGTCCATCCTGGTCTTTCTGGGCTTCATGGCCGCCATCAGCTGGCAGCTGGCCCTGGTCATGCTGGCCGTCGTCCCGGTCATGGTGGGTTCCGCCCTGCTGTTCCAGAGGCACATCCTCGGCCACTGGCGCGATGTGCGGCGGCTGAACTCCCGCATCACGGGCAACTATGCGGAGAGCATCCACGGTGTCCGGGTCACGAAGTCGCTGGGGCGCGAGGACTCCAACCTGGCGGAGTTCGCCGAATTGGCCACGGGCATGTACCGCTCCAGTTTCCGGGCAGCCTGGTTGTCGGCCGCCTTTTTGCCGGTGGTGCAGGTGCTGGCGGCGGTGGCCGTGGCGCTGATCATCCAGGTGGGCGGTCTCCAGTTCCGGACCGGAGTGATCACCCTGGGCGGCATTCAGGCCTTCATCCAGTACATCTTCTGGATGCTGTTCCCCATTCAGGAAATGGCCCGCGTCTATGCCCAGCTGCAACAGGCGGTGGCCTCGGCGGAGCGGATCTTCTCCCTGATCGACTCCCTGCCGGAGGTCCAGGATCAGCCGGGGGCCATGGAGGAACACTCCCTGCGGGGCGCCATCGAGTTCGACGCCGTGGACTTCGCCTACGAGCCGGACAACCCCATTCTGCAGGGGTTCAACCTGAGGGTGGAGGAAGGCGAGACCATCGCCCTGGTGGGGCCGACCGGCGCCGGCAAATCCACGGTGGTGAACCTGCTGTGCCGGTTCTACGAGCCCCAGCGCGGGAGCATCCGCATCAATGGCCAGGATCTGCGCGGCATGACCCTGCATGCGCTGCACTCCCGCATCGGCATGGTGCTGCAGTCGCCCTACCTGTTCTCGGGCTCGGTGATGGACAATCTGCGGTACGGGCGGCTGGATGCCACCGACGCCGAGGTGTGGTACGCGGCGGAACTGGCCGGCGCCGCGGACTTCATTGACGCCTTTGAGGACGGCTATGCCACCGATGTGGGGGAGGGCGGTTCCCTGCTGTCCGCGGGACAGAAGCAGTTGATTTCCCTGGCCCGGGCCATTCTGGCGCGCCCCGACATCTTCATCATGGACGAGGCCACGAGTTCGGTGGATACCATGACCGAAGCGCGCATTCAGCAGGGGATGGAGCAGCTGCTGGAGACCACCACGAGCTTCGTGATTGCCCACCGCCTGTCCACGATCCGCAACGCGGACCGCATCCTGGTGATCAAGGACGGCGGGATCGCCGAAATGGGCAGCCACCAGGAGTTGATTCGGGCCGGTGGCTACTACCACGACCTCTACCGCCGGCAGTTCCGCGATGAGAAGAGCCGCACGGCGGATCCGTTCTTCGGCTCCCGCCTCGTGCATGCCTGATGCGCATCGGGTTGTGCGCGGCACAGGTGGTTGCTTTCCCTTGGCGGCAATGAAAGGCTGAGATCCTGCAGGCGTGTGGTTGGCCCTGCTGTTGCAGGTATCCATCATGGGATTCGCGACAGCCGGTTGCCGCGTACCGGACCTTGTCAACCCCCAGGTGTTGCCGCCATCGCCCTCCGTCTGGGATTCAAGATCACAGACAGGGGGTTGGGCGGTTGCCGCGCGACCAACCTGTACGCCCAGGCACATGGTGTGCTATTATCGAGACTTCTACAGCCGTCCGGCCAATTCCTGCTTCAATGACAGCCAAAACTTCCTGTTATTGTTCGAAAAATGCCGCTGTTCTTTATCGGAACGACGAAGGTTCAACAGTACATGAATAATCTTGAGCAAGCCTTTGCAGAGACCGAAGATACAGCTGCAACCCTTCTTAAGACCGCGCAGGCCATGGCAGCGCAGGCCAAACGATTGCAAAAGGCGGCCAAGGAGGGAAACATCGCAAACTTGAAGAAAATCCATGCGAATCTTGATCAGGTCATGGAGGACTTGGGAGCCGCGGTCGCGATCACCCAGGAGTCCTGGCCCTACACGGACAACGAAGTGCTCCAGTACCTGGACCAGGGCTATGTAGAAGAACTGTTTGAGGTGGCCGAAGAGCACGACTTGGCAATCCATGAGCGGGACGGGCAGTTGATTGCCTATCCCTCCATCCTGAGTGTCGTCACAAGCGACGGTTCGGTCCGGATCGACCGCAAGAAGGCGCCCGGGGTACGCCCCTCCAGCCTCGTGGCGCTTCTCATCAAGAACCAAAAGAAGAAGCCCAGGTTCAGGCCCGGCACGTTTCTCAGGGCCTTGTACGGGGTATACCAGGAATTGACCAGGGAGCAGGGTGGCCGCGCCCTGATCGCCAGGGAAACGGGACGGGTGGTTCCGCTCGATCTCGTCTACCGAATGTTTACCTCGATGCCCGGCGCCAGCCGCGATTACACCAGGACCGACTTCGCCAGGGACATCTTCGAACTGGAACGAAGTGGGGAGAAGGTGACCAGAACGGGTTTTGAGGTGTTCTTTCCTTCATCCACAGGCACCAGGTCCGGCAAGGGAGTGTTCTCCTTCATTGGACCGGACGGTTCCGAGGCCAGCTACTACGGCATGCGGTTTGACAAGGTGGACCGGTGAACACGATTTCGCTCGACCGGTGGCTGGATGTCATCGACCGGCAGTATCTTGCCGATTACGTGGCCAGTGGCGGCGCCTCGGTCAAGGTGGCCGTGGCCGCGGACGACCTGCGCAGGGAGTTGATGGGCGCGGTCAGGGACCGTTGCGTTCGGCGCAACTTCGTTTCCCTGGAGTTCGACGCGGCGGTCCGGCGCGCCCATATGCCGCAGGACATCTTCTTCACGATGGCGGAGCAGCTGGATTGGCGGGACCTGGCCCGGCGGCAAATCCTCCACCTGGCCGAGCAGGAAGTCGGACTGATCGTGGACGGGGTGGATCCGTCGGATGCGGTCAACATCTACGAAGCCATTGGCGAGGCCAACGATTTGCCCCGCAACGCGGTCCTCAGGGACTTGAGGCCCTACCTGGAGAATCGCATCGCCCAGAACCACCGCATGGCCAAGGACTTCCGCGTGGCCATGAAACACCTGTGCCAGTGCGAGACCATCGCGGACCCGCGCTATTACATGGGCGAACCGCTGCTGGAGTGGCTGACCGGCAGGAATACGCGCATGGGCAATGTCCGCCACTTCGAGGTCTCCACTCCGATCAACCGCAATACGGCCCGGTATTTCATCGAGTCGGCCTGCTATTGGATCAAGCAGGCGGGGTATGCGGGCACGGTGCTGCAGTTCGACATCGCGCGCGTGACCCGGTCGCGCAGGCCCAGCGACGGCAGCCGCTACTACACTCGGGCCATGGCCATGGAGCACTACGAGGTGCTGCGCGAGTTCATCGACGGCACGGACCGGCTCGAGAGCACGTTGATTCTGGTGGCAGCCCGTCCGGAATTCCTGGAAACCGCGCTCGATCGGCGGTCGCGGGGCTTTTCCATCTACCAGGCGTTGCAGACCCGCATCATGGACGATGTGCGCGACCGCCATTGGGTCAATCCCGAAGCGTCCCTGGTGCGGCTTTCAAGCCAAGAGGCAGACTGATGACCGATCAGCTAAAGACCCTGCACTGCCGCAGGGCCCTGGAAGCCCTGCGCAACGGCGTGCCCAACCGCTACGCGGTCGAGATGCTGGGCTGTGGACAGCCGGTCATCACGGAAAGGTTCGAAGCCATTCTGGGACGCGTTGCCGATTCCGAGCTCGCCCAGCGCTCGTCGGCCTCCAACAGCCTCCTGGTGTCGGGGGATTTCGGCTCCGGCAAGTCCCATTTGCTGACCCATCTGGAACACTTGGCCCTGGAACAGGGATTTGTCTGCAGCAAGGTGGCCATCAGCAAGGAGACACCGCTCTACGACTTGGGCAAGGTGTTCAAGTCGGCGGTCGAGCACGGGCGCCTCCCCGGCCGCTCCGGCATGCTGATCGAGGAGCTGGGACAGTCGCTGAATCCGGACACGGTCGAGTACGACCGTTTCTTCAGTTGGGCCAACGACACCGAACACAATGGACTGAACGCCATTTTCCCCGCGACGCTGCAGATTTACAAGTGGTCCCACGATTTCGAACTCAACCGGCAGATTGAGTACTTCTGGGCCGGCGACAAGATCATGTCGGCGCGGGTCAAGGAAGGCTTGCGGCAAATCAACATGCACCGGGACTACACGTTCCGGGCGCCCAAGGTGAGCGAACTGCCGCCGCAGCGCCTGCTGTTTTTCAACAACCTGATCAGGGCGGCCGGCTACAAGGGCTGGGTGGTGCTGCTGGATGAAATCGAGCTGATGGGCTCGTATTCGCTGCTCCAGCGCGGCCGTTCCTATGCCGAGTTGACTCGCTGGTGCGGCCAGGAACAAGGCGACGCCTACCCGGGCCTGGTCACGGTGGGTTCGGTGACCGACGACTTCGCCGCCGTGGTGATTGACGTTGCCGGCGACAAGCAGGATCGCGACTACGTGGAGGGCAAGCTTCAGGAACGGAATGCGCACCTGGTTGGCAGCGCGGTGACCGGCATGGACATGTTGGAACGCGGGACCGTGGGATTGCGGCAGCCCGGCGACGCCGAGGTGCAGGGCACCCTTGATCGCCTGCGGGACATTTACAGCACAGCCTACGGGTGGGATGCCCCCGGCCTCTCCTTGAAGGACATGGCCTCCGGCGGCTTTCAAAACCGGATGCGCTACAAGGTCCGGGCTTCCATCAACCAATGGGATCTGATGCGGCACTATCCGGATCAGACCTTCCATACGGAAGGCGACGAGTTTCACCACACCTACGACGAGAACAGGGACTTGGAGAAAGAGTCCAAGGACGATGGTGCCGCGGCGGCCTGATGGTCCCGGCACCGGTTACGGGTGCCATGTTTGGCCTGTCTCATGAAGCCCGGGGCGCAGTCCAGGCCGGGGCGGCCGGCTGGCTGAGATTTGTGCCGATACCGGATGGTTCGGCCGTGCGGGCCGCCTTGTTGCTGATTGCCTTCGAGCCCGAGTTCAAGGAGTTCAGCTTTACCCAATTGCGCATCGGTGCGGAGGGCGATCCCTTCCACCGGGTCCATCCGGAAAACCTGCGCGAGGCGGCCGAGTCCCTGGTCCGGTTCACTCGGACCGCCCCTTCCCTGCTGTTTGCCCTGGCCGACGAAGTGCCGCCCGGCTTTCTGGAGCGCAGCTTCGGCTCCCATTCGGCGGGCTGCCGCCTCAAGGGGACTGTTCCTGGCCGGGACCGCCGATTCGGATCAACGCCCGACTCGTCCGAAGCCTGCGAGTTGCTGTGGGACACGGAAGAACCAGCCCGGAGTACGGGGGCCTTCAAGCTGCTGGAGGCCATACGCGATCAGTCCCTGTTGACGGAACCGTTCCGCCTGGCCGCCGCGGGATTGGAGGAAGCCTTTCGTGAACCCGCGGTCGAAAACCTGTATGCCGCGGGGTTGGAAGCCGTTGTCCGGGTTCCCGACGAGGGTGGCATGTCCGGCCGCACCGGTGCGGCCGGAAGCCGGCTTTCCCTGCCCGAGCGCGTACACAAGCGGCTGGCCTTGCCCCTGGCCGTCTCGATGCCGCAGGAACTGGACTGGGCCGGGGAGTTGATGCCGTATCAGCAGCATGGTGTTGAGGCTTTTCTGCAGAACAAACGGCTGCTCCTGGCCGACGACATGGGGCTGGGCAAGACCATTCAGGCCATCGCAGCTTTGCGCATCCTGCGTGCCCGCGGGGATCTTGCCTCCTGTTTGGTGGTGGCCCCGGCCAGCGTGCTGAGGCAGTGGCGGGCCGAACTGGACAAGTGGGCGCCGGAGATGTCGGCCATCATTGTTCGGGGCTCGAGGGATGACCGCGCATGGCAATGGCGCATGCAACGGGATGTCAAGATGGTCAGCTACGACACCCTGCGGTCCGAGCATGACAACCGGTCCCCCATTTTCCGGCGGAAGTGGGATGTGGTGATCGCGGACGAAGCCCAACGGGCCAAGAATCGCAAGGCTGCCACCAGCACGGCGCTCAAGGGGCTGTTGCGTGCCCGTTCCTGGGCGCTGACGGGCACCCCCATCGAGAATGACGAGGATGAACTGGCCTCCATCATGGAGTTCATCGACCATGACGGCGAGGGTGCCAGTCCCCGATACTTTCCCGGCGAGGCCTTGCGGTCCCGCCACAGGACGCTCCAGATGCGGCGCAAGAAGGGCGACGTGCTGGACGACCTGCCTCCCAAGCAGGTTGCCATGGTGCCCATGGAACTGGCCCCCAGGCAGCGCTCAAGCTATGACCGGGCGGAACGGGAAGGCATCGTGTACCTGCAGTCGCTGGGAGCCGAAGTGGGGGTTCAACACGTGCTGGAACTGATTATGCGGCTCAAGCAGATTTGCAACGCGGATCCCAAGACCGGCCAATCCTGCAAGCTGGCGGACATCAAGGAACGGATGGCCCAGCTCTCGGCCCAAGGGCACAAGGCCCTGGTCTTCTCCCAGTACACGAGCGAAACCTACGGTGTGGGGGCCGCGATGGACTACCTGCGGGATTTCAACCCCCTGGCCCTGACCGGCGACATTTCCCTGGAGGATCGGTCGGCCGTGATCAACCGGTTCCGGAACAGCGATTGGCACCGGGTCCTGATTCTCTCCCTTCGGGTTGGCGGTTTGGGCTTGAACTTGCAGGAGGCCTCGTACGTGTTCCACCTGGATCGCTGGTGGAATCCGGCCTTGGAGCGACAGGCGGAAGACCGTACCCATCGCATGGGCCAAACGGTCAAGGTGAATGTGATCAAGTATTCCTGTGTGGACACGATTGAGGAGCGCATCGACAAGATTCTGCGGCACAAGCAGAAACTGTTTGATGAGCTGGTGGATGACGTTTCACTCAACCTGTCGGCCAGGTTGTCCAAGGACGAGTTGTTCGGCTTGTTTGGCCTCAATTGACATGGCCCCCGGTATCCGTCAGCGGGACACCCGCAAAGCTGTAGTTGCAGATTGTCAACTCATCGGCAGAATCCATCCTGTTGACCGCTGGCCGGACCTGACGGCAGTGGGCAGGGAGCAATACTGCGAACGAACGGATCATGGGCCGGTGATTGCATGCCGATGGAGCGCACCGCGGTCATGCAGCGACTTTGTGAGTGCAACGTGGGGACTTTGGGGCTGGTTTAGCACTGTATTTCCTTGATGTGGCGTCCATTCTTGGTGGAGGTCACCACCCCCCGCCGTTCGGTGCCTTGTCAATTCGCAGCACGCGCGCGGCGACGGTCAACTCAGGCCCGACTGTCTTTGGGCGGCAGGAGTGATGTCCAGTCTTCGGCACCGAGAAGCACATCCACGGCCTCCGCGGCATCGGGCACCTTTCCGGCACGTTGCCAGGCCGCAGCCAAGGTGTCTGGCACATGGGGCTCCAAGACTCCCCAGGCCACCTGCCTCTTCAGTTGGGTCAGAATTGTCGCCATCCGAATCTCCAACCGAATCTGGTCGGCGGTCTCCAGTTCCCAAGCCCGTTTCGGGTTCAGCCAGACATCGCGTTCCCCATCCCAGGTCTGGAGGGTGTGGATGTCCTCGCCCTCGTCCAACATGCGAAACTCGCCCAGTGTGTCGCTGCGGTAGACGGGCAATCCGTCCTCGTGGCGGACCGGTTCAATGTCCTCGTACTCCCCGGCGGCCGACAGACGCAGGCCCCACAGCAGGGGTTCGTCCGCGCGGCGATGCAGCCGATCCGGGTCGTAGCGCCAGTACTCCCGCACGCCCATGGCCCGGTAGATGTCGACCTTGGGACCGAGGTCGTAATGGAAGGTGGACTGGAACAACACCTGGAGCACGAACACGATGGGGTTGTTCGGGTCGTACGCGACATAGTGCTGGTTGTCGCCGGGACGGGGGTGTTCCTGGATGAACACATCCGGCATGACCTGTCCGCAACGGGCGTAGCGGTTGGTCCGGGGCACGCCCAGGTCGGGCAGCTTCAGGCATCTGTCCTTGAACACGCGGTCGCGACCCAGCAGGCGTCGGGCCTCGTCCATACATCCATGGGTACTGGTTTGATGGGCGCAGCCGACCGGGAAGTGGACCCCGTCCTTGCCATAGGCCTCGTCGTCGGTGCCGTCGGGCTCGTAGGCGTGGCGGGGGTCGTAGGGGTAGGCGGGGTCGTAGTGGGGCAGGTCCTTGATGTAGGCCCACCAAACACTCGCGCCGTCCTTGCCCTCGGGTACCTTGGGGTACCACGGGCTTGCGGGACCGGTTGTCAAGGCGGTCTCCCGCTCGTGGTTGGGTGGGATTCGGACCGCGGGGCTTCCCAGTTGCCGATCGTATCCGTGGCGGATGCGGGTTTGCCACTGCGTTCCATACCTCTGTTCCCAAGCCGTTTCAACGAATGCCCTCGGGTGACGGTGTTGGCATCACGCATCCGCGTGTCCTCCGCGGATCCTGCAATGGGTCCCGGCCCGTCCGGGCCAACGCATCCCTGCCCCGGTCTCCTTGCTCGTGGCAGGTGCCAGGTTCACAGGTGGAGCCGTTACCGTGCCGCGGCGTTCACCATCGGTGTCGGCCGGTTCAGGTCCTGTGGTCCCCCGGCGGCAGGAGGATTGACCAGTCGCGCTCACCGCTTGTTACTTGCAGGGCATCGGCGAAGTCGGGCACCCACTGGGCTTTCTGCCAGGCCGCGGCCAGGGTGTGCGGCACGTTGGGCGCCAATGCCCCTTGTGCCACGTGTTGTCCGAGCAGGGCCAGAAGGTCCTCCATCCGGATCTCCAACCTGGTCTCCATTCGGGTTTGGGCTGCAGTTTCTTGCACCGCCTCCTGCACTGCCACCTGTCTGACCTCATCGGCATCCAAGTCCTTGGCGCGCATAGGGTCCAGCCAAACGCCGCGCTCCCCGTCCCAGGTCTGGAGGGTGTGAATGTCGCCGCCCTCGTCCAGCATCCTGAATTCCCCCAGCGTGTCGCTGCGGTAGACGGGCAGTCCGTCCGCGGTGCGGAGCGGTTCCATGTTCTCGTATTCCCCTTCGGCCGACAGGCGCAGGCCCCACAGCCGGGGTTCGTCCCCTGTGCGGTGCAGCCGCTCCGGATCGTAGAGAAAATACTCCCGTACGCCCATGGCCCGGTAGATTTCGACCTTGGGACCGAGGTCGTGGTGGAAGGTGGACTCGGACAGCACCTCCAGCACGAACAGGATGGGGTTGTCCGGGTCGTAGGCGATTTCGTGCCGGCGTTCGTCCGGTCGGGGCTGCTCCTGGATGAAGACATCCGGCATGACCTGTCCGCTGCGGACGTAGCGGTTGGTCCGGGGCACGCCCAGGTCGGGCAGCTTCAGGCACCGATCCTTGAACACACGGTAGGTTCCCAGCTGGCGCCGTGCCTCGTCCACGCTGCTGTCGATGCTGAACCCGTGGGTGCTGCCGGCCAGGAAATGCACCCCGTCCTTGCCGTAGGCGTCGTCGTCGGTCCAGTCGGGTCCGTAGATGTGGCCGGGATCGTAGGGATAGGCGGGATCGTAGTGGTCGAGCGACTTGATGTGGTCCCACCAGGCACTGGAGGCCCTGCCGCCATTGGGTGCCGCCGCGGGGGACAGGGGCGTTGCGGATCCGGTCTCGAGGTCGGCTGCGAGGCCGTTGCCGCGCTTGGGCATGGGCCCAAGTGTGTCCGGCTTGACGGCTGCGTCCATGTCCGAGACGGGTTTCGTGATGTGGTCCATGCCCACAATCTTAGGACATTCGCAGTGCTGTCTTCCGGCCCATGGTCAGGCAGGCAAGGCGGGATCGGGTTCCACCCCGAAGCCGGTCCGGTCGGCAACATGCAGGTGCCCGTCCACCAGTTTTGGGAATCCTTGCCAGGCCTGAACAGTTCCATCCCGCCGGTCCGGTCCCACAAGTTCGGCCAGGGCAAGACAGTCGGAGCCGGCAATCAGGTGCAGTCCCCATGGCTCGCCCCCTCGATGCAGGCAAACGGGAATGCCCGAATTTTTCGCCAGCGCCAGAATGTCCAAGGCACCCGTAAGGCCACCGCACCAGGTCACGTCCGGCTGCCAGATATCGAGGGAATTGGCCTTGGCCAGGGCTCTGTACCCGTCCAGGGTGAATTCGTGCTCGCCGCCCGCGGAAAGCACCGGAGCCAGCTGCGGCTTGAGTTCCGCCAGTTCGCGCTTGTGGTCGGGCGTGAGAATATCCTCGAACCAGTACACGTTGTAGGGTGCCAAGCGCTTCTGCATCTCCACGGCGGTCTCCGCGTTCCAGCTCATGTAGCAGTCCAGCATGACCAGGGCCTCGGTCCCCATCACCTCCCTGGCCTTGGCAATCAGGGCCTCGGTCCGGTCGTAATCGGCCGGTTCCCGCCAGCGGTGAAAAACCTTCACCGCCTCAAAACCCATGTCGCGGTAGGTTTCGAATGCCAGGCCGGAAGCGTAGGCACGCACGCCGGGTACGCGCCCGCCGTCCAGGAGTTCGCACACGGGTTGATTCCGGGCCCGGCCCAACAGATCCCACAACGCCAGGTCCACGCCGCTCAGGGCCATCATGGCAAGGCCACCGCGACCGTACGGCAACGAAGCGCGATACAATGCCTGCCAAGCTGCCCGGATGTCGGCCACCCCTTCAAGTGTGCGCCCCGTCAGGAAGCGGCTCAGGTGGCTGTTGACGACTTGCACGGCAGGCTCGCCCCCTCCGCCGTAGCCGTACCCGGTGCGTCCGCATTCCGTGGTGACCACCACCACGATTTGCCAGAAGTGCGACTGCCAGGCATCCGACAACGGCCTGTTCCAGCGTGGATAGATGGCTTTGACCGTCCTGATCCGCATATGGCTAACCCTATTCCTGCCCCTTTCTCCACATCCTAATCCACCGGAACCATCCGGCTTTCTTCCGCCCGTCGGCGGTCCCTGGGGCCGCCCTTGTTCCCTTCCCCCATGACCATTCCCCTCCCCGAACATCCCCGTCCCGACTTCCGGCGCGAAGCCTGGCTGAACCTCAATGGTTCCTGGCACTTCAGCTTTGACGCGATGGCCCATGGCGAACAGCTTCGCTGGCACCAAACGGGCACCGTGTCACGGTCCGGAGCCACGATCACGGTTCCCTTCCCATGGGAAAGCCGCCTGTCCGGCCAGGGCCGCACGGACTACAAGGGCGCCGGCTGGTACGAGCGGGAGGTCACCATTCCGGCCGAGTGGACCGGCCTCGAGCCCGTGCTCCGCTTCGGGGCCGTGGACTGGAGCGCGCGGGTCTGGGTCAACGGCCGCCTGGTGGCGGAAAACAACAACGGGTTCCTGCCCTTCGAGGCCAACCTGGCGGGATTGGCCGCGCCGGGCGAGACGGTGCGCGTGACGGTCCGGGCCTTCGACATCGCGGATGCGGCCACGCTGGTGGGCAAGCAGGTGCCGCGGTGGTACACGCACAGCAGCGGCATCTGGCAGACCGTCTGGCTCGAGGGTCGGCCGGCGGCCCATGTGCAGTCGGCGCGGTTCAGCCCGGACATTCGCAACGGGCAGGCGCGGGCCGAGGTCCGGGTTGCGGCACCCGAAGGGGCCGAGCTTGAGTTGGTGCTGTCCTCGCCGCAGGGACTGTTCGAGTCGCTGTCGCTGACGGTGACCGGTGTGGGCAATGTCTCCAGCCACGATCTGGTGCTCGACATCCCCGAGGTCCGTCTGTGGTCGCCGGACGACCCCTTCCTCCATGACGTAGATGTCACCCTGACAGTCGCGGACGGTGCCGCCGACGTGGTCCACACCTATTTCGGCATGCGCGAGATCGGCCGCGGGAAGCACGGGGACAACGAGTACGAGTACATCTACCTCAACGGTGATCCAATCTATCTGGCGGGGGCCCTGGATCAGGCGTTCCACCCCGATGGCCTCTATACCTATCCGTCCGACGACGTCATACGCGGCGACATGGAACTGGCGCGCGCCATGGGCCTGAACATGCTGCGCTGCCACATCAAGATCAACGATCCGCGGTACTACTACTGGGCCGACCGGTTGGGTGTCATCATCCATTACGACATGCCCAGTCCGGACCTGGATTCCCCTGCCATGCGGCGGATCTGCGAGGAGACCGTGGCCGGCATGATCGAACGGGACTTCAACCATCCCTCCATCATGCTCTGGGTCATCTTCAACGAAACATGGGGCCTGTCCAAACTGGACACCAAGGATGGGCAGGAGTGGGTGCGCAGCATCGTGAACGAGGCGCGCGCCCTGGACCCGACCCGGCTGGTGGAGGACAACTCGCCCTGCAACTACGACCATGTCGAGACCGACGTCAATTCCTGGCACTTCTACATCAACGACTGGGCCGCGGCCCGCGCCCATGTGCAAAACGTGGTTGACCGCACGCATCCGGGCTCCGACTTCAACTACATCGGCGAAGGCAACGTGCAGGACATCCAGCCGCTGATGAACAGCGAGTACGGTGGCATCTCCGCCGCCATGGGCGACATGGACATCTCCTGGTGCTTCAAGTACCTGACCACCGACCTGCGCCGGCACGACAAGATCTGCGGCTACGTCTACACCGAACTGACCGATATCGAATGGGAGCACAACGGCTTTGCCAAGTACGACCGGAGCGGCAAGGTCTTCGGCTACGATGCCCTCGTGCCCGACATGTCGGTTGTGGATCTGAATGCACCGCTGTTTGCCGGCCTGGACTGTCCGCCCTGTCAGACGGTCAGGCCGCGCGGCAACTTCGCGGCCTGGGGGTTTGTCTCGAACTGGGGGCCCGAGCTGGCGCAGGCCGCGTTGGAGTGGGAGGCCGTCTTCACCGACAGCCTGGGCTACACGCGCACGTGGGCTTCCGGCACCATGCCGGTGGAACCGCGCCGTTTCGGCGTGGTGTCCAGTCCGGAACCGGTCTCGTTCTCCGTGCCGGGCACCGCCGGCCTGTTGACCGTGGCCCTGCGGCTGTGCGACCCGGAAGGAACCGTTCTGCACCGGAACTATGTCAATGTTGAGGTGTGGGCCGAGGCTGGCGGCGAGGAGCCGGGGTCCCTGGACGAGCGCACGCGCGTGACCTGGGATCCGATGGATTATGTGCAGGCCAGCTGGCCCATCACCAGCCGGGGGGATGCCGGAGGCAAGCTGGCCGGCAACGGTCCCGGTTCGGTCTCCTATCGGATCAAGCTCCCGACCACGCTGAGCGCCGTCAACGGCCTGGAGTTCCTGTGCGAGGTGGGTTCCCGCGCCTCCGGCATGGAGAAGCTTTCCTGGCCACCGCGCAACTGGCGGTCGCACACGCCGCAGACCATGCAGGACCGGCAGTTCCCCACAACGGTGGACGTGTATCTGCAGGATGTGAAGGTCGATACCTGGGAACTGCCCGACGATCCGGCCGATGCACGCGGCGTGCTGAGCCACCACCGGGGGATGGAGCCCGGCTCCCATGGCTACCTGCAGCGCGTGTCCGTTCGCGGCGAGCGTCTGGCGGCTCTCAACTTTGAGCCCGGCACAAGCGACCTGGACCTTCGGCTCGCCTCGACGGGTACCGGCTCCCCCCGCGGATTCTCGGTCTACGGCGCACGGGCGGGCGCCTGGCCGCTGGGTCCGACCATTCTGATCGACTGACATTTCCGCTTCGCCGCATCAACCCGGTGTGTCCAACACCGGCAAGTGGGCCCTCTGGGCCCTGATGATCGGAACCGCCGGCCTGGCCACGGCGGCCCCGCGCATGGCCCTGGCGGTCATGCTGCCGGAGATCAGGGAACAGCTGGAGCTCAGTCTCTTCCAGACCGGCCTGATTTGGGGCGCCGATGTCCTGACCGGGGTGGTGTCCTCGGTACTGGGCGGCACACTGAGCGACCGCTACGGTGCGCGTACCTCGTTGGTGGTGGCCTGCGTATGCACCGGGCTGTTCGGCATGGCGCGCGGCCTGGTTCCGGAATTCGGCTGGCTGCTGGCCTGTTCCTTTTTGACGGGGCCGTTCATCAACCTGATTCCCCTGAACCTGCACAAGGCCGGAGCCCAGATCTTTCCCCGGCGGCAGCTGAGTATCTCCAACGCCGGCGTGTCCGTCGGCATGGCGTCCGGATTCATGCTGGGCGCCATCACGGCAGCAACCTACCTCTCCCCCTGGCTGGGTAGCTGGCGCATGGTCCTGGCGTTGTTCGGCAGCCTGGGCATTTTGTGCGGGTGTATCTGGCTTTTCATTCCCACGCGTACCGGTGTGAACCGGGTGGCGGAGCATGCCGCCGGCCATAATTTCACGGCGGGGCTGCAGCACGTCGCCAAGTTGCGGGACATACGCCTGATGACCTTGGCCAACTTCGGCTACGGCGCATGTGTCAACAGCATGCTGGGCTATGTGCCGCTGTTCCTGCGCAATGTGGGCTGGGCGGGCCCGCGGGCCGATTTGGCCGTCTCGCTGTTCCATGTGGCCAGTTTGCTGGCCACCCTCCCCTTCTCGGTGTGGTCTGATCGCAGCAGCCATCGGCGGTACTTCATGCTGGCCGGCTCCATTTCACTGTCCCTAGCCACGTTTGCCATACCGCTGGTGGCCAATCAGTCCGTGTTTGCCGTGATGGTGCTGGCCGGCCTCATGCGCGATGCCTTCATGAGCATCATGATCACCCGCCTGATGGAGAGCGAGGGGGTGGGCCCGGCCTACGCCGGCAGCGCCATGGGGCTGTCCATGGTGGGCATGCAGCTGGGCGGGGCAGTGGCACCGGCGGCCGGCAACGCGCTGGCCGCGCTGGGTCCAGGCCGGCCGTTTCAGTTCTGGTCCCTGCTGGCACTGTCTGCGGCGGCTCTATTCTGGCTGGTTGGGGACCGGCACGGTCCCCAGGATTCCGCCTCCTGACCGGATGCCATCGGGTTCACAAACCGAAACCGGCTGGCAATCCGGGATTCTCGGAGATCCTGGCCGATTTCAGTCGTCGGATTTGGAGCGCTAAGGAGGCAGCAGTGACATTCGAGCAAGCATACGCAACGCTGGAGGAGAAATTCCGCCGTCAGGTTGCACGGGATGAAGAACGCTGGTGTGTGGAAAGCGTATACCTGCCAACCGTAGTACCGAGCGGACCGGTGGACTTCGTCCTGGTCGCCATGGAACCCTCTTCAATGGGGGCGAGATCCAAGGACGAGACCCAGAGACTGATCGATGAAGGCTTCAGGAATTTCTGCAATTCGACGGAGGATTTCATCCTGCACTTTTGCGCAAGAAACTATCTTTGCAGGAATGGGGAAACCTACCATGTGACGGACTTGGCCAAAGGGACCATGCCGACCAAAGCCAAAGCCGCAGGTAATCCCGCGAAGTACGAAGACTGGTATCCGCTCTTCAAGAAAGAGCTCGGGCTGGTTGCCAAGCCCAATGCAAGAATCATATCCTTTGGGAAGGCGGTGGGGCAGTTCCTTGCTGGAAAGCGTTTGAGTGGGCATGTCTGCACGATTCTTCACTACTCCCCCCAGGCCGCCAGTCACAGGGGACGTGCAATCGTTGGCCGAGAGGCCGAATATAGACAGTTCGCCTCATCCCTCCACGAAATCCCGCAGGGGCATGGCTGGTCGGAACCTAAAGAGGCGATCCCCTTGTCGGAATCCCGAAAACAACTGGTATTCACCTACAAAGTCTGTTTCGAGTACTGCCGTAACCAAGAGGAGGAGGTTGGGGCAACCAAATCGTTGGAATGATGCCCTGAGGCTTACAGGGGACTTGATGGCTGCGGATTGGTCCGATTGGGTGGATGCAAACCGGCGGCTCCATAGAGGAACCCTGCACGACGCCGTGCACCAATTGGGTATCACGGGTTGTTGTCCACGGGTTTCAAGCATCCCTACGGGGTCGTGCCTGTCATCTCCCTTCCATTGCCTTCTGCAAGACACCGTCACCACCCTCAAGGTGGCCTACCATCAGGCAACCCATCTCGTGAGGCGCATCCGCCTGCGAGGCCTGTGACCTGTGACGGTGATGCGTGTGGAATTGCAGGAATACGAAGATTCGCGCCTCTCATTGCTCGGATGCACGCCGTATTGCCACGAGATCTCTCAAATGCACCTGGTCTTCCTATAATGGGAGAAGGCCTGCCCACCAGGAGGTCGGAGGGTGCAGCAACCTGTAGGCTACCAGTTCATCATCGAGGCTTTGGGGTTGGATTTGCCGCCCTTGCTTCGCCCCGGATGCATCGAACGTGTCCGCACGGTACAGGAAACCGAAACGGACTTGCATCAGGCCCCTGTGTTGTATCCGGAGGCGATGTGGCCTGGGGACCGCCTGTTCGACCATCTGCGCTTCGCCCTGGAACATGAAGGCGTACAGCCCGGCGTCCTGAAAGCCTTCGGCAACCGAACCGACTTGCCCCGCCTGATCCTCGACGATGCCACTCAATCCGTCCGGCCCCTGCATCGCCGGTTGGCGTTCATGCACACCTTCCTGACGGGCGAGATTGTCCCCTTGGCGGTGGCCAAGGGGCAGCGTTACATCGATGTTGCCAACCCTCGTCTTCAGTTCGTGTTGGACAAGGGTGATTTGGATCCAGCCTACAGGGTACGCAACAACCTGCTGGGCAACCCTCGGTTCTGTCCCCAAGTGTTCAAGTCGGCTCGGATGCTCGCCGCCCTCCGGGACGACAGCGTAGCCGGCAACGACCCATGGGCGAACTGTCCGCCGGAATTGCAGGAACGGATTGAGCACTACCTCTATCACCATGAAACCCAAGCTTCCTGGAAGATCGAACGGGAACCGCCCCATGCCCGGCGCATCCGGGAATTTGTCTCGTTGTTGCGTCTTGCCCACCTCAGGGACTTCATGTCCGAGACGGGGTTGGCGGAACTCCAAAGGAGCATCACCGGCCAGCGTAGTCAGGCTGGTCAACCTCCGTGGCGAACCGAGCAGGTTTGGGTTGGGTTTGCCGACCGCGAATGGCAGGAGGTTGTGGTCCTGCTGGGGGCTCCGCCTGCGACCTTGCCAAGGTTGATGGCCGGCCTCCTTGCCTGCCACCGGCGGCTACGGGGGGACAGCAACCTGCCGCCTGTTGTCCATGCCGCCTGCACCAGCTTTCCTCTGGTTTATATCCACCCTTTCAGCGATGGCAACGGAAGGGCCCATCGCTTCCTCCTGCACAACGTACTGGCACAAAGGGGGTACCTTCCCGCCGACACGATTTTCCCGCTGTCCGCCTGGCTGTTGAAGAACCGACGGGCGTACGTGGCCAGCATGACGCCTACCTGTCAAGGCATTGTGGACATGGCTCGGATGCGATGGCTTCCCGAATCCCGCATGGAAGTGACCAACGATGTGGAGCCCTTCTTCCAGTACATGGACTTGACCGGGGAGGTCGCTGCCCTGTACCACTTCGTCCAAGCCACGGTCCGGGAGGAAATGGAACCCAGCATCGACTTCATGGTGCATTTTGACGATGCCCGGCAACAGTTGGAGGGCCATGTGGACTGGCCCTACCGGCGCCTCTCGCTGTTTATCAACCTGTGCCACCAGAACGGGGGACGATTGTCGAAGAACAAACGGGCACTGTCCGAATTCCGGTGCTTGCCGGATGCGCAACTGGCCCGCTTGGAGGCGTGCGTGCAACGGGCCTTTGGTTTTGAAGCGGGCGATTGACAGTTGCGGAACTTCCGATCCACTGAGTACCTGCCCCCTTTGGCGAGGAAGGGATCCGTGGCTGTTTGGTCAATCCGGCAGTGGAGGGGCGATTCGGCCCGGATTCGCCGGTTGTGCGGCCGGGCCTGGATCCCGGATGCCCCGAACGCCCGTTGCAAGGGCGGTTGAATTGCAGTCCCTAAGCCTCAACCAAAACAGGTTCGGAGAGGTCCGGCACGGCGGCCGGTGCCGGCAGGCGGTACAGCCGCCTTGCCGTTTCGCTCATCACGTTGCGACGCAGGTGCTCGGGGATCAAACGGGCCGTGAAGTCGGGCATGTCGTTGTCCCAGTGAGGGAAGTCGGTGGCGAACATGAGCATGTGTTCGGCCGGGAACATGGCAAGCATTTGATGGAGGAAGCCGATGGGTTCCGGCTCCTCAATGGGCTGGGTTGTCAACAGGACGTGCTCAAAGACATATTCACTGGGTGGACGTTCCAGCCAGGGGGCAGTCTGGCGCAGGGCTTTCCAATTCTTGTCCAAACGCCAGAGAATGGGCGGTAGCCAGGACACTCCGCCTTCAATCAGGACAAACTTCAGGTCCGGGTACTTGACGAACACTCCTTCCGTCACCATGCTGACCAAGTGCCCGATGTAGCTGCCGACCAGATCCGTGTGCCATTCCAGATAGTTGGTCGGGTATCCCACGGCGGTTGGGGGCCCCGAAATCCCCACGCCCTCGGAGCCCGGGTGAATGGCAATGGGTTTGCCCACCTCTGCACAGGCTTCGTAGATGGGATGGAACCAGGCCTGCCCCATGGGCATGCGGGCACCGGACACCATCAGGACCTGGGGCATGCGCTCCTCATGGCCCAGGCGACGAATCTCCGCGGCCGCCGCCTCGGGATTGTTGGGGGTGACGGTGATTGAACCGTAGAAGCGATCGTCCACGGGCAACCACTCTTCCACAACGGCATCATTGGCGGCCGTGGCCACGGCCGCCGCGTACAGGGGATCCGGGGACAGGCCCAGATTCAGGGCCGGACCCGTGAAGTTGAGGATGCCGTATTCCAGATCATGGACGTCGAAGAAGTACCGGGCCAGCAAGTGGGGATCACCTTCCACCCGGCGGCCATCCGGTGCCACCGCATCGCGCCGCATCACACCGTTGGGGTTCCAATAGCCCAGGGAGCCGGGGCCGCGATCGCCCATGGAAAACCGAATTTTCCAGGGCTGGGGCAGGCGCGGTTCAATGCTGGACGCAGGCACCACGGCATGAATGTCCGTGTCGATGGCGCGCAGGGCCATGAGGCTCTTCCTTCCGTCAGTCTGTCGATCTTGAGGCCGGAACCGGCGATGAGCCCCAATTGCATGGGGCCAAGACAGTTCCGAACCCGGGGCCGATGCCCGGTCCGTGGCAGCCGCGCGGCCCGAAATTCATGGGCATCAGGACTCCGCCGTCTGGGCCAGCACCTCGTCCCACGTCATGTCGCGCAGGATCTCACCGTCCCGAAATACGGGTTCCAGCAGGTCGTGATCCGAATCCCGAAGCTGTTCGGTACGCAACGTGTGCATCGCGCCGGTGGAAGCGTCCTGTACCAGGGCCAGACGGCCGCTCCGGCTGTGCTTGTGGGGATCCGTGACCGGCTGCTTGTATACGTCCCGTCCCTCTCCGTTCACGACGGCATGACAGCATTTCATGGCGATGCGGAAGGTATCCCGGGTGCATTCCTGCAACAGGCCGCCGCCGGACCCGAACACCACGTTGTCGGTACTCCAGCCAGCCTCCAACAAGGCTTCCACGATGAGAGGCAGACTCTCACGCGTAATGCCGTCTCCCTGAATCAGGCGGATGTGGTCCGGCAGCAGGCGATAGCCCTTGGCGTTGCGCGGGGCGCCGAAGGCCTCGCCCAGCAAGCGCAGGCACTCCAGCACCATCGCGACCGGCTCGCCGCTGTCCGGGCGTACGACCACGGTGCCGTCTCGTTCCCGGACCCGCTCCCGCAACGCGGAACCCCACAGTTCCCGACAGGCATGCAGGATGTCCCAGGAATCGCTGACGACGCTCACGATGCCGGAAGGATAGGCTTCCAGAATGTGGGCAAAGGCGTCCGCTTCGCCCTCCGGGCCCCAGGCCGTGATGGTGGAATGTTCCGCGGCGGGCACGGAAAACCCGGGCATGTCGGCCCCGTAGTACTCTTGCAGCAGACGACATCCCGCCAAGGTGTCGGTACCCCGGAAATGCAGCAGATGGGCCGCGGCGCCGAGCGCGGCGGATTCCTCGGATGTGGAGCCGCGATACCCGAAGTCGTGCAACTGGAAGGGCACGCCGGCCGGATCGCCGGACTGCTCGGCCGCCTCATGCAGGATGTTGTACTGGATGCGATCCAGCGAGGCGATGGTCGTCGGGTACCAGATCTGCACCAGCATCGTTTCCAGATGGTTGGTCAGCCAGTAGCACGCCGGATCCGTATTGCGGATGGTCAACAGGACCTGGCCGGTCGGCACGCGCCGGCCCTCGCGCACGGCGCGGATTTCCACGGGCAGGCGGCCGCCGTGGCGGTCCAGGATGTGCTGCCAGCCGTCACGCGGCCACACATCCTGTCCGAAATGGGCTTGGCAGAACGCTTCAGCCTGGTGAATTTGCTCCGCCGTGACCCGGACGCCGGCCAGGTAGCGCTTGAGCAGGTACTGGAGACCGAAGAACACGACATGGCGGTGTTCCCCGCCCCGACGCGCCTCCATGTAGGACTCGATCTCGGACGTGCCGGGCGGATACATGCGCCAGTGCGTCTGTTTGTAGCTGTCGGTCTGCAGCAGAAGGTTGTCTTGCATCGGACAAGGTTGCTGAGGTTTGGCCCTGACCCTGGACAGTCAAGCTAGGTGTGCGGCATACGTATTATGGCGGGCTTGGGCACTCCGGAAGCACCGGGAAGCGTGCCTGTGTCGCATGGTGCTCTTGGCTGTGGACGTGGTCAGGCTGCAAGTCAACGTCTCCGGCGACGGAAACAGCCAGGCCGGGACATTGGTTCGGCTCTCAAAATGTGTCCAAACCATGGAGTTGACAAGTGGCCTCAACCACACTAGCATGGCTTGGCTAATGTCAATGGCATCAATTGGATGTCAACGACATTCAAAGGAGTGCAGGATGTCGACCCAAATTACCGTGCGTTTGCCGGACGAGCAGACCGTAGCCTTGGATGAGGCGGCTACCGCGCTCAAGCGCAGCCGGGCCGAAGTGGTCCGCCAAGCCATAGAGCAGTACCTGGAGGATTTTGACGACCTGTCAGTGGCGATCGAGCGGCTGCGTGACCCCTCCGATCCGGTTTTGGATTGGGATGCGGTGCGGCGTGAGCTACTCCGTTCGGATTAAAAAAAGCGCGGCCAAGGAACTGGCGCGTTTACCACGTGATGTCAAGGAGCGCCTCATTGAGGCCATTGACAAACTCGGTGAGGAACCCTTGACTGGAGTTCTGCTCAAGGGAGGGTTGCAGGGACTGCGCCGTCTGAGGGTCGGCCACTACCGGATTGTGTACGAAGTGCTGGACGGTGAGTTGATAGTGCTGGTGGTGCGGGTGGTCCACCGCCGGAAGGCCTATCGCTGATGGTAAGCGGATAATATTGTGATGCCGCTCATCGCTGCGGCCTGATGGCGCACGCGGGTATGGTAAGGCCCGGACGGCGGGATTTTGACAGCTGGCGGGCACGGTCGGTTGTGTAGGGGATCGTGTGCATGGAACCATGGCCGCCCTGGATGCTGCCCAGGTTCCGGTTACTGGCCGTGGTCGCAGTTCAGGAGGCACGTCGGCCAGCACGGCAATCTGGAACCAAGTAGATACGGGCTTGGCCGACCTGCTTCCTGTTTGCGGGTCATCAAGGTCTCCAACGAGAACACCGCTCGCCGTGCGGCGGCCTCGGTGCCACGGGCCGGAAGGCGGAACTCAACGCCTTCAAGAGTTTGGGTTCAATCCAAGCCCCGGTCTACTCACTGTCCGTTTCCATCATGGAGTGGGTCTGGCGCCTTCTGGTACCGCATAACCCCTGAACCTTTCAGGACGTTGATTGCCATGGCCTCCGCCTCCGCATCTGCCTTCCGGCGCCACCGGGTCGGCCATGCCGACGACGCGCGCGACGGCGCCTGTCTGCAGGTGGAGGTTGCCGGCCGTTCGCTGGGCCATTTCCGGGTTGGCGGGCAGTTCCGGGCAGTCCTGAATCACTGCCCCCACGAAGGAACCCCCATTTGCCGGGCCCTCTCTCCATGGCCAAGGCGTGACTGGGAACGGTTATGATAGGGGCATATATCGATAAGTTGACAATAGCGGCTCTTGCCCCCGTGTGTGTGCGGATTGCCGGCAGGGGTTTGTGATCCACTCGCTCGACACGCCTGCCCATACCGCAGGGTTGACAGCCGGGTGCTGGAATGACGGAAGCCGCGAGTGTTCGACACACTGCACGGCCCCCTGACAGGCAGGTTGAAGATGCCAACCCGGACTGCTGCCCCCAATGCTACAGCACAGCCCCCGGTGATCCGCGCCGAGCGCTACCGGGTGCGGTTCGACCACCGCGGACAGGCGGCTCTGTGTGCCCAGACGGCGGGCGCCAACCGTTTTGTGTGGAACCTGTTCCTGGCCTACAACGACTGGAGCTACCGTGTGGCCCGCCGGGCCAAGGGCTACGGGCGGTGGACCGACTTGCCGGAGGCGCAGCGGCCGCTGCTTGTGGATCCCGGTCGGACCTGGCAGACCATGTACAAGCGGTTCGCGGCGCTTCGCCGCGGGTGCTTCGACCGCGAGTTCCAGGCCTTCCTGCAATCGCCCGAGGGGTCCGTGTACGCGGACCGGGACCTGTCCTGGCTGCGCGATTTGCCCGCCGCCCCTGTCCGGCATGTGCTGAAATACCTGGACACCGCCTACCGGCGCTTCTACAAGGCACACGCCGCGGCGCGCGCGGAAGGCGTCGCTCTGCCCCGGCGGAAGTCCGACGGCAAGCCGAAGTACTTTCCCCGGCGCAAGGGCCGACAGGGAGGCAAGGCGGACGGCTTCACTATTCCGGACCAGGTGCGGATGGACGGCCACCGCCTGCACATCCCCCGGATCGGCTGGGTGCGGCTGGACCGGGGCCACGCCCGGTACCGCGGGTGCCGGGCCAAGACCGTGCGCGTGCGGAAGGAGGGCACGGAAAGGCACCCGAAGTGGTACGCCACCGTTGTGTACGAGGTGCCTGCGGATCTCCTGAAGCCTCCCGCCCGGGCCGGTGCGCTGGGACTGGACCGCAATGTCGGGCAGGCCACGGACAGCGAAGGCGAGGTATACGCACAGCCGGACATGGCCAAGCTGGATGCCAACATCAAGCGCAAGGAACGCAAGGCGGCCAAGGCGCGGGAGCGTTCCCGTCGGAGCGGCCAATCCCTGTCCAACCGCGGCCGGCGCATCTGCGGCCAACTGCGCAAGCTGCACCGCAAGCAGAAGCGGCGGCGGGAGAACGCCGCCCACCAACACAGCCGCCAACTGGCCGACAGGGCGCACACCGTGGTGATTGAGAACCTGAACACGCAGGGCATGACCCGGAGCGCCAAGGGCACGGCAGGGAAGCCCGGCACGAACGTGAAGCAGAAGGCCGGACTCAACCGGGGGATTTTGGCCTCCGGCTGGGGCCGGTTGGAGCACAACTTGGACTACAAGGCCGGGTTGGTGGTGCGGGTCGATCCGGCCTACACCTCGCAAACCTGTGCGGCGTGCGGACACGTCGGCCAGGCGAATCGCAAAACACAGGCGTTGTTTCAGTGCACGGCCTGCGGACACACTGCCAATGCAGACCGCAATGCCGCCGTCAACATTCTGGCCCGGGGACTGCCCCTGGCCCGACAGGCCCGCGGGGCAGGGGCTTCTGCACGGCGAGAGGCGATCCCGTTGGGGACCTCGACGACCCGTGAACCAGGCAGGCGGGGTCCGCCCCCGCCTGTACGGTCCGGTCCTGATGGACCGGACCGCGTATCGAATGTCAACCATTCGATATAAGCCCCTTACGATAGCTGCCACCCGTTTCGTCCAGCCTTTGCCCTGTCTTCAGGAGAGGTCTGCAACATGATCGTCGACTGCCATTCCCATGTGATGTGGCACCCGGACCATATATCGCCGGAGGTGATGCAGGATGCCGCCCAGGCGTGGCAGGCCAACATGGGGCTGGCCGCCGAGACCTTTGACCGCAACATGCCTCCGCAGGATCTGTTTGATGCACGGCCGGAACGCCATTGGGCTGCGTCTGTGGAAGCGGACAAGGTGGTGGTGTTCGGCATGCAGGCCCCCGCGACCGGATTCGACATCCCCAACGAAGTCATCGCCGCCTACGTGCAGCAGCATCCGGACAAACTGGAGGGCTGGGCTTCCATCGATCCCAACCGACCCGATGCCGTTGAGCAACTGGAACACTGCGTGCAGACCCTGGGCCTGAAGGGGCTGAAGCTGGCACCGGCCTACCAGTGCTTCGATCCCATGGACACGAGCCACTATCCCCTTTACCGGAAGTGTCAGGACCTGGGCCTGCCGATCCTGTGGCACCAGGGCACAACCTTTCCCCGGAAGGCGCGGATTCGCTGGAGTTTGCCCTTGCAGCTGGAAGACATCGCTCTGGCGTTTCCGGATTTGAGAATGATCTTGGCCCACCTGGGCCATCCCTGGGAAGCCGACACGGTTGTGCTCATTCGCAAGGCCCCCAATCTCTTTGCCGATATTTCCGCCATCCACTTCCGCGCCTGGCGGTACTGGCAATCCCTGGTCACGGCGATGGAGTATGGCGTGGGGCACAAAATCCTGTTCGGTACGGACTTTCCCTTCGACACGGTGGCAGGCACAATAGAGGGCCTGAGACGCATCAACGATCTGGTGGAAGGTACCCGCCTGCCCCGTGTGCCCAAGGAAATGCAGGATATGATCATCTTCGAAAACTGGAAGCGGTTCTTCACGGAGTGGGTCTGACCCTTCCGGTACCTTGCAACCCCTGAACCTTCCGGGATGTCGACTTCCATGGCCTCTGCTCGTTCCCTCCGCCGCATCCGGATCGGCCGTGCCGACGATGTGCGCGACGGCGCCTGTCTGCAGGTGGAGGTTGCCGGCTGTTCACTGGGCCTTTTCCGGGTCGGCGGACAGTTCCGGGCAGTCCTGAATCACTGCCCCCACGAAGGCGCCCCCGTTTGCCGGGGCACGGTCCGGGGCACCACGCTGCCCTCGGTGCCCGGCACGTTCCGGTGGGGGCGGGAAAACGAGATTCTGGCCTGTCCCTGGCATGGCTGGGAATTCGCGCTCGACTCGGGCCAGTGCCTGACGGATCGGCGTCGTCTCGCCATGTTTCCCACTGAGGTCGCCGATGACGGCACCCTCTACGTCCTGATGCGGGGGCCGGCCACTCCCAAGCCGGCAATCCCTTCCACGGACGCCAGCCCGGCCCCACGCCGGCATGCGGCGGGCACCGAGGACACATCGCGATGAACGCGGAGCGCGGTTCGTTCCGCCAGTTGCTGGGGACCCTGCTGCGCAACCGGGCGGCGGCCGCGAGCTCGGTTTTCCTGTTCGTCCTGATTGTCTGTGCGGTGCTCGCGCCCGTCGTCGCCCCCTACGATCCGTTGGCCATCGATGCCGACAAGGTCCTGCAACCGCCCGGCTCCGAACACTGGTTCGGTACGGACGACACGGGGCGCGACGTTCTGAGCCGCGTGGTCTGGGGCGCGCGGATTTCGTTGCGCGTAGGCCTAATCTCGTCGGGCATCGCCACCATCGCCGGCCTGATTCTGGGGCTGCTCAGCGGCTTCTACGGCGGCGTGGTCAGCTTTGTCATTCTGCGTGCCATGGATCTGCTGTTGGCGTTTCCGGGTGTCCTGTTGGCGATCGTCATCGTGGCCATCCTGGGGGCCAGCCTGGAGAACGTGATGATCGCCGTGGGCATCAGTGCCATACCGGCCTTCACCCGCATTGTCCACGGCAGCGCGCTCGCCCAGAACCAACTGGACTTCGTCGATGCCGCGCGTCTGATCGGCAGTTCCAACGGGCGCATCGTGATGCGCCACATCCTGCCCAACATCCTGGCGCCGGTGATTGTCCTGTCCACGCTGCAGGTCGCCGGCGCCATTTTCGGCGCCGCCTCCCTGAGCTTCATCGGGCTGGGAGCCCAGCCGCCCACCCCGGAATGGGGCGCCATGGTCAGCCGGGGACGCTACAACCTGCGGGAAGCCATGTGGCTGTCCACGTTCCCGGGGTTGGCCATTGCCCTGGTGGTGGTCGCGATCAACATCCTGGGCGACGGCTTGCGGGATGCCCTGGACCCGCGCATGCACGTGCGTTAGGAACCGTGGACACGAGCGGCGCACCCGGGGACCGGCGTTTCACGGCTGCCGACTGCCATCAAGCTTGGTCACCTTGACCCCGCACATTGGGCGAATCGGCCCGTTGGCACGGATTTTGCGCTGCTGTAAGATTATGGATTGAGCCGCAGCAGTTCCTTTGCCCGATTGACGGGCAACGGCAACCGTCGGCGGGGCTGCTGTCGCGTGGCTCCCCTTGCCGAATTTTCGGGAGAAACAACACCATGTTGAAAAACAGATTGCGTACGCCTTGGATCTGGCTGATAGCCGCCGTGGTACTGGTGGCAGGCTGCGTCGCACCCACGGGCGATGCCCCTGCGATGGACGAAGACGCCGCCATGGAATCCATGGGCTCCGGTACCTTGACCATTGGCATTCGCAACGTGGACTACGACACGTTCGATCCGCACGCCAGCGCCTTCACCCAGGCCGCCTACGTGTTCCGGAACATTTTCGATCGACTGATTTACCTGGACGACGATGCCAACAACGTGGCCGGGCTGGCCACGGCCTGGGAAGCATCCGACGATGCAACCGAGTGGACCCTGACGTTGCGCGACGACGTGACGTTCCATGACGGCAGTGCGCTCACGGCCGGCGTGGTCAAGTTCAATTTCGACCGCATGAAGGATCCGGCGACCGAGTCGAAGCAGGCCGGTCCCCTGCTGGGTTCCTACACGGGGTCCGAGGTGATTGACGACACCACCCTGAAGGTGACCTTCGAGACCCCCTACGCGCTCTTCCCGTTCGCGCTGTCGTCGCCCTTCATGGGCATTGTTTCCCAGCAGGCGGTGGAGGAACACGGCGACAACTTCAGCGATGCGCTGATTGGTTCGGGGCCGTTCAAGTTCGTCAGCGAGATCCCGGGCAACGAGGTTGTGCTGGAACGGAACGACGATTACAACTGGGGCCCCTCCATCTTCCATGAAGGTCCGGCCCACTTGGAGTCGGTAGTGTTCCGCTTCATTCTGGAAGAGGAAGCGCGTCTCTCCGCCCTGGAGACCGGCGAAATCCTGATCATCGACGAAGTGCCGCCCGCCGCCGTGGATCGCGTGCAGGGAAACCCGGAAACTTCGGTGCTGGGCGCCCCCAAGGTCGGCCTGGCCCGGGGCATTCACTTCAACACCACCTACCCGCCCACGGATGACATTCGGATGCGGCAGGCCTTCATGCACGCCATCGATCGGGAGGAAATCGACCAGATCGTGTTCAAGGGTGTGTATCCGGTGGCGTATCAGCTGCTCACGCGGGGTGTCAAGTTCTACGATGCCAGCGTTGAGAACATGTTCCCCTTCGATCCGGACCGGACCATCGAGCTGCTGGAGGAGATGGGCTACACCGAAGTCAACGACGACGGCTACCGCACCAAGGATGGCGAAGTGCTGTCCCTCTTCCACGCCACGTTCCCCGGCTACGTCGCCGAACTGCCTGCCGAGGTGATCCAGGCGCAGCTCAAGCGCGTGGGCATCGATTTCCAGGTCAACGTCATGACGGGTACGGCCATGATGGACGGCATGGCCTCCATGGACAGCACCTTCAATACGGCCTTGATTGGCACCTACAGCCCCGATCCAGGCCTGTTCCTGGACCGCATGTACCACTCCAGCACCTTGGGCACCCGCAACTGGTCCCACTGGGCCAACGACGAGTTGGATGCTCTGTTGCGCCAGGGCCTGGAAACCGGGGATGAAGCGGAACGGGCCGCAATCTACGCGGAAGTTCAGCGCATCATTAATGAGAACGCCCTGGGCGCCGGCATCTATGCCAACGTTTCGATCTTTGGCGTCAGTTCCTCGGTGGAGGGCTTCCGGTTCGACCCGTACGCCCATCCGGAAATCTTCGACGTTTCCATAGCCGAGTAGTTGTACCGTCTCTGACACGGAGCGGGGCTCGCCCCGCTCCGTGTCCCCCTCCGCCACTGCCGGCGCGGCCTCGCGCCCGGAGCTTCAGCATGAAATATCAAATCAGCGATCGGGAACTGGAACGGCGCGTCGGCCGCATGCGCGCCCACATGGAACAGCAGAACCTGGAAGGCCTGGTGGTGTTCGGTGCCACGCGCACGTTCTATCTCAGCGGCTTCCACCATCTGGCCACGGAGCGTCCGGTGGTGCTCGTCGTGCCCCTGCGGGGGGAACTGGCCCTGTTGGTGCCCCACCTGGAGGAAGAGAACATTCCGGTGCGCAACCCCAACATCAAGGAGATGAAGGTCTATCGGGAATACCCGGGCCTGAAGCATCCCATGGTGTACCTGGCCGAGCTGCTGGGTGACAAGGGGCTGGCCGAAAGCCGCCTGGGTGTCGACAGCTCGGGCTGGGGCGGCGGCATGGGCTACCGGGGCCCCGATCTGTCCGAGGTCCTGCCCAAGGCCACCCTGGTCAATGTGCGGGACGTGATTGACGACATGCGCGCGGTCAAGTCGGCCGAGGAGATTGAACTGATTCGGCTGAGCGCCATGTTCGGGAACGTGACCCACGGCTTCCTGCAGGACTACATCGAACCCGGCGCCGTGGAAGTGGACGTGGCCCAGCGGGCCAGCCGCGACGGCACCGCGTTCATGATCAAGGCCTTGCCCGAGTCATGGGAACCCTACGGCCGGTCCGAAGGCGCCGCGGCCAGTTTCACCTCGGGCCCCAAGACCGCGTTCAACCACCGCCGCGCGGGCAGGCGCCGCCTGAAGCCGGGGGACGTCATCCTGACCTACGCCGGCGCGGAAGTGGGCGGCTATACCAGCGAACTGGAACGCACGCTGATGATCGAACCCCTGACGGACGATCATCGCAAGTACTTCGATCTCGAGGTGCAGGCGCAGGACGTGGCCTTCGACGCCATCCGGCCCGGAGCCAGGATGTGCGATGTGGAAAAGGCGGTCAATGCGTTTCTGGAAGAGAACGGCCTCTACAGCCTGACCCGCACCCACATTGGCCACGCCATCGGCATTGAGGGCCATGAAGGGCCGTTTCTGGATCTCGGGGACCAGACGGAAATCCAGGTGGGCTTCTGCCTGACGGTCGAACCCTGCCTGTTCCTCCCGGGATTCGCCGGGTTCCGCCATTCGGACACCGTCGTGGTCACGGAGGACGGCATCGACATGATCACCTACTACCCCCGGGACATCGAGAGCCTGACGATTCCCGCTTAATCGGCGCTCCCGCAACCAGGCACGGAAAACGACCCATGGCCAACGGCCTTGTCATCCTGCAATCGCAGGTGGGACTCACGGATCCCCACGTGGTCAACGACAATGCCGACAGCCTCAACATCCTGAACAACCTGTTCGAGCCCCTGGTCCGACGGACCCGCGACGGGTTCCGGCCATGCTTGGCCCGGTCGTGGCAGGTGGGGGAGGATGCCCGAACCTGGGAGTTCGCCCTGCGCGCCGGGGTGAAGTTCCACGACGGCACAACCCTCGCCGCCGAGGATGTAGTCGCCAGCCTGGAACGGGCCCGATCCCCGGACGTGGGCGGGGTGCTGGGCACGGAGGGCCTCTTCCACGGCTATCTCGGGGATGCGGTCATCGCGATTGTGGATCGCCATACCGTGCGTCTGGTCACCGCGGAGCCGATGGCCGATGTGTTGGACCTGATCGCAAACATCCCGGTCCTGCCGGCTGGCGCCATGGACGCCGTCCTGGAAGAGCCCATCGGCACCGGCCCCTACCGGCTGCTCAATGCCTTGGGACAGGCAGCAACGATGGTTGCCCACGGGGATCATTGGCAGGGTCGGCCACCCGCATTTGACCGGCTTGCCTGGAAGGCTGAATCCGACCCCGCGCAGGGGTTGCGGCAACTACAGCTCGGCGAAGCGGACCTTGTCACGGGGGTGTCCCATGAGATGGGACTCTGCATGGAGGCCGACGAACGGACCCGGCTGCGGACGGCTCCCAGCAACGTCTGCACCGTCTTCATGTGCAACCTGCTGCAGGGGGCCTGCACCGATACCCGGGTGCGGCAGGCGCTCAACTACGGCTTCGACCAGGCGCTGCTGATTGATCGGGTCACCCACGGGTCCGCCCTGCCCCTGGCCGGTCCCTTGACCGTCAAGCACACGGGGCATGATCCGGCCGTTGCGCCCTATCCCCACGATCCGGGCAAGGCGCGCGAGTTGCTGGCGGAGGCGGGGTGGGGCCAAGGCCTGTCACTGGTTCTGGATGTTCCCTTGGAATTGCCGGACGAGGCCGTGGAACTGGCGTCGTTCCTGGCGCAGCAGTACACGCACATCGGAATCGAGACGGAGATTGCAACCCACGCGGATCGGCCGGCCTATGCCCAGCAGGTGAAGACCAAGGCCATCCACGACGCCTGCTGTTTCGACTCCTCTCCCATCAGTACGTTTCGCGCCCTGCGGGAAAAGTTCCACGGAGGCCTAAAAGGTCCTTGGTGGCTGGGCTATGGCAACGAGAGTCTGGACCGGACCCTGAACTTGGCCCAGGCCACCGTGGACCCCGACCGGCGCCGGCAGCTGTACCGGACCGCCTACCGCACGCTGCACGTGGATGCCCCCTGGATTTACCTCTACAACCAGCTGGATCGATGGGGCCTTTTGCCGAGGCTGGCGGATTGGCAGCCCACCGTGGACGGACTGATTTCCGTCGTGTGAGCCCCATGCCGGACGGACATCGGCCGGAGAGGCCCGAAGCGGCGCTTGTGATCGACACTGCCGACCGTACGCACGCCGGGGCCCGGTGATGTACGTTTTCATCCTGCAACGGGTGATTGCCCTGTTTCCCCTGTTGCTGGGCGTTTCGCTCCTGGTGTTTCTGATGACCCAGCTCGTGCCCGGCGATCCGGTCATGATGATGCTGGGCGAGTACAGCGTGGCCTCCGCCGAGGACATCGAGAAGCTGCGCACCCAGTTGGGGTTCAACGATCCGCTGCATGTGCAGTACGGCCGCTATCTCAGTGGTCTGGTACAGGGCGATCTGGGCGACTCCATGCGGTCGCGCAAGCCCGTGTCCCAGCTCATCCTGCAACGCCTGCCCCGGACCATCGAGCTGACGGTCAGCGCGTTGCTGTTCGCCATCCTGTTCGGCACGGTCATGGGCATCACGGCCGCGCTGCATCACAACAGCTGGCTCGACTACCTCACGGTCACCATCGCGTTGCTGGGGGTGTCCGTACCGGGGTTTTGGCTGGCCCTGCTCCTGATCCTGTTCTTTTCCGTTTACCTGGGGTGGTTGCCGGTTCTCAGTGATCCCGGCATCAAGGGACTGATCCTGCCCATGCTGGCCTTGGGCCTGTGGGCGGGCGGCACCATTGCCCGTCTGGTGCGGTCGGGCATGCTGGAAGTCATACGCCAGGACTACATCCGCACGGCCTATGCCAAGGGACTGGCGGATCGGTCCGTGGTGTATCGGCATGCCCTGCGCAACGCGCTCCTGCCCGTCGTTACGGTGGTGGGGCTGCAGTTCGGCCAGATTCTCGCCGGCACCGTGATCATCGAGGCGGTGTTTTCCCGCCCCGGCCTGGGCCTGATGCTGGTCAACGCCATCAATGCCAAGGACTTTCCCCTGGTGCAGGGCATCATCATGTTCGTGGCGGCGGCCTACATCATCGTCAATTCACTGGTTGAGATTCTTTACGTGTGGGTCGATCCGCGCATTCGCTATGGGTGACATCCCCGGCCAAGCGGCTTCCTCAATCCCGCCGACACTCAAATCGCCCAATCGCGGCCAACTGGCATAGGGAGTGGTTGCCGGAAATGTCCTCCATCCGGGAATTCCTATATCCACCGCGGCATCTTCCGGAGGCGGGGCCAATAGGCCTGAGCTCCTCGTGGTGTGGAGCCGCGGCCCGCGGAACTCTATGGTTTTGCCTCTGTCAGCTACTTCTCTTGTCTCCGGTTCTGGCCCAGGACAACGATTCGGCGTTCGAGGCTGAGACGACGGGAACCTATTTGAACCTGGCGGAGAATCATGCGGGGGAGTTCCATTTGCGGCGCGACGAACGGGCCGTGCACGTGACGTTTGGCACCGCGCGTTCCCCGGTCCAGTACTTCGCGCGCGGGCAACAGGAAGTGCTGTTCACCATTCCGGAGGGTTTCCGTCCTGCCACCGCCGTTACCTGGGAGGTTACGGCCCGGCACGTGCAGTCCGACGGCACCACACACCCCACCCGCAGCGGTCCCCATGTCTTCCGGATGACCGTGGACACGGAAGGCCATGTACGCTACGTGGACGACCCGGGAGTGGAAGGCGTGGGCTACCTCAGTTACCACACGGCATGGGCGTGGCCTCTGGCGGGTACGGATCCCCTGGTATGCGAGCGTAGTTGGGAAGTCAGACAGCGAATTCTTGCGGCTCTGGCGGATTTGGGAGAAGGAGTGTTGTCCTGCGACCAGGTCGGCTGGGATCATCTCGCGCACATCCGTACCTGGTCGTCGCAGGAACCGATCACGATCCAACATTGGTATCAAAGGCCCGCTGTTTGGCGCGGGATACCGGAACCGGTTTCCCAGGAAGTCCCGGGTGGGCCATACCGTTATCGGGACCAACATCTGTGGCCACCTTTTCCATATTGGAAAGCGGATCCGCCACTGCCCCGCGAATATGGGTTTGTCCGGCCGCGTGATCTGCTGGGCCTGACCAATCTGACCGAGTTGCATGTGCAGGTCGATTCGCATTCCCCCTTTCCTCCGGGTTTGTTGGCGCACACACCTCGCTTGTTGGCACTGAGCGTGGCCCAGTACGACACGTGGGGTTGGAGTGACCTGCCCTCCATGCCCCGGGATTTCCTGGCGTACACCCCCCTTCTCCGACATCTGTCCCTGGGCAAGTTCAGCGACGCACTTCTCTTGGCCTGGACGGAGGACATGCTTGCTCGCACACCACATCTGACTTCCCTCCGTTTGGGGCTCCGTCGTCCCACGGACAAGGTCCTTGAGCTGCTGCAACATGCTCCACAACTGACCCGCCTGACCCTGGACGGCCTCGCCGAGCCCTTGCCCGCCGACTCGCTGGCACACCTGTCCCACCTCACCCACCTGACGGTCGAGGGAGGATTCAATCCCTGTGAAGCACCGGCCTTGCAGTTGCCGGCCACACTGATCGACTTCGGCCTGCGGTTGGTGGTGGAAGGATCCCAGGTGGCCTGTCTGGATGATAGTCTGGCCGACAACTGGCTGACGCATGTCCCCGCCTTAACCCGGTTGAGCATTGATCTTCACGAGTTGGCAAAACTGGATACGGACGTGTTGCCCAGCTTTCCTGCCTTGACCCATCTGACTCTGGATGTGTCAGGCATGACCGCCCTGCCTTCCCGCTTGCTGGCGGACTTGCCCCATCTAACCCACCTGCAGTTGCATGGAAGGCCCATTGCGGACCTGGGCTTGCTGCCAGCCGAATTTCTGGCAAGTACCCCACACCTGATTGAATTGTCGCTTGGATTGCCGCAACTGAACCATATCCCCGCGGAGTTGCTGGCACCCGTACCAAACCTGAGACGTCTATACCTGAGTGCATCGCACTTGGAGTCCCTTCCCGCTGGTTTAATGGCTAACGCATCCCAATTGACCGACGTGCATGTTGAACTATATGGTCTTGAGTCCCTTCCCGACGATTTTTTGTCGCACACCCCGCAGTTGCGATCCCTTTATCTGGGTACGAACATGTACAAACATCCCGAACCTGCACTGCGGTTTTTGCCTGAACGGTTTCTGTCGCATACTCCGAAGCTGACCCATCTCTGGCTGGCCCTTTGGGCCCTGGAAGTCTTGCCTTCATCGTTTTTGGCCCATGCGCCTCTATTGCAGCACCTGGAACTGGATTACATAGACGGATATCCGGGCAGAAGGGTGTATCCCTTGAGTTCGTTTCCCGATCACTTTCTGGAAAACGCTCCCAACCTAACCTACCTTAACCTGTGGCCGGTTGTCGGTTTGTCGGACCTGCCCACGGACTTCCTGGCCCATTCCCGCCTGCTCCGCCATCTGTACTTGGATGTCAATGGGGTGCCGTCGCTTCCGGACAGCTTTCTTACTCAGGCTCTGCACCTGCAGCGGTTGGAGTTGGACCTGAGACAGGTGGATGCACTCCCGGATGGCTTTCTCGCCCACACACCTTGGTTGTGGTATCTGAAGCTGAATGTGGATCAGGTCGATGCAATTCCGGACGGCTTCCTGGCGCAGACTCCCCATCTTGAAGACCTGTACATCCGAGCGGCAAACGTGACAGCCTTGCCGGACAGCTTTCTGGTCCACGGTCCGCGTATCGAAACCCTCGGTTTGGGCATACCCCATCTCGAATCACCCCCTGGGCCGGACGATGCGCTCTGGGACACGTTACAGTCTGCCAGTTTTCGCGTGAAAGTGAACAGTCCCGACTTTCAGATTTTGCAAGATGAGGGTAACGGTTGTATGGGGGTTGCGTGGGAAGTTGAGCAGGACGATATTTTGGAAGTCGCTTGGCGCGAACAGGACAGCGAGGGCAACATTCTTCTGAAGGCATACCCTTGGTGGAAACGAGACCTGTTCTTCACATTCTATGAGAGACACGAATGTACATTCACAATCGATGCTCGATTTACAGAGCCCACGTTGGATGTTTGAGCCACGACATTTTCTTTGAATGTGACCAAGGCTGTGCGAGTCAAATCCAGCGCTCTTGTTCCAGTATTCCTAATCCTGGCTGCTTGGCGGTCTGACGACTGTAGGTTTGGCGGGTTGGCTGCACCATTCCGAAATGTGCTGCATCTTAATCGGCACCTGTCCTCCCCACCCTCGGTTCGCATCGACCTCTTTGTCCGCCTGGCTGTCAACCCCACGCAGGCCGGTCATGCGCCGATGGCGGATCGAGTCGCGAAGGGAGTGAGCAGGGAGTCGAGATTGCATCACCACGCGAGCAGTTGGCGGCTTGTCGGACCATCCGCGTCCCGATGGCAGGTGTTCCCGGTGCGGGCCGATGTCTTTGTCGGTCACTGGCAGGAACGCTGCGGTTGCGGTGCCACTCTGCTCCCGGGAGGCTAACCGCCTGCGAGTACGGGTCTTTGTGCTGTGAGGGAACCGGGATGCGTGCCTGCGGAGCTTCTGGGGCGGTCACATCTCCGTGTGTACCATCTCCTGTATGACTACACCGTGACCGCCATCCAGTACAACCCCGCCATCCACGCCTTTTACATTGGTTTGTGCTGGTGGGGCAAACCCGGGAACGTGGCACTCGTGGCAGCCATGCCCCAGTTGTTCCTCAGCCTCAACGCGGCAATCCCCATATCGCTTGGCAACAGAATCCTGTGCCAACAACCAACGAGGCTTGACTTCCAACGCAGTTGCTGAACATTCACCATAAGCTTGGGCAGCCGCCACGTTGCGGGCCACACTGTCATTCAGGGCACCCAGGACATCCTTCCGGATCCGGTTCCCTTCCCACACGGAAATGCGTGGTAGGACGCTACGCTTGGGTAACCTGCCCCGTTCTGGAAGTTCCGTTTTGAAATCCAATGGAGACAATATTGTGGAATATACGATCCATGGTTCCACCATGCAGGCCGTTGTGCTTACCCTGCAGTCCGGTGAATCCGTGATTACGGAATCTGGCGGCATGGCCTGGCAGATGGGCAATGTCAAGATGGATACCACCATGCCCGGAGGGCTGTTTGGCGGACTCAAGCGCAAGTTCACCGGCGAGTCCTTCTTCATGACGACCTACGAGGCCCGCGAGGCCAATTGTCAGGTTGCCTTCACGCCTTTTGCCCCGGGCAAGGTGATCCCAGTCCAGCTTGGTGGTGGACGGGACGTCATCGTACAGCGCGATGCGTTCATGGTGGCTGAAAGCACGGTGGACTTGGAACTGCATTTTCAGCGCAGTCTGGGAACCATGCTTTTCGGTGGTGAAGGCTTCATCCTGCAGCGACTGAGTGGTCAGGGTCTTGCCTTTGCCGAAGTGCCCGGGGAGGTGGTGGAATACGATTTGGCCCCGGGCCAACAGATACGTGTGGACCCGGGCCATGTGGCCATGTTCGACAGCTCCGTGAAGTTTGACATCGAAAGGGTGAAAGGCGTCCGCAACATGATCTTCGGGGGCGAGGGATTGTTTCTGGCTTCGTTGCAGGGGCCCGGACATGTCTGGCTGCAAACCATGACGCTCAGCAATCTGGCCGCCAAACTGGCCTCCTACATGCCCCAAGCCAAGGGACAGGGCGGAGGTGACGGTAACGGTATTGGCTCTCTGTTCGGACAGCAATAGGACAGCCGCGCCTGACGTGCTCAATCCGTAGACAAGCTCCGTGAAGTTGGATTTCTCAATGGCTTTGTGCAGAGGTGTATGCCCATGAACAGACCCTTGATCACGGTTGTCGGCAGTTTTGTGGTGGGCATGACCTTGCGTACCCGGCGCATGCCAATCTTCGGCGAGACACTGATTGGCTCCGATTTCGACATGGGGCCGGGCGGCAAGGGATCCAATCAGGCGGTGGCCACCGCCCGACTGGGTGCCCAAGCCGCCTTTGCCGGAATCATCGGCACCGACCAGCTGGGTGAAATCGCCACCGACCTCTACGCCTGGGAAGGTGTTGACACCACACACTTGCAACGGACAGGCGCGGCATCCACGGGCGCGGGTTTCATCATCCTGAACCAGGCCGGCGAAAACGGCATTGTGATAGACATGGGCGCGAATGAAGGCATGGACGGGGCCTTCGTCGATCAGGCCGAGGACCGGATTGCCCGCAGCGACGTGGTCATGTCGGTTTTGGAAATCCCGGTGGAAGCGGCGGCCCGCGCCATGGCTCTGGGCAGAAAGCACGGGGTGCGCACGATTCTCAATCCCGCGCCGGCCACCCATCTCGACGAAACCGTGTTGCGCAACGTGGATTACCTGACGCCCAACGAAACTGAACTGCGCATTCTGCAGGGGCTGCCGGCCGATGATCCAACGCCGACCCTCGAACTGGCCCGGCAGCTGCAGGGGCAGGGCGTCCGGAACCTGATCGTGACCCAAGGCGAAAAGGGAGCCATGGTCCTGTCCGAGTCCGATACGTTTGAAGAAGCCGGCATCGCGCTGTCAAGGGACATCGTGGACACCACGGGAGCCGGAGACGCCTTCAACGGAGGCCTGGCGGTCGCCTTGGCCGAAGGGAAGTCCCTGCGGGAAGCGGTCCGGTTCGCCTGTTGCACCGGCCGCCTGGCCTGCGACAGGATTGGGGTGGTACCCGCCCTCGCCCATCGCGAGCAGGCCGAGCAGCTGTATCGGACGGTATTCGGGCAGTCCACATAGACCGCGCGCAGGCGGGCCGGAACGACCGGCGTTCCCGCCATGAGTGGCGGAAGAATGGCATTCCCTCCGCTCCACACCGAAGACGGATCCCTTGCCTCTTTCTGAGCGTGAAGCCATGAAGCCCCCTGATCCGACCACCTGGCGCGCCAGCTCGTTCATTGACTTCTCGCCTTATGTGGGATGCCCAAGGGCGTTCGACGCCGAGCTGGCGCGCATTCGTGAGCAACTGCGCCGCACGCTGGACGGCCGTATCTTCGAGCGCGAGGGCCTGGCCTGGTATCGCCGGGCCTATGTCGAGGCCTTCCTGTTCATATACGACACCTGTTTCTACGATCGGGAAGCGGGCCGCTACCGCATCGACGAGATCCTCGACGATGGCGAACGCGAATTCGGCGGCTACGACTTCATCATGCTGTGGCAGTCCTACCCGCGCCTGGGCATTGACGGGCGCAACCAGATCGACTTCTACCGCGACATGCCCGGAGGGCTGCCGGGTTTGCGTGCCCTGACTGAGCGCGCGCACGAACGGGGTGTACGCGTTTTTGTGAGCTACAACCCGTGGGACATTGGCACCCGTCGCGAGGCGGGGGCCGTTCCCAGTATGGATCCCCGGGGGTACCGCTATACCTTCCCCGAAAAGGGAGCCCCTGCCATGGCTGACGCGGAAGCCCTGGCCGCGTTGATCGAGGCCATAGGGGCCGACGGGGTTTTTCTCGACACGATGGCTTTCGACGATCCGGGATTCCGCGCGCCTCTGGAACGAGCCAACCCGCATGTCGTTTTCAATCCGGAAGGCGTGCCGCCGTTGGATGCGCTCCACTCGATCACCGGAAGTTGGCTGCCGCATTCCGCGCTCGCGCCGCCCAAGTTGTCGACCATCCGCTGGCTGGAACCCCGCTTCTCGTTTCGAGCCATCGACCGGGAGTCGCTCGATCGGCGGGCCTACATTCAGCAGGCTTTCTTCCACGGCTGCGGATTGGTTGTATGGGAGAACATCTTTGGCTGGTGGAATCCCTGGTCCTCGGAGGAGCGCGCCCTGTTGCGCCGCTGCGTCCGGCTGCTACGCGAGTACGCGGAGGCCTTTCAGGATCCGAACTGGCAACCCTATGTCGCCACGCATGTGGAAGGCGTGTACGCGCACCGCTGGCACTCGGGAGACGTCACCGTGCACACGCTGCTCAACGCGTCGGGCGGTCCGGTCGATGCACCTGTGTTGACGGCCCCGTCCGCAACGGAGGGTGGCCTTGAACTCCGCCACTACGATGTCTGGCAAGGCATGGAGATCCAGCCGGAGGCGCACGCGGGTTCCCATCGGCTCGCCCTTTCGCTGAAGCCGGGTGAAGCCGGCTGCGTGGTATCCGCGCCTGCCGGCGTGGCAGTGGCGTTTCCACCCGCTCTGACGACGAGGCCGTCTGCGATGGAAGGTGCCGGCATTAACCGAGCCCGTGTCACTCTGGCCGACCTGAAACTGCATGCGGCAGCTCCCTCGGACCCGGCCGCCGACGGTGAGGAGCCGGAGGGAATGTGTCGTGTGCCGGGCGGGCTCTTCCGCTTCGTCGTCCGCCACAACACCTCGACTGTTATGGAGGGGGCTTGCTATGGCGGCATTGATCATCACCTGGACAAGAACCATCCTCCCCAATACATCGATCTGGCCGACTACTGGATGGATAAAACCGAAGTGACGAACGCCGCCTACCGTGAGTTCCTGGCGGCGACCCATTACATGCCGCGGGACCCGACCCACTTCCTGCGCCATTGGCAGCGTGTGGAGGGAAAGGAGCGGGAACCCTGGACCTGGTCCGTGCCGACGGGGAAGGAGGGGCACCCGGTGGTGTGGGTGGATCTGGATGACGCGCGCGCGTATGCACGCTGGGCAGGCAAGCGTCTGCCGCGCGAGGAGGAGTGGCAGCGCGCGGCGGGGTTCGCGGTGTGGCCCTGGGGGGATCGCTTCGACCCCTCCCTGTGCAACAGCGGGTTCGAAGACACCACACCTGCGGATCAGTATCCAGGCGGTGTCAGCTGCTACGGAATTCTGGACATGGCCGGCAATGTATGGGAGTGGACCGAGAGTGAACGTGACGATGGCCATACCCGTTACGCCATTATTCGCGGCGGCAGCCACCTCAAGGTGAAGGGCAGCATCTGGTACAACGCCAGCGGTGCTCAGCCCAACGACTGCCACGAGAAGATGCTGTTGATGTATCCCGGTCTCGACCGCTGTGCCACCATCGGTTTCCGCTGTGTAAAAGACATTGCCTGATCGGGGCCGGGATGCAGGCTGGAGACAGTCAAGTCTCCGGGAGATTCGCTGGCGGCCACCTCCAACTGCAGGATGGCACCGTCCAAGTCCATCTCCACCGACACCGGCCCGCGGCTCTGGCAGGGAGGGCCGCTGACCGTCGTGTCCAGCACCCGGCCACGGCAGAAAATCTGTTTTGCTGCTCTCTCTAGCGCATCCGGATGACTGGTAGGCCCGTGTGGCTTTTAGGTCCCGGGGCTCTCATGGACATAGCTGGCGTGGGCCGGCATATCGAAAACCCCTTCGAAACGGTTAGGAAGGAGGTGAGGTTGGACTATTACGAAGTGCGCAGTACCGAGGGCTGGTACCGACACATCATGCGAGCCCTGCTGGCGGAGGTACGGGTAGCCGAACTAGACTGGTCCCCAATCCAAAACAAGAGTCTGAAAGACTGACGCTATTCATTCGAGCGCGCGACTTGGCCGAGGGCTGAGTCTGGAGGGGAGCGAGTTCCTCCTATGGCACCTGGTTCCACTGGTGCTAACAACACCGCCAACTGCCTGAACTGCATCCGTAGTATGAGAAGACCTTGCAGCCATGGTTGACTGGGTCCTACAGTTGCAGGAGCCGTTCCGGATTGGTCTTGATCATGGTATGGACGTCGTCGGCGGGGATGCCCAGATCCAGCATGCAGGCGATGAACTGGCGCAGGCCTTCCACCGGCGTGGACAGGGCGTAGCGGCCAAAGTCCGTGGACATGACGCAGTGTTCGGCTCCGATGGCCTCAATGTAGCGCGCCACTTCCGTGATGCCGCCCTTGGGGCCCTCGCTCATGCCCTCGTCGATTGAGGTGTATTCCTTTTCCACGTAGTAGTGCGTCAGGGGAATGGGCGTGGCTGCCGTGTAGGCCGCAAAGGAGAATTCGATCAGCGCGCCCTTGGCCGCCATGGCCTGCAGGGTTTCGATGGAGGCAATCTTCGTGACGGAACTGGACACAATCACATTGCTGTATCCGTAGCGGTCCTGCAGGTCCACCAGGCGCACGGCCTCCTCCACGGAGACATGCCCGGTGTCCATGTACACCTGCGGGTTGTCGGCAATCAGGGTCAGGATCTCGTCCAGGTGTTCGTCGGGATCCTCGTCGAGCGGGATGCGAATGCAGCGGTCCAGCTCCTCCGTCTTGAACTTGGGGTAGATCTCCGACAGGGGCCGGAACTGGCCGTCGACGAACCGCCCTTCGCGGGCCGCCTGAAAGTAGGTGGAATGGGCACCGAAACTGATGTACTTGGCACAGTCCCCATAGTGCAGGGCCGTTTTTACCGCCCGCGGGTTCATGCCCCCGTAGACGGTGTTCAGGATCAGGCCGCCGTAGGTCCGGAAGTCGGGCACGATCTTGTTGACAAGCCAGGAGACACCGTTCGTCATTTCGAACACATCCAGCAGGACGATGGCCTGCATGCCGGCTTCCTTGGCTTCCTGGGCGGCTTCGAAAGGATCGACGCGGCGGGGACTGGATGTCAGGTGCGGGCCGGCGTGAACATGTATGTCAATCGCTCCCTGCAGCAGTTCGTAGGTCTGGGCCATGGAACGCCCTTCCGGCAGTGGCTGCATGTCAATTCCCCTTGCGTGTGGTGTGGGAGAAGCAGGTCGCTACGGCATTCGTGGCGGCAGCGCCAACTCCATTCCGCGGAGATCGATTCTAACCGACGGTGATGGCATCACGGCCGCGTGCTATTCTCAACTGCGGACCGCACCGGCATCACCGTTGGCCGACGGTCGCCCAACCCCATCATGTGCCTGGAACAAACTGAGGATCGATTGCAACGATGTCAAAGCAAACATCGCTGCGGATAGACGGCGACCGGCTGGTACGCGATCTGGAGACCCTGGCCACGATTGGCGCGGACGCACAGGGGGGTGTGACGCGCATTGCCTACAGCCGGGAGGACCGGGAAGGCCGGGAATGGGTCCGGGCCGAATTCGCCGCGCTGGGTCTGTCCGAAACCACGGACAGTGCCGGCAATGACACCTGGGTGTATCCGGGAACGGAGAGCGGGTTGGCTCCCATTGCCCTGGGCTCCCATACCGATACAGTGCCCAACGGGGGGCGGTACGATGGCGCCTTGGGCGTGTTGTCGGCGTTGGCCGTCGTGCGGGCCCTGCACCAGGGGAACCGTCGTTTGCGCCACCCCGTCGAAGTCGTCAACTTCGCCGCCGAGGAAGCAACGATGTCCGGGGCCACCTTCGGCAGTCGGGCCATGGCGGGAACCCTGGCTCCGGACGTTGTCAACCATCGGGCATGGGACAGCCGCACCGTGGCGGATCACTTGCGGGACGCCGGGCTGGACCCGGACCGGGTCACTGCGGCCCGGCGCACCGACGGCCCGGCCGCCTTTCTGGAACTGCACATCGAACAGGGTCGGCGTCTGGAAACCCAACGGAAGCCGATAGGGGTTGTGGAGGGCATCGCGGGCATTCGCCGGTACGAGGTCACGGTCAACGGGTACGCCAATCATGCCGGCACCACCCTGATGCAGGACCGGCAGGATGCCCTGGTCATGGCGGCCCCCTACATTCTCCAAGTCAAGGCGGTGGCCGAGCGGCATGGCATCGTCGGCACCGTGGGGAAAATGGACATCCTGCCGGGCTCTCCCAATGTCATTCCGGGGCAGGTGATCATCAACCTGGAAATCCGCGGTCTGGATGAGGGTGTGCTGGATCTGGCGGAACGCCAGTTGGAGGCGGAGGCGGGGAAACTGCAGGCTGCCTTCGTGCAGACCTCGAACAAGCCGTCCGTGGATTCGGATCCCCTGCTGGTGCAGGCTCTGGTGGCAGCCTGCGAGGACAACGGGTATGCCTATGCGCGGATGGCCAGCGGAGCCGGTCACGACGCCATGTGCATGGCGGACCTTGCCCCGCAGGCCATGCTGTTTGTGCCCAGCCGCAATGGTGTGAGCCATTCCCCCGACGAGTACACGCCGCCCGCGGACTGTGTGGCCGGGGCCCAGGTTCTGGGAACCGCCCTGCTGCATCTGGACGGGATGCTGGATCCCGACAATTGAAGGTTTCACCAAGGAGGGCCGTGGCATGGCCGGCGACTTTGACTTGACGATCACCGGCGGTCAGGTGGTGACGCCGGAGCAGGTAATGCCGGCCACCATTGCCGTGGCCGAGGGCCGGATTGCCGGCATCTTCGATGCCCGGGAACGCCCCGCGTCGCGTGCTCACATGGATGCCCGGGGTCTCCATATCCTGCCGGGGCTGATCGACACCCATGTGCATATCCGGGCACCGGCGCGGCCCGACCGCGAGGACTTTGTGTCGGGCACGAGCGCCGCGGCAGCCGGCGGCATCACGACGCTGCTGGAAATGCCCATTTCCGATCCGCCTGTTAATTCGGCAGCGGTGTTGAGTAATCGGATGACGCAACTGGAGCCGCATGCCCTGATCGACTTTGGCCTGTACGGTTCCATATCCCCGGACAACATGGAGGAAATCCCCCGCATGGCGGAGGCGGGGGCCATCGCCCTCAAGACCTTCATGACCCTGCCGCCCCCGGGGCGGGAAGAGGAGTTCGTGGGCCTCTGCTGCCCCAACGTTGCCGATTTGTACGACCTGATGCAGGCCGTGGCCCAGACCAACCTGCTCCACTGCTTCCACTGCGAACACGCCGGCCTGCTGGATCTGTTCCTGCGCAAGGTGCAGGCCAGCGGCGAGACCAAGGGGATTGCCCATGCCCGGAGCGCGCCCCCGATTGTGGAGGACCTGTCCGTGGCCGGAATCCTGGTCTTTGCCGAGCTGTTCGGGAATCGGGTGCAGATTGTGCATCTGTCAAGCCACAAGGCGGCCCAACTGGTCAAGGAAGCCAAGGCCAAGGGTGTCAACGTCTCGGTCGAAACCTGCCCCCAGTACCTGTTCCTGACCATGGAGGAACTGAACCGGCACGGGCCCTTTGCCAAATGCAACCCGGCCCTGCGCACGGCCGATGGGGTGGAACAACTGTGGCCCTACCTGCTGGACGGGACGATTGACGTCATCGGCACGGATCACTCGCCCTATATCCCCGCCGAAAAGGAGGCGGGGCAGGACAACATCTTTCGGGCCACGGCCGGTGTTCCCGGCCTGGAAGCCATGCTACCCCTGATGCTGACCGCCGTGAACCAGGGGCGTCTGACCCTGCCTGCACTGGCCCGGTTGATGAGCCACAGGGCCTCGCAGCTGTTCCGCCTGAAGGGCAAGGGACAAATCGCTCCCGATCATGATGCGGACCTGACCCTGGTCGACATGAACCAGGAATGGATCTTCGACCGGCACCGGACCTTCTCAAAAGGGGGACGCAATATGCATGCCTACCACGGACGCGCGCTGCGCGGCCGGGTGGCAACCACCATGGTGCGGGGACAGGTCGTGTACGCGGATGGCCAAATCGTGATGGAGCCAGGGCATGGTCGTTGCCTGCATCCCGAAACGTAGCGGAGCACCCGGGTTCGGCGGCGATGTCTCCTTCATGCCTTGAGTACGGTGTCGTCGGGCTGGTCCTGCGTCCGTAGCCAGGGTACGGTTGCATCCAGCGGGTAGGTGTTGGCATCCCAATCGGGGCGTTGGGGGTGTGCGTCCGCATTGTTCCAAGTGGGGTCGGTGCGGCCCTCGGCTACGGCCGTAGCGAAGTCCAGGCTCTCGGCCAGGCATGCCGCCAGGAAGTTCCGTAGGGGGAGCACCGCCGCTTCCTCCGCTGGCACATTCCCCGTCCGCATCCCCGACAGGGTCCCAAAATAGTCGTCGCGTTGCTCCAGCGTGATGACCAGCGGTGGATAGCCCGTGTTTACGCACATCCAGTTGACCAGCCAGCGCGCCATGCGCCCGTTGCCATCATCGTAGGGGTGGATGGCGATGAAGTCCCAGTGCAGGGAGGCCAGGGCCCAGGCCGGGTCCAGGGCTTGGGCATCCTGGGCCAGAATGTCGATGCGCTGATGCATGCGCTCAAGGAGCTCCGGCATCAGCAAGGGAACTGCAGCAGGCGGCTGAAATTCCACAAGCCCTCCCTGAGTACGGATTGCCTTGAAGCGCGTCTTGAACCGCCCCAGGCTCACGTCGCCCATGGGCTGTCCCAGCGCATTGTGGGCTGGATAGGGGCGCACCAACATGGCCCGATGCACCGCATGCAGGTCGGGAATGTCCACGCGGTGCCGACGGTTGTACATCGCGGCCAATATGCGTGCGGACTCGTCATGCCCGCGGATTTGGTCCACTTCCAGCAAATCCGTGTTTCCGGCATTCGGTGTTCGGCCAAATACCAGGATGTCCAGTGTATCCCGATAGGAAAGACTGCTGCCTTCAATGGCGGTGCTGTGACAGTTCCAACGCATGCGCACATTTCCCCACCACTGACGCAACACCCTTTCCGTCATGGGCGGAGCGTTATGCCAGCGTTGCCGCAGTTCCCGCAACTGCTCGGCACTGACGGGATGCTCGCGTGGCCGCGGGGCTTCCGAGCCGCGGAGCATGGAATTCGTCATGTCGCGGATGTCCTTTGTGGAGGTACCAAATTCATGTGTTCCAACAGCATACAGAAGGGATGCATGTTGGTTGTTCGACCCTGGCCGACCCCGTGGCGGAACAGGATTTGATTTGTGCCCAGCCCCAGAGGCGCCCGTCCCGACGGGAAAAAGCGGGGCCAGGTCGTGACAGGAACCAGACCTGCGGGGCCTCCGGACCGGCAGGCAGCAATACCTTGGAAAAGGAACATGGATTCGGCAATCTATTGGTCTGGAATTCCTCCAATCCAGGACGCGCACTCCGGTTGTCCTGCCCTCGTGCCTTTCACTTTGGCCTGTTTCTGTCACGCCACCGCCGCGCCCATGCCAAGGCCACACTGGCTGCCACTGCCATCACAGCCGCGAGTCCATTAAAGAGGATGTCGCGGTAGTCGAAGACACGGTTGGGCAGGAAGGCCTGTATGCATTCGTCGAGCAGGCCGACCAATGCCGTGGCCAGGACCGCGAGCAAGGCAGGTACGGGAACGCGCCGACCTTGGCGGGCCCGTTCGGTCAACGCCTCCTTGACAAAGACGGCCACCACGCCGTACTCGATCAAGTGGGAGCGCTCCTCCGGAATCGCCATGCGGGCAAACACCAGGAGGTAGACGGCTACGATGCCCAGCGCCACCCCAATCTCGGCCCCGTGCGGCCGCACTTTCAGCGCCTGTGTGAGGATGGCGGCACCGATCAGGATCAGACCGAGGACGAAAAGGTCGTCGAACAGGCCGCGATTGCGCAGAAATTCGGCCAGGGTCGCTGCCAGGCCAAGTGTGGAGTAGACAGCCGCCACCACGGCCAGTGTCCAGCCCCAGAGGCGTCGCTCCCGACGGGAGGCGAAGAAGGGCTTGGCGTTCAGTTGCTTATCGGGGCAGGTGTGTCCCACCAACACCGGCGCGGCCCGCCGCGCTTCGCCTCAGCCCTTGATCCCGCTGAGGGTGAAGCCTTGCATCGCCAAGGTCGGTGTCTGCATGCTCAAGACAACGTCTCGTTGAGGCTCCTGACAGGTTTCCTTCAGCTTTGATTTTTTGTAACTGTTCAGGTACTCCAGCCTGGGGCTGTTAGACAGCCTGACGCGGGCCGCTCGGGATTGGCCCGCCGGCCGGGTTGTGCGACACTGGGGCCATGTCCGCGCCGTCCCTCTCCGAGCAGCTGGC
>MKWU01000780.1_pt1 | contig 59571 bp, 49 predicted proteins | sample 809101 | NCBI WGS metagenome assembly MKWU01 (sample SAMN05860141, study PRJNA318959) | sponge metagenome | host: Aplysina aerophoba | place: Slovenia: Piran, Adriatic Sea, Gulf of Piran | collected 2013-05-07
CAAGGGTGGGGCGGGGTCAGGGGCGGCGAATTAACCCGTCTGTTTGGTGCTGATCGACCGGCGCCGATGCGGGTAGGATTGGCGGCACAAAATCCGGACTCAGGCGGCGAGCGCCGCACGGGAGAACAGCCATGCAGCGAGCGACCTCAGACGCCCCTCACGCAACAGGCCATCGACAGGAACAGGTCACGGGGTGTCCCGTGAATCTCGACGATGTCGACCTCTTCTCGCCGGGGGCGCAGGAGTACTGGTTCGACTCCTACAAAATCCTCCACGAGGAGGCGCCGATTCACAAAATCCCGGGCGAGGGAGCAATCCCCGGCGCGGATGCCTACATCCTGAGCAAGTACGACGACATCGCGATGGTCGTGCGCGATCCGGAGACCTTCGAGTTCTACAACGCCGCGGAAGGCGACGAGGCTGCACAGGAGATCTTCCGAGAGAAGGGCTTCGGCACGATCACCGACACGTGGGACACGCTCCGCCCCAACATCGAGGAGCACAAGCGCCACCGCATGGAGCTGACGGACCCGTGGGTGGCTCTGCCCGCGGCCGAACGCCACACGCCGATGATCACACAGGCCGCGAACGACCTGATGGACAAGTGGATCGAGCAGGGCAGCGTGGAGTTCGTGAAGGGCTTCGCGGCGCCGCTGCCGCAGATCGTGATCACGACGATCCTCGGCTTCCCCCTGGATGACATGCCGAAGACGCGCATCTGGGAAGAGGAGCAGGTCAAGCGGTTCGTGTTTGGCTTCAGCCACAAGAACCTGCTGACCCCCGAGCAGGAGAAGGCGAACGCGGAGGCGCTGGTCGCCTTCCAGCACTACATCGGGGAGCAGATCGCGGACAAGCGGCAGAACCCCAAGGACGACATGATCACGTTCCTGATCAACGTCGAGTACGGGCCCGAGAAGCGCCGCCTGACCGACCCGGAGATCGCGAGCGTCGTTTACGGGATGCACATCGGCGGGAACGAGACGACCCAGTACGCCCTCACGGCCGAGGCGATGATGCTGGCGCAGCAGCCGGAGCTGGTCGAGGAGCTGCGGGCGGACCGCTCGAAGGTGCGCTTCTTCGTGGAGGAGGCGTTGCGGTTGTACGCGCCAACTCAGGGGCTCTCGACGCGCGTGGTGATGAAGGACATCGAGCTGCGCGGGGTCGAGATTCCGCGCGGGTCGATGCTGCACCTGCGCTACGGCGCGGCGAACCGCGACCCGGACCTCTGTCCGGCGACCGACTCGGTCGACCTGACGCGGAAGAACCCGGGGCGGCACCTGACGTTCTCGATGGGTCCGCGTGTGTGTCCGGGAGCGGGGCTCTCGCGGCTGGAGCAGAACATCGCGGTGAACGTGATGCTCGACCGGCTGGACAACCTGCGGCTAGCCCCCGGCAAGAACGACCTGACGCATCAGCCCGGTATCATGCTGGGGCTCTGGCAGCTGAACCTCGAGTTCGACGAGCGCACCGGCTAGTGGCGGAACGGGCACTGGAGGCGACTCGCCGGCGCGCGGCCGATGCGCTGGAGCGGGGCGAGTCGCTCGACCTCGTCGCCATCCTGCGGGAGGAGTACGCGCTGGAGCCGCGCGGGTCGTACGAGCGCGCCGTGCGCGCCATCGCAGAGACGGCGGCGAGCGCGGTGCGGCGACGTTCGGACGAGGGTGAGGAAGCGATCGAACGCTGGGCCCGCGGGGTGCGGGCGAGTGGCTCGCTCTACCTGGCGCTGGGGGATGCTATCGCCTGGCTCCAGGACAACGCCTCGGAGAGCGGGAGCGAAGCACAGGCCTCGATGCTGTTCTAGTCGTCGTCCCTGCTGAGGGCGATAGCGTTTCCGGGGCAGACGCGGACGGCATCCTCGGCGTCTTCGACCTGGTCGCCCTCCGGTTCCTCGACGATGACGGTGGGGAAGCCATCCTCGCGCGCTGCAAACAGCTCGGCGTGGTAGGTCGAGCACTCTGCGGCCTTGATGCAGCGGTCGAGATTCACGGAGAGTTTCATCGCTTCCTCCCGGGGGTTGCGAGCTTGCGAGGGTTTGCGGGCAGATTATCGGGCAGTGGCGGCGCGAGTACCAGCGAGGACGCTTGACGCGCCTCTCGCAGGCTCCCACGATGCGAGCCAATCGCGGATGCGCCAGGCCGGAAGCGCCGGCCGAGGGAGGACAGCATGGAGCGGGACTACGACGTTGTCGTCATCGGTTCGGGAGCAGCGGGACTGGCCGCGGCGGTAACTGCCGCAGACTCGGGATCGAGCGTGATCGTGCTGGAGGCGGACGACAAGGTGGGCGGCTCCTCGCGGCTCTCCGGTGGCCACTTCTACGCGGCGGGCACGAGCGTGCAGCGCGAGGCGGGCATCCTCAATGACACGCCGGACGACATGTTCAGCTACTACATGACGCTCAACCAGTGGAACGTGGAGCCGGCGGTCGCCCGCAGATACTGCGACGACGCGGCGCCGACGTTCGAGTGGCTGCGCAGCCTGGGTGTCGAGTACAAGCCGGAGCGGGTCTACATCTCGGGGATCGACACGGTGCCCCGGGGCCACCCGCCCGAGGGCGAGGGGCTGGCGGTGGTGCGGGTGCTCGACTCCGAGCGCATCAAGCGGGGGGTGGACATGGCCCTCATGACGCGCGCGGACAAGCTCATCGAGGAGGACGGCGAGGTCGTGGGCGTGGCCGCCGGGGACCAGGAGGTGCGCTGCGGGGCGGTTGTGATCGCCTCGGGTGGGTTCGGGCACAACAAGGAGTTCATCGAGAAGTACTGGCCCGACGCGCACGAGCAGGGCGACGGGGTCTGGGCGATCTCGGGGCCGAAGGCGATGGGCGACGGGATCGTCCTCGGGGAGCAGGTGGGAGCGACGCTGGGCGGCCATAACCGCGGGCTGCTGCTCGTCACGCCGGGGTTCAACAGGGACCTTGAGCTGGGAGTGCCACCCTGGACCATCCTGGTGAGCCGCGAGGGGCGGCGATTCGCCAACGAGATGGCGCCATACACGGTGATGGCGGGGCTTTACAAGCGGAACGGCGGGATGGCGTACGCGATCTTCGACGAGCCGGCCCGGCTCGACGCCGACTCGATGCCGGCGGGCCCGAGCTGGACCTCAGAGAGCCTGCTGGCGCGCGCAGAGAGCGGGGACGTCCTGCGAGCGGACACCCTCGATGAGCTGGCCGCGCTGTGCAAGATCAACCCGGCGCCGCTGGCGGGCACGGTGCAGAAGTACAACGAGGACTGCGCGAAGGGCGTCGACACCGCCTACTTCAAGCCGATGGGGCTGCGCCCGATCGAGACGCCGCCGTTCTATGCGGTGGAGACGCGTCCGGCGATCATCGCCTGGACGGGGTGCGGGCTGCGGGTCGACTCCGAGACGCACGTGATCGCGAACACCGAGCTGCCGATCGACAACCTGTTCGCCGCGGGCGAGGCGATGGGCACGCTGCACGGCGACCGCTACATCGGCGGGGGCGGGTCGTACGGGCCAGCGGTCACGTTCGGGCGCATCGCGGGCCGGAACGCGGCAACGGCGGCGGCCAAGGGCGCGGGTCTGATGGAGTAGGCCCCGTCGTCCCTGCTCCCTACTCTGCGAAATTACGTGCTACTACTTGTCCAACGAAATCAGTAACGACATCGGCCACTTGTCTCTCACTCACATACTCCGTGCCAAGCCTGCAAACGAATCGTTCTGCAGCTTCGTCATATGAAACTTCCCTAAGTTCGGGAAGGTCATGCTTACCGCCAAGGGCAAGGTCATCAAGCGAGGTGTAGTAGTGTCCGGCGGGTGGCTCTTCTCTTGATATCAAGAGTGAGACCGCAGCAGGTTCGGACGATCCCCCGAACATGCTTTGCGTAGCCTTAATATACCAGAACAAGTATCTCGCGCTGGACCTTCCCCTCCGAAAATCTACCCGGAATGCCCACGTCCGCTTTGCCCGTCCCGTTCGTTTCAATTGGAGGTATTTTTCAGGAAGAAGCGGGTCAAACGGCTTGAAATAAACCTGCGCACCCAGACCCCTCAAGTCATTTACCGTCCTCTGGAAATGTGACATTAGAAGATCCATAGCAGCGGTAAAGACTGCAACTTCCTGCGATTCCCTTTCTCCATCAGGCTTGACTAGCTGAGAAACAAATTTTTCGTAGGATTCCCTGTCTTTAATCCTTCTCGTGGCGTTAGCCTCGTAGACCTCTATCGACTCAAGCACGTTGTCGTACACTAGCGAGAGGAAGGGAGTTAGGTCCGAAGACTGGCTCTCTTCAAGCACATCGTAGTAACGCTGCCGTTCGTCTAAGGAGATGACAGTGATTGGATACCCGTAGCGCATTAGTACCAGATTAAGCAGAATGCGAGCGGTTCTCCCATTACCGTCAATAAAAGGGTGGATTTGGACAAACCAAGCGTGTGCAGCCGCCGCAAGCACCACCGGGTGGAAGTCGACTTCTTTTGTTGAAATTTTCTGGAACCAATTCCCAAACTCTTGCATCTCGGGCCGCACACTCTCATATGGTGTAGGCTGGTATTCTGAGCCCCCAACTTCAACATCACCGGTTCGATAAGAGCCGGCGTTTATGTCATCTATGCCTTTTAGAATCGCTGAATGTACCTGCCGAATATCGACTTCAGATATCGGCTCATGGCTAACGGCCAAGTCCTCAAAATAATCCAGCGCATCCGCTAGGTTATGAGCTTCTGCATGGTCTTTCAAGGATCGCCCTGCTATTGTTATTCCTTGCTCAACAACCCGCCGTGTCTCCCCCTCGCTAAGAGCGTTTCCTTCGATGGCATTGGAGTTGTATATGGTCCGCACCCTAAAGAAGCTACTGAGGTCCTTCAAGGCTTTGGAGTCGAGCTTTCCCACCTTACGAAAGGACTGCACGCGGTCTTCAAGTTCGGCTAGCTGAGGCTGGAAGGCAGAGTCGTAGGAAAAGAGGCCGCCCGGAACTTCAATTCTGGCCACGTCTGCACGAGTCTACGGCCAATCCCGCAAGCCTGTCAGCCCTCAGGAAGGCGCTATCCGTCGCCAGGGGGCGGTAGGATGGTGGGGCGCCCAGCGCAGGAGGTTACCCCCATGACGCCACCGCTCACCGTCCACGGCGTGCCTGTGATCGACATCGACAGCCACTACACGGAGCCGCCCGAGCTCTGGACCTCGCGAGCGCCGGCGGCCTACAAGGATCGCGTGCCCCAGGTGGTGCGCGACGAGGAGGGGCGCGAGCGGTGGGTGGTCGACGGGGATGTGGACTTCGGGCCGATGGGCTTCACGGTGGTGAAGAAGGACGGCGAGAAGGCGTACGGGATGATCAGCCTGACGGACTTCGACGAGATGAGCGACGCGGCCAGCTACCCGGAGCCGCGGCTGGATCTGCTCGACCGGCTTATCATCTCCCCGAACGTGGCGGGCTTCGGGAGCAACCGCTTCATGTCGCTGGAGGACAGCGAGCTTCGGAACATCTGCGCGCGGGTCTACAACGATGCCATCATCGACCTGCAGGCGGCGGGGAACGGGCGTCTCTTTCCGCAGGCGCTGACGCCGTTCTGGGACATCGACGAGTGCGTGCGCGAGGTGCGGCGCGTGAAGGACGCGGGTATCACGGGCATCACGATGACGGACACGCCGGAGGCGTTCGAGCTGCCGCACCTGCACGACCCGCACTGGGATCCGCTGTGGTCGACGTGCCAGGAGATGGGCATCCCGGTGAACTTCCACGTGGGCTCGGGGAACAACCTTGGCGGGCAGATGATCTGGGACGGGTACGGACCCCAGCGCTTCCTCGCCACGATTAGCGTTTCGCTATTCATGGTGCAGTGCAAGACGATCATGAACCTGATCTTCAGCGGACTGCTGGACCGCTACCCGAACCTGAACTTCGTCTCCGTGGAGAGCGGCATCGGCTGGATCCCGTTCCTGCTCGAAGCGATGGAGTGGCAGTACGACGAGACCATCCCGACGGAGCGTGAGGGCCTGAGCCTGCGTCCGAAGGAGTACTTCAAGCGGCAGGTGTACGCCTCGTTCTGGTTCGAGCAGTGGGGGCCGCTGCACGCGATCGAGGAGCTGGGGGAGGACAACGTGATGTTCGAGACCGACTTCCCCCACCCCACGTGCCTCTACCCGGAGACGCACACGCGCATCTCGAAGACGCTGGACCAGCTCGACCCGACAGTGCGGCGCAAGGTGCTGCACGACACGGCAGCGAGGGTCTACAACCTGCCTCCGGTCGGGCAGGGCGGCTAGGGACTAGCGGCGGTCGGCGCCCGCGAAGGCCTCGGCGGCCTTCGCCTCCTCCTCCGGCACACCATCGACCAGGACCAGGGAGTGCCCGGAGTATGCGGGCACTCGTGGTCCAGGAAGGACCGTGCCGGTCAGATTCACCGGGTCGACGGCGCTGACGACCACGCGCTCGCCGCCGGGCGGCTCGTTGCGCGTGCGGCGGAGCTGCTCGACCGCGTCGATGAGGGCGTACTGCTCGCCGACCACGCCGGAGACGAAGCGCCCGCCGCGGACGTCGCCGCGAGCCTCCATCGTGCGGAGGGCGCGCAGGACGGAACGCCAGGGCAGGGCGAAGCGTTCGTGGGTGGCGAGGTCGCGGAAGACGACGCCGTAACGTTCGAGGAGGACGCTGGCGACGAGGGTGGCAAGCTCGTCCTGGCGGGCGGGGTCGAGGGGGGGCGCCTCGACGAGTGACCAGCGGCCCGGGGGGCCGCCAAGGACGAGTCCGAGGCGGTAGCTGGCGACGGGGCGGCGGGCAGCGGTTCGGCGGCGGCCGGAGGAGGAGCGGGCGAAAATCTTGCGGACGCCCTCGAAGCCGTCGGAGGCGACGAGGCCGGTGGCGATGAGCTCGCGGAGGGTGTCCTCGGTCTGGCTCGTGAGCTGGCCCGTCTCGCGCACGAGCTCCTCGAAGAAGAGGGCGCCGCGCTCGCGCAGGAGCTGGACGACAGCGGAGGCGGCACCGGGCGGGGCAGGGATCCCGTTGGGGCGGTCGTAGCGGGCGGCGGCGGGGAGGGGGGGGAAGGCGCGGCGGGCGACGGGGGGGAGGGGGGGGGGGCGGGCGGGGGGGGCCGGGCGGTGAGGCGAGCCGAGGCGATCTCGCCGGCGAGGCAGAGCTCGTCGAGCCAGGCGGGGTCGTAGTCGCGGACGCGGGCACGGAGGAGGTCATCCTCCCAGGAGCCGGCAGGCGCCTCGAAGCCCTGCAGCCGTTCGAGGGCGCGGCGGAGGCCGGGGCGGCCGCCGTAGACAGCGCCGGGGGCGAGTCCCTGCCAGCGGGTGAGGAAGCGCATGTAATCGGCGCGGGAGACAGGGGCGACCGCTTTGCGCAGCCCCTCGAGGGTGTAGCGGTGGATGCGGGCGAGGAGGCGGCGATCGCAAAGCTCGTCCTCGGGGGCGTTGGGCGTGAAGCGCCCGCGGACGAGGTAGCCGGCGCCCTCGGCGGCGCGTAGGCCATAGCCGGCGTCCTTCTCGGTCAGGCCGGTGCGGCGGGCGAGGTCGGCGGCGGTGAGGGGGCCGAGACACTCGGTGTGGCCGCGGACGAGGGGGAGGCGGGGGGGCCCGCGGGCCTCCCTCTCCCGCCGGGGGGGGGGGGGGGAGGGCGGCGGTGGGGGGGCCGAGACACTCGGTGTGGCCGCGGACGAGGGTGAGGCGGGCGGCCTCGCGGTCCTCCATCTCCAGCAGGGCGTGGGCGGGAACGGCGGGGGAAGGCGTATCCGCGTCGGGGAAGAGGAGGCGGATGGAGGGGAGGTTCTCGACGGCGAACCAGAAGGCGCGCCCATCGACGCTCAGGCGGGCGGCCCGACCACCAGCTTCCATCTCCGCGAGCCACCCGGCCCAGCCCGCGGCGTGCTCCTCGGCGAGCACGGTGAAGCCGAGGAGGGCGTCGTGGGCCTCTTCGGCATCGCGGGGCTCGGGCCAGGCTTCCTCGCGGACGCGGGCGATGGCGTCGGGGCTGAGGGCGGCGAGGTCGCGGGCGGAGTCGGGGAGGGTGCGGCGGAGGGTGACGGCGCGGGTGCGGCGCTCCTCGATGGGGGCATCGTCGAGGTAGGTGTAGGGGCGGCCGCTGACGATCTCGTGGGCCATGGGGGAGGGCTCGACGGTATCGACGGCGTGCAGGCGTACGCCGCCGTCCTCGATGCGGGTGAGCACGTCTTCGAGGCCGCGCACGTCCATGGCCTCGTAGAGGCAGTCGTCGCGGGTCTGGCGCATGAGGGGGTGGTCGGGGAGGGAGAGGGGGGCGTCGAGGTGCTCCTGGCAGCCGACCTGGGCGGGGAAGATAGCCGCCATCAGGTCATCGCCGCGCATGCGCTGGAGGAAGGGGGGCACGCGTTTGCCGTTGCGCTGGCGAGCGATGGCGAGGGAGCGAGAGGCGTTCCATCGCCACCGCGTGGGGAAGAGGGGGATGTAGAAGATCGACTTCTCGACGAGGGTGGAGGCGTTGCGGGGGTTCACCCAGGAGAAGGCCTCGGCGAGGGGCCAGGAGTGCTGGGGGCCAGCGGAGAGGAGGATCGCGTCGTCGTTGGCGGCGGCCTGGAGCTCGAAATCGAAGGTGGTGCAGAACTGCTTGCGGAGGGCGAGACCCCAGGCGCGGTTGACGCGGGCGCCAAAGGGGGCGTGGACGACGAGCTGCATGCCGCCGGAGTCATCGAAAAAGCGCTCGAAGACGACGTCGGTGTCGGAGGGGACGACGCCGAGGCCGTCGCGGGTGGCGCGGACGTAATCGACCATCTGGCGGGCGCCGCTCTCGACGAGGCTGCACTCCTGCTGGAGGCGAGCGACGAGCGCCTCCGGGTCGTCGAGGCCGCCGGCGATTTCGCGGCGGAGACGGCCGGCCTCCTCGGAGAGCTCGATCGTGCGTCCCGGGGCCTCGCCCAGCCAGAAGGGGACGGTCGGGGGCGCGCCGTGGGCGTCGATGACACGGACGGTGCTCTGCTCGACGCGGGTGATGCGCCAGGAGGTGGAGCCAAGGAGGAAGATGTCGCCGGCGGCGCTCTCCATGGCGAAGTCCTCGTTGACGGTGCCGACGGGGATGTCCTCGGGTTCGGCGACGACGCGGTAGTCGCCCATCTCGGGGATGACGCCACCGTTGTTGAGGGCGGCGAGGCGCGCCCCGCGCCGCCCGCGGACGATGCCATTGATGCGGTCGCGGTGGATGAGAGGGGACGCGGAACCGGGGCCATCGCCGATTCCGGTCGCGAGCATGTCGATAATCTCGTCGAAGGGCCCGCGCTCGAGGTTCTCGAAGGGCGATGCCTCCCGCACGAGGTCGTAGAGGTCGTCCTCGGACCAGGGCTCGCAGGCGGTCTCCGCCACGATCTGCTGGGCGAGCACATCAAGGGGCGCAGTCAGGGGGTTGATCCGGTCGAGGCGGCCGCCATTGACGGCGCGGACAAGGGCGGAGCACTCGATCAGCTCGTCGCGGGTGGTGGGGAAGAGGCGTCCGTGGGGGCGAAGGCCGAGGGCGTGGCCGGAGCGCCCGATGCGCTGCAGCAGCGTCGCGATGCTGCGCGGGGATCCGACCTGGCAAACAAGGTCGATGGCGCCGATGTCGATGCCGAGCTCGAGGGAGGCGGTGGCGACGAGGGCGCGCAGGTCGCCGGCCTTGAGGCGCTGCTCGACCTGGAGGCGTCGTTCCTTGGCGATGCTGCCGTGGTGGCTGGCGACGGCTTCCTCGCCGAGGCGCTCGGCAAGCTCCTTGGCGACGCGCTCGGAAAGGGAGCGCGTGTTGACGAAGATGAGGGTGGTGCGGTGCTCGCGGATGAGCTCGGAGAGGCGGTTGAAGATGTCGCCCCACTGCTCCTTGGGGGGCACGGCCTCAAGGTCGCTGGGTGGCGTTTCGACGTGGAGCTCGATGTCGCGCTGGTGGCCGCAGTCGACGATGGAGGCGGAGCGGCCAGCGCCGGCCAGGAAGCGAGCGATCAGCTCGATGGGGCGCTGGGTGGCGGAGAGACCGATGCGAACGGGGGGAGTTTCGTTGAGACGGTCGAGGCGGGCCAGGCTGAGGGCCAGGTGGCTGCCGCGGCGGTCGCGGGCGAGGGCGTGTATCTCGTCGACGATGACGGTGCGGACGCCGCGCAGGTTCTCGCGGCTGCGCTGGGCGGTGACGAGAAGGAAGAGCGACTCGGGGGTGGTGACGAGGATGTGGGGCGGGCGGCGCACCATGGTCTGGCGGGCGGAGGGGGGCGTATCGCCTGTACGCACGGCGCTGGTGATGGGGGGCAGCTCGTAGCCCATCTCCCGAGCGAGGGCGCGGATCTCGGCGAGGGGCTCCTCAAGGTTGCGCTGAATGTCGTTGCTGAGCGCCTTGAGCGGGGAGACGTAGACGATGCGGGTGGCGTCGTCGAGTTCGCCGGCCTCGGCCTCGCGGATGAGCTGGTCGATGCCGACGAGGAAGGCGGCGAGCGTCTTACCGGAGCCTGTGGGGGCGGCGATGAGGGTGGTCTCGCCGGCGTGGATGCGGGGCCAGCCCCCGGCCTGTGCGTCGGTGGGGTGGGCGAAGCGTCGCTCGAACCAGGCGCGCACGACGGGGTGGAAGGCGGCGAGGGGGTCGCCGGCGGGCGGGGGCGGGGCGGCTGCGGGCTCGCGCTCGAACATGCGTGCGGGTGATAGTAGCGGACCGGACTGTTTCTCGCTTGTCGGGGCGAACCGGCGCCCCACAGAACGGGGCGCCGGGGGAGTGCGGGGCGGCCCGGGGGCTAGCGTCGCCGGTACGAGAGGGCGAGCCCGGCTCCGACGAGCAGGACGACGAGCAGGAAGGCAGAGACCGTGACCTGGTCGGAGCGGAGGCCAGTGCCCGCGTCGGGCTCGTCGGCGCCCTTGCCGGTGTCGGTTTCTGGCTCCTGCGGTTCTTCAGGCTCTTGTGGTTCTTCAGGCTCTTGTGGTTCCTCGGGCTCCTCCGGCTCTTCAGGCTCTTGCGGTTCCTCGGGCTCCTCCGGCTCTTCAGGCTCTTGCGGTTCCTCGGGCTCCTCCGGCTCTTCAGGCTCTTTGGGCTCTTTGGGCTCTCGCGGTTCTTCGGAGTCCCGCGGCTCGGGCGGCTCCTCGTCGGGGGTGGGCTCGTCGTCGTCGGCGATGCTGACCGTGGCCTCGTCGGTCGTGCCTGCGGAGACTCGCTCAGGCAGGGAGCCGAAGACGAACTTCACGCTCTCGCCGTCGTCATCCTCGGTGTCCTGGGTAGCGGCGAAGGTGAACGACTTCTCCGTGTCGCCTTCCTGGAACATGAGGTTGGAGGGGACGCCAGAGTAGTCGTCGGACCCGGCGCCACCCTGGAGTGTGGCCCTGAGAGGAATAGTCACCAGCCGTTCCGGATCAGCGCTGAGGATCACCTTGACCGTGACGTTCGAGCCCTCGTCCACCGCGTACGAGCCCTGCTCGAAGCTGACAGTGACCTCTGGCACGTCGTCGTCGGTGATCCTGAACTCTGTCTCGGCGGGCGTGCCGGCGGTCACCCTCGCGGGCAACTCGCCGAAGGCGATCGCCACGCTCTCGCCGTCGTCATCCTCGGTGTCCAGGGCAGCAGCAAAGGTGAACGACGCCTCGGTCTCGCCCCTTTCGAAGGTCACCTCTGCGGGGACACCTGAGTAGTCACGCGCGCTCGCGCCATGCGGTGTGACCTCCAGCGGGATGATGACGGAGCGCTCGGGGTCGGCGCTGAGCATGACCTTGACCGTCACGCTGGAGCCCTCGGGAACCGTGTACCTCATCTGTTCGAAACTGACCGACACCTTCGGGTCGTCGTCGTCAACGATGTTGACGGTTGCCGCGCTGGGCGCACCGGCGGTGACCTTCGCCGGCAGCCCGCCAAGCTCAATCCTCACGCTCTCACCGTCGTCGTCAATGGTGTCGTGTGTTGCCGTGAGGTCGAATGACGCTTCGGTTTCGCCACTGCTAAAGCTGACGCTCTGGGGGACACCGGAGTAGTCCGACCTGCCCGCGCCGTGTTGGCCCGCGGCCCTCAGCGGGATAGTCACGCTCCGCTCGGGGTCGGCGGAGAGCGTCAACGTCACCTTGACGCTGCTGCCCTCCGTCACGGCGTAGGTGTGCTGCGCGAAACGGACCGATACGTCGGGGTCGGGGGTATTCGTGACAGGTGGGGTGACAGGGGGCGTGACGGGCGGGGTGACGGGATCGGGGGTGTTGCCGTCGTCGTCGGTAATGCTGACGACCGTCTCGGACGGACTTCCACTGCTAACTCGATCCGGCAGGGTACTGCCGAAGGCGATCTTCACGCTCTCGCCGTCGTCATCGTCGGTATCGTCGACGGCGGTGATCGTGAACGACGCTTCCCTGTCGCCGCTGTTGAAGACAACGCTCGCCGGCACACCCGAGTAGTCGCCCGGACTCGACGCGCCGTTCTGGTCCGCCGCCGTCAGAAGAATCGTGACAGTGCGTTCGGGGTCGGCGCTCAGCTCAACCGTGACCGTTACCGTGGACCCCTCGTCTACGGAGTAGGCGCCCTGCTCGAAGCTCACGGACACCTGCGGGTCGTCGTCGTCGTCGATGGTGACCGTCGCTGCGGGGGTGGCGCCCCTCGACACGCCTTCCGGCAAGGCGTTGAAGGCGAGCGCCACACTCTCCCCGTCGTCATCCTCAGTGTCCTCGGTCGCGGTGAAGGTAAACGACTTCTCGGTTTCGCCGCTGTCGAAGGTGACGTTCGCCTGGATGGGCGAGTAGTCGGAATTGGATGCGCCATCCTGGTTGGTTACGTTGAGCGAGATCGAGACCTCGCGTTCGGGGTCCTCGCTGAGGATCACCTTCACCGTGACGCTGCTTCCCTCGGCCACGGTGTAGGCGGCCTTCTCGAAGCTCACGGACACCTGGACCGGCGGGTCGACCGGATCGGGGTCGACGTCGGGGTCGACGGGGTCGGTGACAGTAGGAGGGGGGGTGACGACGGAGGGCGTGCCCACATTCGGTGGGTTCACGGTCGTCCCGCAGGCGGAAAGGAGGTTCGCGGGGAGGGGGGGATCTGCGTCGGGGTTTGCGTGGTAGTTGACATGCTGCATGTCGTTGTAGGTGACGTTGGAGAGGCCGTCGGGGATGCAGCCAATGAATTCATTGGCCTCGAGGTAGAGGGTCGTGAGGGGTAGATCCTCAAGTTCGTTCGGGATATAGCCGGTCAGCGCGTTAGCGCGCAGATCCAATGTATGCAGCGCCGGGAGTTTTCCCAGGGCATCGGGGATTGAGCCCGTGAGCAGGTTATATCTCAGGTTCACTTTCTTGAGGTGGGACAGTGCCGGGGTGCCGTCACTCTTCTGCGCCGCAAGCCATGCAGGGAAGGTTCCGTCCAGGTCGTTGTTGTAGAGGGATAGTTCTTGCAGCTTCTCCAGGGCCGAGAGGTCGGGGATGGAGCCGGAGAAGCTATTGTTGTGCAGGTACAAAACCGTCAGGGCGGTGAGGTTCCCCATCTCAGCGGGAATCGGGCCCGTGAAACCCGTTTCGTGAGCATCGAGGACCTTGCCATTGCTGTGGATACGCAACCGTTGGAGGGTCGTGAGCTCACCGATTTCGGCGGGAAGGGGGCCGGAAAGGCGGTTGTTGGAAAGGTCCATCTCCACGATCGAGGCCAGGCCCTTCACCGCAGCCGGGATTGAGCCGCCAAGAGAGTTGCTGTCGAGTTGCAGGCTGGTGAGTTCGCCAAGGCCCCAGATGCTGCTGGGGATGTCCCCGCCGAGGTAGTTCCAGGAGAGGTCCAGGTAGGTGAGTTCCGAGAGATTTCCCAGTTCCGGGGGAATCCTTCCACGCAGCTTTGAGGAATTGGGGTTGCGGTTGAGGTCCAGTCTTGTGACGCGGGGCGGGGTGCCGCCCACGGTGACCCCCTTCCAGGTGGAGAGCTCCCTGCTTCCGCCCCAGTTGGGGACATAGCGCGAGTTGGTGGTGTTGGTTCTCCAGTGGTTGACCGCAGCGACAAGGTTTTCGCAGTCGGCGACAAGCTCTGGTTGGTCGGCGTGGTCGGTAATAACTGTGCCATTCGTGCAGAGGGCGTCGTCCAGCGGGGTCCCGTTTTCCTGCGCGGACACTTGCGCCGGCCCTCGTGTGAGGACCGCGACAACCAGAGCCACGGTGGCAATCAGCAAGAGGGTGGACGCGAGCCCGAGCTTGCCCCATGTCATGAGGCCGAACCCCATGCTTCACGAATGTTGAGGGCCTGGCGATTCCCAGGACTAGTCCAGCTACGCAGGTTAGCCGGGGCAAGAGTCTGACGTGCTCGGCCCAGGGACTCTTTCAGACCGGGGTCGCAGGGTTCTTCTTGCGCGAGAAGGTGGAGAGCGAAGCGCGAACGAGTCGCGGTTGTGAGGGTAGGGGAAGCCAAGGCTGGCCTCTTGGCCACCGCCAGCGTCGTGCCCAAACGCATGGGTCGCTCTCCCCCGCGACCCCGCCAGGGGACATGTTAAGGGACGAAAGGACTTTATGGGTAGTGTGCTTATACAGATTCGCAGAAGATTCGCGGCACTGCCCTTTAGCGCGGAGCGCTACGCAGGTACCTTGGCCGACGGGGCGGTTTCTCGCTTGCCGGAACGAACCGGCGCCCCGCAGAACGGGGCGCCGGGGGAGTGCGGGGCGGCCAGGAGGCTAGCGCCGCCGGTAGGAGAAGGCGAGCCCGGCTCCCACGAGCAGGACCACCAGCAGGAAGGCTGACACCGTGACCTGGTCGGAGCCGAGGCCCGTGCCCGTGTCGGGCTCGGCGGCGGCCTCACCGGTATCGGCTGCTGACTCGGGCTCTGCTTCCCGCTCGGATTCGGGCGAGGGTTCCACCGGTTCTTCAGGCTCTTGCGATTCCTGCGATTCCTCCGACTCCTCAGGCTCCCGCGGTTCCTCCGGCTCCACAGGATCCTCAGGATCCTCAGACCCTTGAGGCTCGGGCGGCTCTTCCTCGGGAGTGGGGGTGGCCGTGGGTTCGGCCTGGGGCTGCGGCCGGGGATTGGGATTGACGGGGTCCGAGTTGGTCTGGATCAGCGTGCGCAGGTGACCGCTATCCCTCACCGCGACGCTGACGCTGTCGGCGGTGATGCCCGAGTAGTCGCCGTCCGTAGACGTGACCGGATTTGTGATCGTCGCGGTGTCCGCGGACACGGGGGCCGGCCCGTGGGTGAGCACCGTGGCAATCAGGACCACGGTCGCGAAAAGCAGGAGGGTGGAAGCGCGCGCAAGCCTTCCCCATTTCGCTGGCGCGAGAGTCAATGCAATTGGTGAGGGTCGCGCAGCGAGAAGGGTAGGAAACACAGAGGCTGGCCTTGTGGCCACCGTCAAGTTCGTACGCCAGTTCATAGGTCGCTCTCCCCCGCGACCCCGCCGGAGAGAATGTTAAGGGATTGACAGCGTTACCGCTAGGTTGCTTATGCAGATATACAGAAAACCTGGATAGTCGACCCGACTGGGACAGCCCAAACGCCCCACACAGTTTCCGAGGCTAGGCGGAGGGTTCCTCGAAGAGCTGGAAGAGGACGCCGTTGGTATCGCGCGGGGAGAGGAAGATGTTGCGCTTCCAGCGCTCGCCGCCGACGCCGCCGGGGGGCTCGATGCCGTCGGCGGCGAAGGCCTCGAGAGCGAGGTCGAGGGACTCGACTTCGCAGGAGACGTGGTGCAGGCCCTTCCCGCGCTTCGCGAGGAAGTCCTGGAGAAAGCCCTCATCGCCCAGCGGTTCGAGGATCTCAAACTTGATCTCGCTGTTGGGGATGCGCATGAGGCAACCCTTGTAGCCCTGGTCGGGCACTTCCCAGGGCTCCTCGACCTCCATGCCGAAGACGCGCTTCTGCCAGGCCGCCTGCGCCTCAAGATCGGGGGAGCCAAGGGCGATGTGGTCGAGGCGGCGGAAGCCGATCTCGCCGGCCTCGCCCTGAGTGCCGTTCATCGAGGTACCCGGCCGGGGTTGGTAGAGCTGCCAGAGCACACCGCCGCTGTCGCGGGGGTGGATGTAGGCCATCCACCACATGGTGTCCTCGCTGATGCCGCCGAAGGGAGTTATGCCGAGGCGCTCCAACTCCGCCACCGCCTCCTCGATGTCAGGCACCTCGACGGCCAGGTGGTGGAGGCCGGGGCCGCGCTCGTCGAGGAACTTCTGGACGAAGCTCGCGGGGCCGTCTGGCTGCAGGAACTCCCACTCGGTGGGGGTGTTGCGAATGCGTGAGACACAGCCCTCGATAGGGGTTCCCGGCTGGGCTGTGAACAGGCGCAGGGAGCGAAAGCCAAAGAGGCGCTCGAAGCGCTCGCGCTGCAGGCGCCAGTCCTGCGCGGCCATGCTGATGTGGTTGAAGCTCATGAGGCTGAGCACGGGACCCCCGATCGGGAGCGGAACGGATTCGGCGGTATGGTAGGGAGCAGGGAGCCGCCGGGCAACGATGGGAGCGATGAGCGCCACGATCGTGGCGAACCCGCGGGCACGGGGGATGCGCCGCTTCGATGCGGAGCGGGCGTTGCGCCGGCTCGGGGAGCGGGGGCTGGAGGGGCGACTGGAGCTGCCCGACTCGCCGGCGGGGGCGGCGGAGGGCGCGGGTCCCGCGGGCCGGCCGGGGGGATGCGCCGCTTCGGGGCGGGGCGGGCGTTGCGCCGGCTCGGGGAGCGGGGGCTGGAGGGGCGACTGGAGCTGCCCGACTCGCCGGCGGGGACGGCGGAGGCCGCGGCTCGCGCGGCCGAGCGGGGCGACGCCTTCGTTTTCGTGCTGGGCGGGGACGGGACGGTGCGGCTGGGGGGGGGGGGGGGGGGAGGGGGGGGGGGGGGGCGGGGGGGGCCTGCCGGGGGGGCCGGGCCCGGCTGGGCGCGGGGGCGATGGCGGGGTCGGAGTCGGCGCTGGCGGTCCTGCCGGGGGGCACGGCCAACGTCTGGGCAAAGGAGGCGGGAATCCCGCGGAACCTGCACCGGGCACTCGACGCGCACCTGGACGGCCAGCAGGTGGCCATGGACCTGGGGCGGGCGAACGGGGAGCCTTTCCTCTTAATGGCAGGCATCGGGTGGGACGCCCAGATAGCAGCGACGGTTACGCCTCCACTCAAACGAAGGCTGGGCGTCCTCGCCTACGTCTTACACGGGTTGCCAATGCTCCACCGGCTGCGGACAACGAAGACGGCGTGGTTGGCGGAGAGCGAGGCAGCAGTAGAAGAAGTCGGGCTGATGGTGGTGAGCAACACGCGGCTGTACGGGGGCATCCTCATGTTCTCGCTGGAGGCGAACGCCCGCGACGGGCAGCTCGACGCCTGCATCTTCACGCCACGGAACGCACCTGAAGCGCTTCGCCACTCGCTCAAGGTGGTGGCGCGCCGGCATCCGGGCGATGCGGGCGTGCGCGAGCTGCGCACATCGCGGTTCGAGGTGTCGACGCCGGGCATCCCGGTCCAGCTGGACGGGGACGTGGTGGGAGAGACGCCGCTGACGCTCACGGTCGAGCAAGGGGCGCTGAAGATGAGCGTGCCCGCAGGTCCGCTGACGCCGGTGCTGCGCGGGTAAGGCTATTCGCCCTCGAAGCGGCCGATGGCGCCGCCAGCGACGACGAAGCGTCCGGCGGCACTCGTGAGGACATCGCGCACACGGTCGGGGTCGGCGGTGGTGACGATGACCTGCTGGAAGATCTCGAAGGAATCGAGGACGCCGCGGCGGCGCTGTTCGTCGAGCTCGCTCAGCACGTCGTCGAGGAGGACGACGGGTTCGTCGCCGAGGCAGGTCTGGAGGTAGGCGGCCTCGGCGAAGCGGAGGGAGAGGGCGGCGGTGCGAAGCTGGGCGCGGGAGGCGAAGGATGCCGCCGAGAAACCGTCGATGAGCACCTCGACATCGTCGCGGTGGGGCCCGGAGAGGGTGACGCCGGCGCCGATCTCGCGGGGGCGGCCGTCGTTGAGGGCCTGCAGCATGCGGTTCGTCCACTCGGCCTCGTCGATGGGCAGGCCGTCCTCGACGGCCTCGCCGAGAGCGGGCTTGTACGTGAGGTTGATGGTCTCAGCGTCGTCGCTGAGGCGGCCCATCTGCTCGCTGGCGTAGGGCACGAGCAGGCCGAGGGCATCGGCGCGGCCCTTCATGATGATGCCGCCGGCGTGGGCAAGCTCCTGGTTCCAGAAGCCGAGCTCGGAGGGGGCGGCCTCGCGGGCCTGGATGCGCTTGAGCAGCCCGTTTCGCTGCTGCAGGACGCGCTGGTAGCGCTGCATGGCGCGCAGATACCCGCGGTCGACCTGAGAGGCCATCATGTCGAGGTAGCGGCGGCGGAGGATGGGGGGGCCGGCCACGACCTCGATGTCGAGCGTGGTGAAGAGGACGGCGGCGAGCTCGCCGACGGCATCGGAGGTGCGCTTGGCGAGCCCGTTCACGCGGACGCGTTTGCCGGCTCGCTGGCCCTCGCCGCCGCGCCCGACGACGGCGACCTCAAGATTGAGGCGGCCGGCGGCGCGCTGGACCTCGGTCTGCAAGCGGGCGACGGGGAACTCGGAATCGAAGATGTCGCGCCGGACGAGGTCGGAGTCGCTGCTGGCGCGGCTGGAACGGAGGGTGGAGAGCAGGTAGATGGCCTCGAGCAGATTGCTCTTGCCCTGCGCGTTCTCGCCGACGAAGAGGTTGAGCCCGCGGTCGAGAGCCAGGTCGACCTGGGCATAGTTGCGGAAGTTCGTGAGGTTGAGGCTGTTGATGTACACGCAGCGTCCAGGCGGCGCCCCGCCAGAGCGCCAGAACGCGAATTATAGAGCCCTTGACGTTATGGGGTTATGTTCCATCCGGCGGAAGTATGGGGCTGGAACTGCTCAGGCGCCTATACATTCGCCTTGTGGGGGGGTAGGGAGCTTCCTATAATCGCGCCACAACAAGAACAAGCGAGTAATCGAATGAAGGTTCAGGTCCTGCAGGAGAACCTCCAGCGGGGGCTGGCGATCGTGGGGCGAGCGGTCGCCACGCGTTCGACCCTGCCCATCACCTCAAACATCCTGATGGCGACGGACGGGGGGCGGCTGCGCCTCTCGGCGACCGACCTCGACATTTCCATCAGCACCTGGATCGGGGCCAAGATCGAGGAAGAGGGCGCGACGACGATCCCGGCGCGGCTGATCACGGACTTCGTGGGACAGCTCCCGCCGGCGACCGTTTCCGTGGAGGTTCCGGAGCGCACGCGTCAGGCGAAGCTGGAGTGCGCACGCACGGAGTCGACCATCAACACGATGGACGCGGAGGACTTCCCCCGCATCTCGACGATTGACGAGGGGCCCTCGATCGAGCTGGACGCGGCTACGCTGCGGCGCACGATCGATCGGGTGGAGTTCGCAGCAGCGACAGACGACTCGCGTCCGGTGATCACGGGCGTGAGCATCAAGGGTGAAGAAAGCAAGCTGACGTTCGCGGCCTCGGACGGCTTCCGCCTGGCGGTCTCGGACATCGAGTTGGGAGCCAAGCAGGCGTTCCCGGTGACGGACCTGAACCTGATCGTTCCGTCGCGGGCCCTGCGCGAGGTGGGGCGGCTGATCGGAGATGGCTCGGCGCCGGTGGAGCTGCGCGTGAACGACAAGCAGACGCAGGTGCAGTTCTCGATGACGGACGTGGAGCTGGTGGCACAGTTGATCCAGGGCACGTTCCCCAACTACAACCAGCTGATCCCGGGCGAGTACAACACCTCGACGGTGGTGGACGTGGACGACTTCATGCGCAGTGCGCGCATCGCGGCCATCTTTGCGCGGGACGGGAGCGGCATCGTGCGGCTCCAGGTGCAGCCGACCGGCGACGGCGCCTCCGGGAAGCTGGTGATCAGCGCACGGGCGGACGAGGTAGGGGACAACGAGGGCGAGATCGACGTGAAGGTGGAGGGCGAGGCGGCGAAGATCGCGTTCAACAGCCGCTACCTGGCGGACGTCCTGGGCGTGCTCGACGGCGAAGTGCGCCTGGAAACAACGAGCCCCTCAAGCCAGGGCGTGTTCCGCCCGGCGGAGGAAGACGGCTACGTGCACGTCGTCATGCCGATGTTTGTTCAATGGTGATAGACCGGCGTCAGAATCTATGCATTCTGGCGGGCAATCGGGAGATTCGGAAGATTCTGGAGGTTCGGTCGGGAGCATCCCCTCGACCGTGACATCGTCCCGGGTGGCCGCCACGCTCAGCTGAACGGCCTCCATCACAGGCTCGCCTAGTTCGCTCCAAGGGTCTCGACGAGGCTATTGATCGCGGCCAGCTCATCCTCATTCAGGCACTCGAACAACTCGAAGCCGACCTCGGCCGTCTGGACGAACTCGTCCGGTGAGAGCGTCGACGGGCCGTTGAGGTGGCTCGCGACGAACGGGACGTACGTCGGACGGGCTGCCACGAACCCGCCGACACACGCGGCAGACTCATCGCTGAGCGGTCCGAGCAACGCCTCGGTGGCGGCAACCAGGAACGTGGCTGCGCTCTCGATCGCAAGGCAGGCGGCTGCCTCGAAGCCAATGCTCGTCGCCACCAGCGGAGTTGCGGCCTCCATCGCCGCGTAGGACTCCGCGGAGAGCGTCTCACGCACGCACGTCGCCTGGGACTCGGGCAGCAGGGCGATGAGATCGGCGCCCGTTAACGGGGAGACAGCGTCGATGGCAGTGAAAGTCTCGATGAGCCAGACGGCCTTCTCGGTGTCTGTCAGGCAGTCGTAGAAGGCGAGGATCGCGGTGTACGTCTCCGTTGGAGGAGTCCGGTTCTCCCCGGTCCACTCGAGTCCCAGTCGCGCGTAGATGATCTCGGGATGGTTCAGCGCAAGGTCGGTGATACACACCCGGCTCTCCTCGCTGTAGCCCCCGGCGGCCGCGTTCAGGAACGCGGCACCGGCGAGCACGACGTTCTCCTCCGTCAGGCAGGCGAAGAGGGCGCCGACGCCGAGCTATCGCCACCGCTGCCAGTGGCTGCCAGCAGGGGTGTGGCGCGCAGGATCTCGTAGACGGCCTCGCCGAAGGCGGCCTTGATGCAGTCGTTCTCCTCCTCGGAGAGCCGGTCCAGGAGGTCTTGTCCGGTGGTCGACTCGTCGACGACGAAGTCACGCATCGAGGGAGCCGGCTGGACGGCCTCGGGGGTCGCCGTTGGGGTCGCCGGGGCAGGGGACGGGGTGGCGGTGGCCGGGGGCGGCGTCGGGGTGCTATCGGGCTCGTCCTCCCCGCCGCACGCTACCGCGATGGCGAAGATGGCCAGCAACCCGAAGATGATGCGCACCATCAACCGCTCCCTCTCGCCTGCCGGGGCAGACGCACAGGCAGTATGCCAGCACGATCGCTACCATTACATGACTTTTGCGGAACTTTCTGTAATTTACTGTAACTATCCGGGAGACCGCCGGGGAAACGACTGTTCTCGGCAGGGAGGCAAGGGGCAGATCGACTGCGGTTGACGCCCACTCTGTCGCCTCACCCCCCTCCGTAATGGCGTTCGCTGCCCTGTCGAGCGTGTCAACATCGAACCTGTCGAGGGCCGGGATCACGAGACCGGGCACCCCGCAGCGCCCGGTCTCGTACCCCCGCTCGCACGGGGGGATGGAAACAAAGGGGCGCCCCGCCGTCCCACCCCGTGCACCGTCAGCCTCGCGGCCGGATCCGGACGCCGCCCCACACTGAACGTCTACACGTGCCCGGTTATGCCACTGAAGATGTAACTAAGGCGTGATGTCTAGAATGTCACAAGAACTTGTAGCCGCTCGAACAATTTGGCACGATTTGCCCCTGTTGACGCCGACTCCCGCAGCCCGCCCCCACGTCACGGCCAGCCACCGGGGTCCACTGTGCGATGCGCGGGCGCCTACCGGTGGGCAGGGCCTCCTGAGAGCGACGTCCAACGCGAGAACGACCCTGCCTCACAGGATGCGTTCTCAGTAACCTCGTCAGCGGTTGGTGCGCTCATGTTCCGGATGTTTCGGACCTCAATCGAGATCCTTTTTCTGGTGACGGGATTGCTAGCCATCGCACTTCTGCTTGCCTGCGGCGATGAGCAGTCGTCATCTCCCACCCCGGAAACCCTCTCCGGCAGCCCTGCCCCTACCAGTGACACAACTACGGAATCCAGCGGCAGTGTGAGCCGCCTGGACGAAGTACGCCGTCGCGGTTACCTCATATGCGCTGGCAGCGACGCCATTCCCGGTTTCGGTTACCTGGCCGGCGGCGAGAATGCCGGGTTCGACATCGACCTTTGCCGAGCAGTCGCGGCCGCAGTCCTCGGTGACCCAGGTGCCGTGGAGGTCCGCGTCAGCATTCCCACGGGACTGGGAGACGACCTCCGGTCCGGCGAAGTCGACATGGCGGCGCGCGTGATAACCGCCACCGCCACCCGTGAGTCCCAGTGGGGAAACTTCGTGCAGACCATGTACTACGACGGTCAGGGCTTTGTCGTTCGGCGCAGCCTCGGAGTGGCCGCCGCACGGGAACTTACCGGAGCCTCAGTCTGCGTCACTGCGAACACCACCACCGAGTTGAACATGGCGGACTTCTCCAGGCTGCATGGCTTGGGCCTTCGTGCCGTTGCCTACGAAAGAACTGCCGATGCCGTGGACGCCTATCTCGACGGCCATTGCGCCGCGTTCACGACGGACCATTCCGGCCTCTACGCCTACCTGAGCTCCTTTCCCAATCCGGAAGACCACCTCGTGCTCCCGGACGTCATCTCTGAAGAACCCCTGACTCCAATGGTTCCCCACGGGGATGACCAGTGGCATGACATCGTTTCGACGGTGATGGCCATCTTGATCTACGCCGAGGCATACGGGGTGGCGTCCGACAGCGTCCCCACATCAGCTACCGGCGACGCGAAGGTGGACCGGCTATTCGGCTTCGAAGGATCCTTCGGTCAGGATGGCCTCGGTCTGTCAAGGACCGTAGCCCAGGACGTCATCCGCGGTGTCGGCAACTATGGCGAGATTTACGAACGGCATCTTGCACCGTTGGGCCTGGAACGCCGTGGGAGCCGCAACGCCCTCTGGGCTGACGCTCCATGCTCCGACTGTCCTCGCGGCGGCCAGATTTACGCATTCCCCCTGCGATGACACCCCGCGGCTGCCCGGGTCCGTCGACCTGCTCACGAACGCGGCCCGTAACTCCGCGGAGTCGTCGGTCATCGGCGTAAGCGCCGTGCGCGAGGATGTCCATGCAGCCGTCTCGGTATCGGACCGAGGGCGAGGCATTCCGCATCGCACGCCCGCGATCCAGCGACGGCTGCAACGCCACCCGCGGTCCACGTTTCACTACACCCCGATCTACAGTTCATGGATGAATCTGGTCGAGCGCTGGTTCGCCGAACTCACCACCAAGTGGCTCAGGGCGCGGCGCCCACCACAGCGTTGCCGACCTCGTCAGTTCGCTCCACAGTTGGATCGCCAACTGGAACGAGCATCCGCGCCCCTTCATCTGGCACAAGACCGCTGACCAGATATTCGACAACCCCACCAGCTATCTCAACCGCGCTCCCGCGGGCTTCGCAGGTCGCGACAGAGTCCTCGGTGTTCTTCGTGTCCGGGGGGGCAGCGGGACCGGCGGGAGCGGTGCTACTCGGCGACGAACAGGGCATAGAAGTCGGCTATGCCGAGCACGCGCTGCAGGCGTCGCCGCAGCTGCGGGGAGGGGTTTGCCCTGCCGCTGATCAGCCGGGAGAGGTGGCCCGAGGAGACTCCTACCTGGCGGGCCAACTCGTTCTGGGAGATGTCTTGCTCCTCGAGAAACGCCCACACCGGCGCCGGGTTGAGCCTGACCCGCAGCGGGCTGAGCGTGTATTTCGCTTTGCCTCCACTCACCCGGCGCTACCCGTACTCACCGTCAGCAGCGGACAGGGCCGCGAAGAGGACGGCCGCGAGGGCGTAGATGAGCAGCGCCACGGGGCGGCCGGAGAGCCGCCCGCGCGGCGCCGAGTCCGGGGCCGGGTGCCCGCTGCTCAATGCGTCAGCCCCCGCGGGTCGCAAGCGGCGCGACCGGAGGCGGCGTGGTGCAGGGGAGGGGGTTCCAGCACGTTACCGCTCACCAATCTGCCTACGCCGACCTGCGCTGTGAACGCACCGCTGGCGGCGCGCAAGACTCAAGGCCGAGTATACCGCCAGGTAACGGCAGCATGTGTGTGTTAATCGTGTTAAGGAATCTATGTTTCGTATTTTTCTTGTGTGGTTGAACGAAACCAGCCCCACCTACGCGGCCTAGCGACGGCGGGGCGGGAGTGGCAGCGGTCGGGACGGGAGGCGGGGCGACCGACCCGCACCATTTGAGCGATCGACAGGGGATGCACGATGATCAGGCAGAACGCCACCCTGTGGCTGGTCTTCTGTTGAGCAGGCGGGCCGCTCCGCTCCCGGGACTGGCGGTCCCTACACGGGGCGCAGGAACTGTTCCCGCACGCAGGACGTGACTCCGTCGTCTGCCCGCACCCGCAGCCAGCCCGCGCAGCGAGGGTGCGGCCGGGCGCTGAGGGGACGGCAACACAAGGTACTCAAGCCCCCTCCCGCAGCTCTTTCGTCGTTCGGTGGCCAACAGGGCGACCTTCAGTCCCCAGGGCGACCGTCTCGCTCTCGGGGTGACCGGTTTCCGGCCGTGGTGGGCAACCAGCGGTCGAGAGCCTCGACCACGCGAGCTCCGCGGAACGTCGCTTGAACCGTCTTCGAGGCGACCTGGCGCTCACTCCCCCGCCGCAGTCTGTATTCTTCAGCAACGCCGTGGGCGGTCGGGCAGCGCTGCGCGGCGACGGGGGGAACCGATGACCAAGCAAGGCGTGGTGCCGGACAGCTTCAGCGAGCCTTTCTGGGACGCGGCGAATGAAGAGCGCCTCGTGATCCAGAACTGCCGGGACTGCGATCGGTTGCAGCATCCGCCGGCGGAGGCGTGCCGCGAGTGCGGCGCCGGCGATTCCCTCGAGTGGAAGCCCGTCAGCGGGCGCGGCACGATTTATAACTACGGCGTCGTGCATGACTGTCCCGTGCGGCTGCTCCAGAAAGATCAGCCCTTCAACCTGGCCGTGATCACGCTGGACGACGATCCGGGCATCCAGATGTTTTCGCACCTTCCCGGCACGCCGGTGGACGACGTGCCTGTCGGCGCGGCCGTGGAGGTGATCTTCGAGCCCACGGCGAATGGTCAGCTTGTGCCCGAGTGGCGCGTGATTGCTGACTGATCCCGATCGACCTGACGGCCCGTACGGCAAGGAGTGCGCGAAATGAACACACCAACTGCACCGGATGCGATGTACCGCAACGACGAAGGGCTGGGCCTCTGGGAGCACCGTGGCAAAGTCGCCGCGGTCGGCGTTGGCCACGCGCCAACGGCCCGGCGCTGGGACGGCCGCCCCGAGACGTGCGTGGGCGCCATCAGTATCCAGGCGCTCAGGCAGGCCATCGACGACGCCGGGGTCGCACCCGAGCAGATCGATGGCCTGGTGGTCGTGCCCGTAACCACGACCGGCGCGTTCTGGGAGGAGGGCAAGCCCCTTCCCATGGACGTGATCGAGAGCTTCCAGCAGACGGACGACCCGCTCGACGGCGTCGCGAAGCTCAGCGCCGAATGGCTGCTGGCGAACATGCCGGAACTCACCAACGTCAAGTTCACGATGTACGGCCCGGGCTGCATGTCGAACGCGCTCAATGTGGCGGCCCAGGCGGTGGGCGACGGTCTGACCCACACCTGCCTCGTCGTCAAGAGCTGGCACAACTTCGAGGGCCGCTACTACCAGAGTGGGGCCAACGCCGAGGAGGCCCTTCCCGGCACGGCCGCCATGACCCGGCTGTGGGGCGGTCCCGCTTCGTACGGCACGGCCCTGCAATTCGCGGAGTATTGCCGGAAGTACGGCAAGACCCACGAAATGATGGCGCCGTTCATGGAGAATTCGCGTCGCAACGGGCTGATGTTCCCGGAGGGCTACTGGGCGCAGCACCGGCCCGAGGAACTGGGACGCGAGGACTATCTCGCGGCGCGCTGGATCGCGAAGCCGGCCAACCTGTTCGACAACGACATCCCCATCATGATGTCGGGCGCCTATCTCTTTTCCACGGCCGAGCGCGCGGCGGACATGAAACAGAAGCCGGTCTACATCCTCAATCACGCATCCAGCAACGCCCGGCCCCGCAGCCTGACTCCCACGCTCGATGAGGTTGAAGCGGAAACGGCGCGCACCGCGCGCAAGATCTACGAGGGCGCGGGGATAACGGCCGACGATCTCTCCTTCGAGAACATGTACGACGGCTTCTCCCTCTTCCACCAGTTCCACCTGGAAGGCCTGGGCTATCGCGGGATCAAGTTCGGGGAAGCGCTGGACTTCTACCAGACCGACATCAGTATCGAAGGCCCCAACCCGGTTTCTCCCAGCGGGGGCAACGTCGGTAGTGGCCGCAGCCGGGTCTGGATGCACACGGATTGCATTCAACAGCTGCAGGGCCGCGCCGGCCCGAGACAGGTCACCGGCGTCACGCCAGAGGTGGCGGTCTCGGGCGGGCCCATGCCCCTCGGGGGGAACTTCACCGTCTGGAGCGCCAGCCCCGACTAGTCACGGACGAGGAGTAGCCCGTGGTTGTTCTGATCAGCTTCGATATCGACGGCACGCTGGACGTGGGGGACCCGCCTGGCCCCCTGACGATGGACATGGTCAGACGGGTACGCGACAAGGGCTATCTGATCGGCAGCTGTTCCGATCGCACGCTCAGCGGCCAACGGGCTATCTGGGCCGCGCACGATATCGAGGTCGACTTTGTCGTCTCCAAGCACATGCTGCCGGACGTGAAAGCCCGGTTCGAGGCGGACGTGTATGTGCATATCGGCGACCGCGAGGACCTTGACCGCCGGTACGCGCTCGCAGCGGGATTCGACTTCCTGTGGCCCGATGAAGCCGTGGCTCACTCGCACTTCCAGCCGGAGTCCTGACCGGCCGGCCGGCCGCGCCTCGGGGAGCCCGGCGGCCCGAAAGGGGGTCGCCGAGGCTACGACTTGTCCGGAATGGGGTCGTCCCAATCGATGCCGCACTTCGAGCACCATCGCCTGAGCCAGACATCTCCGGTCGCGTTTTCGTCGCCGAGCTCCGCGTGGATCTGGCCGCCGCATCGACACGGCCGGGGAAACGCGGTCCAGCAGCCACCGCAACGCGCATCGAGCGAATGCTCCTGGAGGAACTGGGGGTGCGTGGACAAGCTCATCGCCGAACACCTCCCCGACCGCGGCGCGTCCGGGGCGCACAGTGTAGTACGCGGTCTCCGGCGGCCATGTTCCTACTGTCCATGACATCCTCGGGGTGACCTGGGGGCGTAGGCTGGACACCCGAGGTCAGGGGAGGTCGTCATGGCGCAGGCTGCCGCCACGGGGTACGACCCGCGGACATACGAGCCATTGACGTTCCACGACGCGGCGGGGCGGTTCCGAATGGGCGATGACACGCCCCGCGACTTCCTCGAGCGCTGCCTGGCGACGATCGAGGAGCGGGAGCCGGTGGTCCAGGCCTTCGCCCACCTGGACCGGAACCAGGCCCGCGCCGCGGCTGACGCGAGCACGGAGCGCTGGGCCGCGGGGGAGCCACTGTCGCCCATCGACGGCATGCCGGTGGGGATTAAGGACCTGCTCGAAACGAAGGACATGCCAACCGAGTACGGCTGCGAGGCCTTCCGCGGGAACTTCCCCCGGCGCGACAACGCGGCCGTCTGGGCGCTCCGGCAGGCGGGGGCGGTGATCCTCGGCAAGACCGTCACGGCGGAGCTCGGGGGCTCGCACCCCGGACCCACGACCAATCCGTTCGACCCGCGGCGGTCGCCCGGCGGGTCCTCGTCGGGTTCCGCAGCCGGAGTGGCGGCGCGCATGTTCCCGGCGGCGCTTGGCACGCAGGTCGGCGGTTCGATCATCAGGCCCGCCGGCTACTGCGGGAACGTCGCACTGAAGCCGACGCAGGGAGGCATCAACCGCGGCGAGCGGCAGACGACGAGTATGAGCACGCACGGCGTCCATGCGGGCTGCATCGAGGACATGTGGCAGGTCGCCATCGAGATCGCGAAGCGCGCCGGAGGGGACCGGGGATGGCCCGGCTTGCAGGGGCCCTCCACTACCCCCGAGCCGCGCACACCAGAGCGACTGATCGTGCTGGAGACGCAGGGCTGGGATGACCTGGACGAAGGCAGCAAGGAGGGGTTCGCGGCGGTGCTCGCGCAGTTGCGCGAGCTCGGTATCCAGCTTCTGCGGCGACGGGACGACCCGCTGGTCGAGACGCTCGAGGGCGTCATCAGCAATGCCCGCGACGTGTGCAACACGATCACGGACTGGGAGAACCAGTGGGCCACGCGGAACCTCGTCGACCAGCACCCCGACGGGGTCAGCGAGCGGGCGAAGGCGGCCCTTGCTCACGCAGAAGCCATGTCGGTGGACGACTACCGGGCGGCACTGATCGTGCGTGAGGTCGCCCAGGAGGCGCACGCGGCCCTGGCAGGGTCCGCCGACGCCATCATCACGCTCTCGTGTCCGGGCCCGGCCCACGTCTGGCTCGGCGACGAGCCGGGGGCTCCGCTTGCCCCCCGGCCGACCGGCGACCCGGTGTTCAACTTCCCCAGCTCGATGCTGTTCGCCCCGGCCGTGAGCATGCCGCTCATGAGCGTCGGAGGCATGCCCGTCGGCGTACAGGTCTTCGGCCAGCCGCACGAGGATGCCGGGATGACGGCGATCGCGCGCTGGCTACTCGGAGCGGTCGAACCGGTCGTGGTCGGCTAGCGCTGCATCCCTCGTCGCGACTCCTGGCCGGCTGGGCCGTAACCCCTCAGCGCAGGGGGCGGAAGAACTGAACGAGGTCCTCCACAAACAGGTCCGGCTCCTCTGCCGCGGGGAAGTGACCGCCACGCTCCTGCTTGCCCCAGTGGGCGAGGTTGTTGTTCGCCTCGACCATCTTGCGGGGGGCGAACACCATCTCGCGGGGAAAGCCGGGGACGCCGACCGGGACTTCGATGGCGGGAGTGCGCTCGTGCGCGCGGTCCCAGGGTGTGCGAAAGACGTGCCAGTACCATCGCGCGGACGTGACGTAGCTCTCGGTGAACCAGTAGATGCTCACGAGATCGAGCAGGAACTTCCGTGACGGCACCTTCTCGATGCCGCCGCGATTGTCGCTCCAGTTGTAGCGCTTCTCGATGAGCCAGGCGGCGAGTCCGACCGGGGAGTCGTGGAGGGCGTAGGCGAACGTCTGCGGATCGGTCGTGTGCACGGCGACGTGGGCGAGGGCGGTGGTCCAGCGGTCGTCCATCATGTCCCACGACCACTGCTCGTCAGGCTCGAAGTCGTCCCGGCTCAGCCGTGACGTTGGTCCGTCAAGGGTCCGCCGCAAGCCAAGGAGGCTGCCGGGCTCCTGGTTGCCGGTGCCGGAACCTCCTGCGCCTCCCAGCATCGGGGCGATACTGACGTGGATGCCGACGACGCGGTCGCCGTACTTGTGGCCGAGCTGGGCGCTGATCCCGGCACCGAAGTCGCCTCCCGCCGCGGCGAAACGGTCGTAGCCGAGCACGTCCGTCATGAGCGTGGCCCAGAGGTCGGCCGTCCACTGCGTCTGGACGCCATCGACCGTGAGGGGCGTGGAGAAGCCGAAGCCGGGAAGGGAGGGCGCGATCACATCGAAGGAGTCGGCCGGATCTCCGCCAAAAGCGGCGGGGTCCGTGAGCCTGCGCATCGCTTCCTTCCAGTCCCAGAAGGTCCACGGCCAGCCGTGCGTGAGGATGATGGGAAGGGGGTTCGGCCCCTTCCCCCGCTCGTACAGGAAGTGAATCGGGATCCCGTCCAGGTCGACGCGGTAGTTGCCGAAGCTGTTGATCTCGGCCTCGGTCTCGCGCCAGTCGTACTCCTTCCACGACTCCACGAATGACTCCAGGTACGTGCGCGGCACTCCGTAGCGCCAGTCCTCGTTGTTGAAGTCGGCGGGCCAGCGGATGCGTCGCAGGCGGGCCTGAAGGTCGTCTATCGCCTCGTCCGGGATTGCGACCGTGAACGTCTCAAGCGCCATACCGTCTCTCCTGACTTAACCGTCGCTCGCGTCGACAGCGGAACTGACGAGAACCTTGCAGTCGGCCTGCGCGCCGCCGGCCATCCGGTCGAACTCGGCCGGCAGGTCCCCGAGGTCCACGGTGCGCGACACCAGCGGGGTCGTGTCGACGGCACCGCTGCTGAAGGCGGCGAGCGTCTCCTCGAACTCGGCGCGGGTATAGGCGACCGAGAACGTGATGGTGAGCGCCTTGTTGATCCCGACGAAGGGGAGGAAGCGGTCTTCTTCCATGCAGACGCCGACAACGATGACCCTGCCGGCGGGCCTCACGGCGTCCATGGCCTGGCGGATGATGCCGGGGATGCCGACGCAGTCGAAGACGACGTCCGGGCCCGCACCGAATGCGGCTTCGAGGTCGGATGCGAAGGCGGGGTCGGAGGGGTCGAGGACGAGATCGGCGCCGAGGTCGGCAGCAAGCTCGCGACGCTCGGCCACAGGGTCGCTGATGGCGACGAGTTCGACGCCGTCGTGCTTCAGCCACAGCAGCGCCATGAGCCCGATCGGACCGGCGCCCATGATGAGCGCGCGCTCGCCCTTCTCGATTTTGGCCTCGTGGGTGGCGTGGCGCGCGACGGAGCAGGGCTCAGTGGTGGCACCTACCTCGACGCTGATGTTGTCGGGGACGGCGAGAAGGACCGGCTCCCAGAGCACCATGTGGTCGGCGAAGGCGCCGTTAAGTTCGGAGCTGTAGGCGCTCGCCATGCGCGGGGGGAGGGGGCGCGCGGTCTCCCGGGGGGGCGCCTTGACGACGCGGTCGCCGGGGGACCACTCGGCAACGTCAGGCCCAACCTCGACGACCTCGGCGACGAACTCGTGGCCCATGACCACGCCCTGCGTCAGGTCCACCTTTGCGTACCAGGAGGTCGGTCCCGTCTCCGCCATCATGGCCTCAAGGTGGCTTGCCGCGTGAATGTCGGAGCCGCAGATTCCCGCCGCCAGCACCCGCACGAGCACCTCACCGGAGCCAGGAGTTGGGCGGGGCCATTCCTCCACCGTCAGGGAAGTGCCTCTCAATACCATTGCCTGCATGTTGTCGAGACCTCCTCAGTCGCGCCGCGGTTGGACCGGGCGGTAAGCCTAGTCCCTTCGCGAAGGGCGTGTGGATGAGGGGTGGGCGCAGCCATCCGGGCAGGCGCGCCAGCCAGTAGACTGCGCGCACTCTGGGAGGGCGCGTGACGACCGACCTGTTCAGCAACCCGAAGCGGTTCGGAGACATGACCTCGTGGCGCGAAGAGGCGCTCGCGCTTCACGCCAGGGGCGTGTTCCACGCGATCGAAGCCGAGGGCTTCGGTTCCTTCCGGGCGGTCATCGGCCGGGAGGAGATCCTCGAGATCGAGGCCCAGCCCGATCTGTTCACGAATGGCCCCGAACCGATCCTGACGCTCGATGCGATCCTGGAGATGCGGACGCAGGGGGGACCACGGGCGAAGACGCTCATCCACATGGACGATCCAGAGCACCGCAAGTACCGCATGCTCACCAACGACTGGTTCAAGCCCGGAAGCGTGCGCCAGCTGCAGCCGCGGCTGGATGAGTTGAGCCGAAAGGCTCTCGCGACGCTGGAGGAAGGCGGCGGCGAGATCGACTTCAACACGGAAGTCGCCCTGCCCTTCCCCCTTGAGGTGATCCTCGCGATTCTGGGGCTGCCGGAAGAGGACTACCCCCGAATGCTCCAGCTCACCCAGGAGATGTTCGGCGCCAGCGATCCCGACCTCGTTCCGAAGGATCGCGACCCGGAGGACGTCCTGGCGGTCCTGCGGGACTTCTTCCAGTATTTCGCCACCCTGAGCGCAAACCGCCGGGCGAACCCGACCGACGACCTCGCCACTTGCATCGCCAACGGCCTCATCGACGGCGCACCCATGCCGGACCTGGAGACGATGGGGTACTACCTGATCGTGGCCACCGCCGGCCACGACACGACGTCCGCCTCGATAGCCGAGGGGATGCGCCTCCTCGCGGAGAACCCTGACCAGCTGGCGCTCCTCAGGAGCAAGCCGGAGCTCATACCGAACGCCGTCGAGGAGCTGGTGCGCGTCGCCTCGCCGGTACGGCACTTCATGCGCACCGCCCAGGACGACACGGAAATAGCAGGGGAGCCAATCGCGAAGGGGGAGTGGCTGATGCTGTCGTACGCCGCCGCCAACCTGGATCCGCGCGCGTTCGAGGACCCGCTGCGGTTCGATGTGGCGCGGGAGAGTGCGGACCGCCAGATCGCCTTCGGCTATGGCATCCACTACTGCCTCGGCGCACACCTCGCGCGGCTCGAAATGGAGACGCTGTTCGGCTACCTGCTGCCGAGGATCGAGTCGGTCGAGCTGGCGGGCGAGGTCACAACCTCGACGGCCACGTTCGTGAGCGGCATCAAGAGCCTGCCGATCCGTTACACATTAACTGCCGCGTAGGTCCCACAGGGAGGGCGAGATGTACGAGAAGCTGTTCGAGCCGATCACTGTCGGCGGGGTCACCATCAAGAACCGGATCGTGCGCTCGCCGCACGGCACGGGCCTCTTTGGCGACGACTTCATCGCCTACCACGTGGCGCGGGCGAAGGGCGGGGTGGGCATGTCCACCGTGTCCGCCACGAGCGTCCACCCCAACGCCCCGGGGGCGATCGCCCTCTGGGACGACAGCTGCAAGCCGTACCTGTCGAAGCTGGCGAACGCCGTGCACGAGCACGGCATGAAGATGTTCCACCAGATCTATCACCGGGGGCGTCGCAGGGGGAGATGGTCGGGGGGGCGGAGGCCTGGTCGGCCAGCGAGATTCCGAACTTCCTGGGCGGCGCGGTGGTGCCCCTCGCCATCAGCAAGGGGCAGATCGACGACCTCGTGGAGCACTACGCCAACGCGGCCAGGCGCATCTACGAAGCGGGTCTCGACGGCGTCGACATCCACGCATCGAGTGGGTACCTGGTACACGAGTTCCTCTCGCCGGCACTCAACCAGCGCGACGACGAGTACGGCGGTTCACCGGAGAACCGGATGCGGCTCCTGCTCGAGATCATCGACGCCATTCGCGGGGAAGTCGGTGAGGGCGACTTCGCGGTGGGGGTGCGCCTGCCGAACGAGGACTACGTGCCCGGCGGGCTCACCGCGGACCTGAACCGCCAGATCGCCGAGACCGTCGACCCGCTCGTCGACTACGTCTCACTGCACATGGGCTCGTACTGGCGCTTCCACAAGCTGATCGCGCCGACGGACGACCCGCTGGGCGTGGAGATGTCGCCGAACGCGACGATTCGCCCCGTGATCACAAAGCCGAGCATCGTTGTCGGGCGCATCCTGACGATGGACCACGCCCACGCGCTCGTGGATTCGGGGCAGGCAGACATGGTGTCGATGGTGCGAGCGCTGATCGCCGATCCGGAGCTGGTCAACAAGGCGCATCGCGGTGACGAGGACCTGATCCGGCCCTGCATCGGAACGAACATGGGGTGTGTCGGGCGGCTCATGAGCGGCCAGGGATTGAGCTGCGTCGTCAACGTCGCCGCCGGCCAGGAGGCGACGGTTACGCAGGAGCCCGAGATTCCCGCGGAGGAGTCGAAGCGGGTTCTCGTGGTCGGGGGCGGCCCGGCGGGGATGGAGTTTGCGCGGACGGCGGCCATTCGCGGGCACCACGTGCAGCTGCACGAGGCGACGCAGAAGCTGGGCGGCCAGGTCAACATCGCGGCGAGCGCTCCCAGGCGGGGCGACGTGGGCGCCATCACCCACTGGCTGGGCGAGGAGCTGAAGCGCCTGCACGTGGACGTACACCTGAACTCGCTGGTGGACCTCGAGACAGTCATGGAGGCAGATGCGGACGTGGTGGCGCTGGCCACGGGCGGCAGTCCGCGGGCGGATGGGTTCCAGGTCTCGACCCCGTCGGTCCCGCTCCCGGGCCACGACCTCCCGCACGTGTACAACGCGCAGGACCTGATGGGATACGGCGATCCGGTCAACATCCAGGGGCCGGCGGTCGTGTTCGACGACACGGGCTCGTTCGAGGCGATCTCGGCCGCGGACGTGCTGCTGGAGGCGGGCGTTCAGGTGACGCTGGTCTCGCGCCTGAAGGACCTGGGCGAGAACCTGCCCTACCCGCCGGTGACCGTAGGCGCGGCGCGCGAGCGGCTGATGTCGGGGGACTTCGACCTGATCGGGGGGCACTACCTGCGCGAGATCCGTCCGGGCGAGGTCGATATCGGCGTCCTGCACACGGACCGCGTGCGCACGATCCCGGCCAACACGGTGATCATGGTGACCCACCACGAACCCAACCGGTATCTCGCCGACGAGCTCGAGGCAGAGGGCATCGAAGTACACGCGATCGGCGACGCACAGGGTCGCAACAGCATCCGCAACGCGATCCACGAAGGGGCGTTCCTGGGGAGGAAGGTGTAGCCGGGTCAGCGGCGATGCCGCCGACAGCGGGAGCACCACGAAGCCCGTGACCAGCGTTGAATTCGTCCTGCCCGATCCCGAGCTCGCGGAGTACACGTGGGTGTACGAGAACGAGCACGGTCCAGCTTCGCAGCCTCCGCTCACCAGGGGCGGGTCGTTCGGGCGGCCGGCGGAGGAGAGCTGGCCACCGGCTCGCCTCGTCATCAATGGCTACAGCTACTACCGCGCGGGACCGGCAGGCGAGATGCCGATGCCGGGCACGATGCCCGATCTCGGGGATGCGACCGCCTTCGAGACCTGGGAGAGGAGGTGGCTTCCCGAGGTGAACGCCCTGTTCGATGCGCTCACCAGTTTCGATGCGGCCTCCGTTCCGGAGGGGGAGTGGCGCGAGACGCTGGACCGCCAGGCAACCGAGTTCGGGCGGGTGTTCGCGGGGGTGCACGGCGAGTGTGTCCTCACCTCGGGACACCTCGCCCAGGACTTCGTCGACGGGTACTGCGAGGCTCTCGGCGAAGCGCGGCGAGCCGACGCCCACGCCCTCCTGCAGGGCTTCCCCAATCAGACTCTCGACCGCGCGATCGCGCTCTGGGAGTTGGGCCGCGAGGTTCGGGGCAACCCCGGGATGCAGGCCGCTTTGCGCGATGCAGCAGCAACCGGGACGGGCCTCACAGGACACGCCGACTTCGACGAGCGGTTCGCCGGCTTTCTCGAGGAGTTTGGCCACACGATCGATGCCCAGGTGCCGGACGCACCCACCTGGCGCGAAGACACACGACCGGCGCTCGCCCTCGTGCTTCGCTACGCGAACGAGCCGGAGGATGCGGCACCCGCGCAGGCCGCGGCGGAGCAGGTCGCCCGGCGGGAGCGGCTCGAGCAGGAGTTACGCGCGCTGGCCGAAAGCGACGAACGCGCCCGAGAACTGCTGAAAGGGCTCCCGGGGGCGCAGGAGCTACTGCCCGTTCGCGAGGACCACAACACGCTCTGCGACCAGCGGCTGGGGGCAGCCTCCCGCTATCGCTGGCTGGGCATCGGCAGGCTCCTGATGGATCGAAGACTCGCGGAGGCAGAGGGGGACGTCTTCTATTTCGCGCTCGAGGAGCTGACCGAGACACTCGAAGGGGGCACGCCGCTGGGGACGCAGGCGATCGAGGAGCGGCGGCGAGAGCAGGCGGCCTACCGGTCGACCCAGCCACCCCCCGTCCTCGGCCAGCCACTGGCCGCGGAAGCGAGCACGACGGGCATGCTGCGCGGGACGGGCGCCTCACCGGGCGTCTACCGGGGTCGCGCGCGGGTGATCCGCTCGCTGGCGGAGGCGGACCGCCTGGGGCACGGCGAGGCCCTGGTCTGTGGGGTGACGGCGCCAACGTGGACGCCCTACTTCGCCGTCGCCGGCGCGGTGGTAACGGACGCGGGAGGAGCGCTTTCGCACACGGCCGTGGTCGCGCGTGAATACGGCATCCCCGCGGTCGTGGGCACGCGGACGGGTACGCGAGCGATCGAGGACGGGACGCTCATCGAGGTGGACGGCTCGGAGGGCACCGTCCGGTTCCTCCAGGGATAGCGGGGCGGCGGGTCGCGGGCGGTGCGCGGGACGGGGATACTGGGGCTCGAACCGGCCGTTTCAATACACGCCGGTGAAGGCTGGAGTTGACCATGGCATTCGCGCACCCGGAGTTCCTCGTTTCGACCGACTGGCTGGCGGACCACCTGGCGGACGACGACGTCCGCGTCTTCGAGTCAACGGTCTTCCTGCGCCCCGGCGACCGCGGATTTCGCGTCGAGTCGGGGCGGTCGGAGTACGAGTCGGGGCACATTCCCGGCGCGGGTTTCCTGGACCTGCAGGCGGACTTCTCCGACAACGAGCAACGGCTGCGCTTCATGATGCCCTCGGCGGAGGCGTTCGCCGAGGCAGCGGGGCGGCACGGGATCTCGGAGTCCTCGAAGCTGGTTCTCTACGACCGTTCGGGCTCGATGTGGGCGGCGAGGCTGTGGTGGATGTTCCGGTCGATGGGGTGCACGGGGGCGGCGGTGCTGGACGGCGGCTGGAACCGCTGGAACGCCGAGGGGCGGCCAATCTCGACGGACGAGGCGACGTACGCGCCCACGACATTCGCGCCGGTTGCCGACCCGGCCCGCTTCGCCGACCTGGACGAGGTGCTGGCGTTCACCGCGCCAGGGGACGGGGGCGGGAGCTGCCTGATCAACGCCCTGGGGCGGGACCAGCACTCGGGGGCCGACGGCGGGACGCGGCGGGGGGGGCGGACGGCGGTCGGCGGTACGGGCGCGCCGGACACATCCCGGGCTCGACCAATGTGCCGGCGATGGAGCTGACCGATCCCGAGACGGGCCTCTACCGCCCGGCGGAGGAGCTGGCGGCGCTGTTCGAAGAGGCGGGCGCGGACCGGACGCAGCGCGTGGTCACGTACTGTGGGGGCGGCATCGCGGCGTCCAACGATGCACTCGTGCTGTCGCTGCTGGGGTTCGACAACGTGGCGGTCTACGACGCGTCGATGTCGGAGTACGCGGCCGATCCGTCGCTGCCGCTGGAAGTCGACTGAGGGGACGGGGCCTGACCCCGCGCTACCTTCTCCGGCGCCGGCGGGTGAACCCTAGTGCGTGCCCTGGGCGGCCATGACGGTGGGCATGCCCTGCATGCCGCGAAGGGTGTTGATCTCGCCGCGGTGGCCGTTGAAGTGGCCCATCATGTGGAGGGAGATGGCCTCGCCGACGGACTCGGTGCCGTTGCGGGCGGGGATTTCGCGCTCGAGGTCTTCATCGGTGGCGTTGGCGAGGAACCGGGCAGTTCGCTCGAAGACGGCGTCCTGGTAGCCGCTGAGAGCGGCGATGTCGGCGACGTGAACCTGCCGGGCGTCTTCGTCGGACATGCCGGTACCGAAGCCCTCATAGGGGAGGCCGGTGCGCTCGGCCCACTCCTCGCTCCAGACCCCGGGCTGGGCGGCGACGCGGCTGATAATGAGGTCCTCGACACGGGCGGTGTGCCAGAGGCACCAGGCGATGGAGTGGCTGCCCTGCTCGGGGACGAAGTGGAGTTGCTCGTCGGTGCCGTTGCGGGCATCGACGAGGGCAGCGTGCGTGAACTCGAGGCTGCGCTGGATGAAGGCGACGGTGCTCATGGCTCCCCCTGTATTGAGGACGCGATCCTACGCTCGCACACCCGCCGCTGGGAGGGCCGCGAAGGGCATGGGCGGACGGGTCAGGATCCGGGCAAGAGGTAGCGCAGCGACCCCCAGGTGACTCGTTGGCCGACGATGCGCGAACGCTGCAAGAGGTGGTCGACGTGGTGGTCCTCGTCGCAGCCGTTCACGGACTCCTCCATCTGGATAGTGACGTGGGCGATGCCGAATTCTTCGTGGGCGATGCGCTTCATGGCGGTGAGGAGGGCGTCCTTGTCGCCGCCATAGGTGGGATCGATGAGGACGTGCGCGGTGAAGGCGTCACTCTGGGAGGTGATGGTCCAGGCGTGGACATCGTGGACGAGGGTGACGCCTTCAAGTTCCTCGATGTCGTTGCAGAGCTTGTAGACGTCAATGTTCTCCGGTGTGCCCTCGAGCAGGACGTGGACGACGCTGGTCATGAGGCCCCAGGAGCTGACGAGAATGAGGAGGCCGATAACGATGCTGATGATCGGGTCGGCGACGTGCCAGCCGAGGGTGATGATGAGGACGGAGGAGATAACGACGCCGACGGAACCGAGGAGATCGGCCATGACGTGCTGGAAGGCGCCCTCGGCGTTGAGGCTGTGCTCGGAAGAGCGGTGGAGGATGAAGGCGGCGGCGATGTTGACGGCGAGACCACCGAGGCCCACCCAGAGGACGGGCCAGCCATCGACATGAGCGCCTTCGGCGCCGAAGCGGTGGTAGGCCTCGAAACAGATCCAGGCGACGATGATCCAGAGGGCGATGGCGTTGAGAAGAGCGGCGAGGACCTCGGTGCGGTAGAAGCCGAAGGTGCGCTCGGCGGAGGCGGCGCGCTCGGCGATCCACATGGCGAGCAGGGCGAGCCCGATGGCGGCGGCGTCGGTGGCCATGTGGCCGGCATCGGCGAGGAGGGCGAGGCTGCCTGAGAGTACTCCGCCAATGATCTCGGCGACCATGTAGCCGGCGATCAGGACGAAAGCGAAGCTCAGGCTGCGGCGGCTCAGTCCTCGCAGGTCGTGGGCGTGATCGTGGCCGCTGTGATCGTGGCCGGCGTGATCGTCGTGATCGTCGTGCCCGTGGTCGTCATGGTCGTGCTCGTCGTGAGCGTGGGCTTCGTGGCCATGTTCGTCGTGGTCATGCTCGTCATGATCGTGGGCATCGTGGTCGTGAGCGTCGTGGTCGTGGGCGCTGGCGCCCTCACCGGCGGAACCTGACGTTGAAGACATCTACGCTCACCCCCAGGGTTACGGTCGGAAGTCAGTTGGACCCTTTGCAGCGGAGGGCCGCTCGACAAGCTTGAGAGGAAGACACAAGAGGCGCATCCCTTGGGGAGTGCGCCTCTGAATCCGCACGATGTGCGGACGGCCTTCGAATGCCTCTAGCGAGGCGAGTGCCTAGCTCGCGGCGTGGTGCTCGTGCTCGTCGCACTCGTGCACGTCATGCACATGACCCGGCTCACCGTGGTGCTCGTGCTCATCGCACTCGTGCGTGTCGTGCTCGTGGTGGCCATGATGCTCATGGTCGTCGCACTCGTGCGGGTCATGGACGTGGCCGGGGCCGCCGTGGTGCTCGTGCTCGTCGCATTCGTGGGTGTCGTGTGCCATAAGGACTCTCCTCTAATCGATTGCTGAGTCTTTTTATACACAAGGGCTTGAACCGGATTCGAGAGTCGATCTCAGTAGAGGGACGGAGCCTGTGAGCACGCTTGCGACGGGGCGGCCAGGGCGCGCCGCCAGCGAGAAACCGGCCACGGGCAGGCTCCCCCCTGGCGCTTGCGCGACAACCGGACTGCCCCGATCGCGTTATGGCGCGACCATGCGTCGTGTATACTCGCGGCCCACAGCGCGCGGGCTTGCCTTGCGCGGTGCGAAGCCGGTCAGACCGGCTCTCCGTCGGGTCGATGCCCGAGGAGCGCGGGACGCGACACCGAGTACGTCGTACACTGCGCGGGCACGATTCGAAAGCACGGTTGAGGAGACACAGCACATGGCAATCAGCGCCGAAAGGGAAAGCGGCACCGTCATCGCGAAGGCCGACGGGCGCATCGATGGCTCCAACGCCAGCGAGTTTCAGGCGGACCTGCAGGGAGTGATCGAGGATAGCGACAAGGCGCTCATCCTGGACTTTGAGAGTGTCTCCTACATCAGCAGCGCCGGACTGAGAGTCCTGCTGCTCACCGCCAAGACCCTCGAGGGAAACGGGGCGAAGCTGGCGCTGTGCTCACTTTCCGAGCCGATTCGCGAGGTGTTCCGCATCAGCGGCTTCGACAACATCATCCCGATCCACGACTCCCAGGCCGAGGCAACGGCCGCCATCGGCGGGTAGACCGCACCGGAAACCGGTAGAAAGGGCTCGCCGAGGCGTGCGCGGTCGATGACCTACAAGATTCTCGTAGTCGACGACGAACCTGACCTCGAACCACTGGTCTTGCAGCGCATGCGCCGGCACATCCGGCGTGGCCGCTACGAGTTCGTGTTCGCCCACAACGGGATCGAGGCGCTGGAGCAGCTCGAGGCCGACCCCAATATCGACATGGTCGTCTCCGACATCAACATGCCGCGCATGGACGGGCTGACGCTGCTGGAGCAGATTCCCAACGTCAGCCCCGACATCCGCGCGATCATCGTCTCGGCCTACGGCGACATGGAGAATATCCGCACCGCCATGAACCGGGGCGCCTTCGACTTCGTGACCAAGCCGGTTGATTTCGACGACCTGCAATTCACGATCGACCGGACACTGGAACACATCGAGCAGTGGCGGGAAGCGCTCAGCACGAGGGACAAGCTGGTGGCGCTGCAAAACGAGCTGGACGTGGCCAGCAAGATGCAGCAGTCGATCCTGCCAACGTCGTTCCCCAGCAGCCCTTCCTACAAGACGTACGGCACGATGCACCCGGCGAAGGACGTGGGGGGGGATTTCTTCGACATCATCCGCCTGGAGAACGACCGGATCGGGCTGGCGATTGCGGACGTCTCGGACAAGGGCGTGCCTGCGGCCCTCTTCATGATGTCGAGCCGCACGCTGCTGAAGGGCTCGGCGATCGGCACCACCGGCGGTCCCGGCGCCGTGCTGACCGAGGTGAACAACCTTCTGAACGAGGACGATACGACGGGCATGTTCGTGACGATGCTGTACGCCGTCTACGACCCGGCGACGGGCGTGCTGACCTACGCCAGCGGCGGTCACGATGCGCCCCTGGTCGTACACCCGGACGGAACCTCGGAGTTGCAGGATCTGACAGGGGGCATCGCCCTGGGAGTCCTGGGCGGTTTCGAGTACCGGCATGAGTCCATCCAGCTTGAGCCCGGGGATACGGTCTGCCTCTACACCGACGGGGTGACGGAGGCGACGAACCAGCAGGGTGAACTGATGGGCATCGAAGGCGTCCAGGTGCTCTTCGGCTCGGCGCCGCCCACGAGCGCAGAGCAGGCGGGCGTGGCCATAATGGAGCGGGTGCTGGAGTTCACCGGCGAGGCCCCACAGCACGACGACATCACCTGCCTGACGCTTCGCCGGGACTGACCAATGGGCGCCACGCTCACCATGGCGATCGGAACAACGCGCGACGAGCTGGAACGCATTTCGTCGGCCATCGAGGAGTTGGGGCAGCGCGACGAGTGGCCGGACGACCTCGTGTTTCGCGTGAACCTGGTGCTCGAGGAACTGATCCTGAACATCATGGATTACGGGGCGGAGGACGACGATCCGGACATCTCCCTTGAGATCCAATCGAAGGACGACTCCATCTCGATCGACCTGAGTGACCGTGGCCGGGCTTTCGACCCGCTGACCGAGGCCCCCGAGCCGGACCTGACGGCCTCCGTAGGGGAGCGACGCGTGGGTGGACTGGGCGTCCACCTGACGAAGACGCTGATGGACGAGGTGCACTACTCGCGGGAAGCGGACCGGAACCGGCTGAGCATCGTCACGCGCAAGGTGCGATGAAGCGGGGAAGGCCCGCGAGCGTCGCCTGGCTTTCCGGCATTGCGCTGGCAGCGGCGCTGCTCATGGCGAGCTGTACCGGGGGTGGGGGCGGCACGGGCGGGGTCGGGACCGCCACGCCATCGCCGACCCAGGCGCCCGACAGGGGCACGCCGGGGGTCTTCGAGGACAGGGTGCTCTTCGGGCAGTCGGCGGCGTTCAGCGGGCCGGCGCAAGAACTGGGCAAGAACATGCGGCTCGGGATCGAGGCCGCGTTCCACGAAGCGAACATGGCGGGTGGTGTACACGGGCGGCGTTTGGAACTGACCACGCTGGATGACGCGTACGAACCGGAAGCGGCGATCACCAATACGCAGCAACTCATCGGGGAGGGCGTGTTCGCACTGATCGGGGCGGTGGGGACACCAACCTCACGATCCGCCACACCGGTGGCGGCGGAATCCGGGGTGCCCTACCTGACACCGTTCACGGGGGCGGCGTTCCTGCGTGATCCCGAGTGGACGAACATCATCAACCTGCGCGCCTCCTACGCGCAAGAGACCGAGGAGATGGTGGAGCGATTGACGGTGGACCTGGGCATCGAGCGGATCGCCATCCTCTACCAGGACGATTCGTACGGGCGCAGCGGCTACGACGGCGTGCAGCAGGCACTGGGGCGGCGGGGCAGCGAAGCAGTGGCGGTTGGACGCTACACGCGCAACACCTCGGCTGTGAAAGCAGCGGTACTGGACATCCAGGGCGGCAGCCCCGAGGCGGTCATCATGATCGGGGCGTACCAGCCGATGGCGGAGTTCATCAAGTGGGCGCGGAACCTGGGGATGGACGCGCTGTTCCTGAACGTCTCGTTCGTTGGCAGCAACGCCCTGGCGCAGGAACTGGGGCCGGAAGGGGTGGGGGTGCTGGTGACGCAGGTGGTGCCCTTCCCGGAGGATGATTCGCTGGCTGTGGTGTCCGCCTACCATCGGGCGCTTGCGGCCTACGCCCCCGACGCCACCCCCGGCTTTGTGTCGCTGGAGGGGTATCTGGCCGGCCGGCTCGCGATCGCGGGGCTGGAGATGTGCGGACGCGACCTGGACCGGGACTGCTTCCTCGCGAGCCTGCGAGAATCGGCAATGCTGGAGATCGAGGGGTTCCCGTTGCAGTACGGGGAGGATGACAACCAGGGGTCGGACAAGGTATTCCTGACAGTCATCGGCCCCGGCGAGCAGTACCATGCGATTGAATCGCTCCGGGAGATTGAGACACTGCGGGAGACAGAGTGGCTGGGCGACTGAGGCAACTGCTGGACAGCCGGTTCCGGATCTCGACCCAGCTCTACGGAGCGGTCGGGGGAGCGGTGGTGCTCACGCTGGCAGCCAGCCTGGTTGGCTGGTTCTCGTTCGACCGGGTGGGGACGGCGCAGAGCCGCGTCAACGATGGGAGCGTGCCGGAGCTGGCGGCCGCCTTCGGCGTGGCGCAGTACAGCGGCGTGCTGGTGGCGGCGGCGCCCAATCTGACTGCAGCGACGACGCCGGAGGAGTTCGATCAGGTCGTCCAGAGCATCGATGCGGCCTACGCCTCGTTCGAGGAGGAGCTGGCGACGCTGGAGGCCCGGCAGGACACCGACCAGGAGCGCGTGGGGCGCATCCGCGGGTACGCCGACACGCTCATCTCGAACATCAAGGAGCTCAGGAGCGAGACCTCCGGGGTGTTCGAGCTTCGGGACCGGCTGGAGGGGCTGCAGGAAGAGCTGACTCAAGTTCGCTTTGAACTGGATGACCTGCTCGCGCCGGCGATCGACGACCAGCTCTTCTACACCCTGACAGGGTTCCGGGACCTGGAGGAGTCGGCCGCCCCCCGCTCGGAGCACTTCGCCGAACGGGAGATCGTTCGCTACCGGCGACTGAGCGAGCTGCAGGGGGACGTGAATATCGCGACGGAGCTGCTGGCGAATGCGTTCACGCTCTCGGACGCCTCCCTGATCGAGCCGCTGCGCGAGCGCTTCGAAGCTGCGAGAAACCGCATCGAGCGCAACCTGGGGACGCTGGCAGGCTCGGATTTCCACGAAGCCGCCAACCCGCTCTTCGACCGGTTGTTTGCGCTGGGCGTGGGGGGCGAGAGCGTGTTCGGGCTGTTCGAGCGGGAACTTCGCATCGAAGCTCGCCAGGCGGAGCTGCTCGACAGCAACCGCGATCTCTCAGTCGACGTAGTGGCGGAGGTGGACGGGCTGGTGATGGCGGCACAAGCGAGCGCCGAGGACGCCACGGAGGCCTCCTCCTCGGCGATCTTCACGGGGCGGACGCTCCTGCTGGTGATCAGCGCGGTGAGCGTGGTCGGCGCGGTGCTCATCATCTGGCTGTACCTGGGGCGGATCCTGCTGCGACGCCTCAACATGCTCTCGGACTGGATGCGGCGGATGGCCGGGGGCGACATCGAGACGAGCGTGGAGATGGAGGGGCAGGACGAGGTGGCGGACATGGCAGCCGCGCTTGAAGTGTTCCGGCGGCACGCGCTGGAGGTGCAGCGTTTGAACCTGGTGGAGGAGCTGGCAAACGAGCTGCAGGACAAGAACGTGGAGTTGGAGAGCACGCTGGGAGAGCTGAACAAGGCCCAGGACCAGATCGTGATGCGCGAGAAGCTGGCGGCGCTGGGAGAGTTGACGGCGGGGGTCGCCCACGAGATCCGGAACCCGCTGAACTTCGTGAACAACTTCTCCGAGGTCTCGGGCGAGCTCCTGACCGAGCTGCAGGAGGTGCTGGAAGAGGAGAGCGTGCAGCTGAGCGAGGACCAGCAGTCGTACATCGAGGAGATCACTGGGGACCTGACGAGCAACCTCGAGCGAATCCAGTCGCACGGAAAGCGGGCGAACCGGATTGTCGAGAACATGCTGCGCATGGGACGGGAGTCGGGGGAGTGGCAGGTGTCGGACATCAACAACCTGTTGGACGAGCACGCCCGGCTGGCCTACCACAGCGCACGGGCGACGGACTCCGACTTCCAGCTGGATATCAAGGAGGACTACGACCCGACTACGGGCGAGATGGAGGTCATCCCGCAGGACCTGGGCCGCGTGTTCCTGAATATGGTGAGCAACGCCTGCTACGCCACCAACGAACGGCGTCGCGCGACGCCGGGGGCGGACGTGGTGGGCGGGCCCTATTCACCAACGATCTGGCTGAAGACGAAGCGGGAAGAGGACCACGTGGAGGTCCGCATCCGGGACAACGGGACGGGCATGCCGCCCGAGGTCGTCGAGAAGATATTCAACCCCTTCTTTACGACGAAGCCGACCGACCAGGGCACGGGCCTGGGGCTGTCGCTCTCAAGCGACATCGTGCGACGGCACGGCGGCCAGATCCGCGTGGACTCGGTACCGGGTGAGTACACGGAGATGATTGTGGAGCTGCCATTGGAGCGTCCCGCCGAGACGGTGGCCGCGCCTGCGGAGGTTCCCGCCTAGAGCTGGGCGATATTCACACAATCAACGCCCCTTCGGCCTGGCCGAAGGGGCGTTGTGTATTCCCAGGAGGGACTGCGGGCGCTAGCCCGACAGCCCCGGGGCACCTCCCAATTGCCACGGGGGATGCTCGCACACAAGGCAGGGCATCTCCCCGCGGTCTGGCAGGGCCTACTGGGCGGGCGACTCGTCCGCCTGGCCGGCTTCGCCCTCAGGCTCAGCGGCGCCGGCGTCAGAGGCGGGTGCTTCGGCGGCGGCAGGGGCCGCCGGGGCAGCACTGCCGTTGCTCTGCCCATCGGTGTTAGCGACGCGCGGAAGGTTCTTGAGCGTCCCGAGAATGTCGATGCCGGTGAGGCTCTCGACGAGGTCGGGGAGCTGGGAGACGACCTTCGTGACGTCGTTGGTGAGCTTGCTGGCCCCGATGGAGCCGCTCTCGCCACCGCTGATCATGACGATGCGGTCGGTCTGGGCGAGCGGCTGGGCGACGGCCGACGCGACCTCGGGCAGTGACTCGAGGAGCGTGTCGATCATGGCCGCCTGGCCGTACTGCTTCCAGGCGTCGGCCTTCATGCGCATGGCCTCGGCTTCGGCCAGACCCTGGGCGCGGATGGCGTCGGCCTCGGCCTCACCGCGGGCGCGGATGGCGTTGGCTTCGCCGGTGCCGTTGAGGGTGAGCGACTCGGCTTCCGCCTCGGCCCCGGCCACGACCTGGGACTTCTCGCCAGCGGCGATGGTCTCGAGGCGGTAACGCTCGGCCTCGGCTGGACGCTTGATATTGGCCTCGAGCTCGCGCTCGCGGCGCAGGATCTCCTGCTGCTCGATCTCGATCTGCTTGGTGCGCTCGACGACCTCGATCTGGACTTCCTGTTCGCGGATCTCCTGGCGAGTCACGGCCTCCTGGAGGGCGTAGGCGAGCTCGGCCTCGGCCTGGCGAGCATTGGTCTCCTGCTGGTACCGCGCCTGCTCGACCTTGAAGTCTCGTTCGGACTCGGCGATGCGGGTCTCCGCATCGTACTTGGCCGTCTCCTGGTCGCGGTTTGCCTGAGCCTCGACAACAGTAGCGTCGCGCTGGGCCTCGGCGCGCTTGATGGACGCATCGCGAGTCGCCTCGGCCTCGCCGATCTCGGCGTCGCGGGTGACTTCGGCAGTGCGTTTGCGGCCAAGGGCATCGAGGTAACCCTGGTCGTCGCGGATGTCGCGGATGGTGAAGCTGACGATCTCGAGGCCCATGTTGGCCATGTGGGGTTCTGCGACCTCGCCGACACTCTGGGCAAAGGACTCGCGGTCCTGATAGATGCCCTCGACGGTCATGGTGCCGAGGATGGCGCGCTGGGCGCCCTCGAGGGTCTGGAGGGCAACCTCTGCGATCTCACGCTGGGGCTTGCCGACAAACTGCTGGGCAGCCGTGCGGATGGCCTCCTCGGAGCGCGCGACCTTGACCTGGGCAACGCCGTCGACGGTGACGGCAACGCCCTCCTTGGTGTAGACCTTCGCGGTCTCCACTGCGAGGGTCATGACCTCAAGCGAGAGGGTCTGCGCCTTGAAGAAAATGGGGATGACGATGACTCTGCCGCCGACGGTGATCTTCGGCTGAGAGCCGCCACCGGACCTGATGAGGGCCTCGTTGGGGCCTGCGACTCGAATAATTGGCGCCATGAACTACCTCCTAAACGCCTGTCGGATGATGGTTGCGAACGCGACAAAGGGTCTGCGCGCTCCCCGAGCGGTTGGCGGGGGCACGTCCGAAACTTTGAGCGTTCTTCCGCTATAGACGGCAACGACATGCACGTTTGCGCCCGCGCGCACGCGTTGTCCTTCTTCCATAGTAGCCGAAAACTCACGGTCCCTGACAAGCACGCGGCCGGTGGGGTTGAGGTCGGAGAGGGCGGTGGCAGCGGCGCCCACGAGGCCACTGTCGGTTCCGCCGAAGGCATCGGAGCTCCCACCCTCGCGCACGAGGTAGTAGAGGGTGAGCACGCCACTGCCCATGACCAGGGCCATGACGATGATGAGCCAGAGGCTTATGTCGATGGTGGGGTCGAGGGGATTGGATGACCCGAAGAAACCACCGAACAGCAGGAACGCACCGATAACAAAGCTGGCAAGGCCGCCAATCCCGAAGGCGCCCAAGCCCGCAACCTCCATCTCAAGGTAGAAGAGGGGCATCGAGATCAGGATCAGCGCGACGCCCACCCAGTTGACCGGGAGCACGCCGAAGGACACGAAGGCAAGCGCCAACATGATGATGCCGGCGATCCCGGGCCCGAAGAACGAAGTGTAGAACTCGGCGATCAGGGCGAAGGTGCCAAGGGACATGAGCGTGAAGGAGATGTTGGGGTCGGCGAGGATCGCCAGGAAGCGTTCGAGCAGGCTCTGCTTAATCTCGCGAACGCGAATGCCTTCGGTGTTGACGACGACTGGGCCGGCTGGGGTCTGGGCGGTGCGACCGTGGACCTGGGCCAGCAGGTCGTCCAGATCGGTGGCGATGAAGTCGATGATGCCGATCTCCAGGGCCTCGCTGGAGGAGTAGGCGCGCGCGTAGGTGACGGTGTCCTCGAGCGCCTCGGCATTGCGGTTGCGCTGCTCGGAGATGGCGCGGATGAAGGCGCGGGTGTCCTCGTTCACCTTCCTCCCCAGGGTGTCTGGCAGATCCTCGCCGCTGCCGCTGATGGGGGAGGCGGCACCGATGTTGGTGGCGGGGGCCATGACGGCGAAGTTGGCCGCGACCGTGATGAAGGTGCCCGCCGAAGCGGCCTGCGCTCCCGAGGGGGAGACGTAGACGGCGACGGGAGAGCGGGATTCGAGAATCGTCTCAACCATGTCGCGGGTGGAGTCGAGGCGGCCACCGGGGGTGTCCAGCTCGACAACGATCAGGACGGCCTCGTCGTTCTCGGCCTTGCCGACGGCTCGTGAGAGGTAGCGGGAGCTGACTTCATCGATCGGGCCGTCAACCCTGACGAGGCCGATGTAGTCTCCTTTGGCCTGGGTGGGAGCGACCCAGTGGGAGAGCAGCAGGGAGCCAAGGCCAAGGGCCAGGAGAAGGAGACCAATCGCGCGCCATCCGTGTTTCGCCATACAACCATGCTAGCCCGTAGCGAGGGGCGGCGAGTATGCGAGGGCTCGCCCAGTGGCGTCAATGACAGGACGGCATGGGCGCCACCAGGGCAGGATGCGGGCCTGTGGGATGCGTTTGTTCGCGCGTTCGAGCCCGCCAGCGCGGAAGGCGCAGCGTAAGCAACGTCACGGCACGCGCGCGCGGCTCGGCACCTATAACTCCGCGCCTATACTTCGCCTCGCAGGCCCAGCCATCGGAAGGGGTACGACCTTGTCGAACGCCCGCTCGCTCCGCAGTGCGGTCGCGCTGGTCGCGGTGGCGGTTCTCTCCCTCTTTCTCTTCGGCACGGCGCACGCGCAGGACGGCGAGGGCGAAGCCTTCTCGGGGACGCTTCGCTTTGGCGGCGAGCCGGTCGAGGGCGTGCGTATCTCGGTCGTCGACGCGGTGGGGGAGGTCGTCGGGGAAGCGGTCAGCGGCAGCGACGGCAAGTGGCAGATTGAGTTGCCCGGGCCGGGCACGTACCGGGCGACGATCGACACGGACACGCTGCCGGAGGGCGTGAGCCTGCGCGATCCCGAGCGGCAGACGCTGGAAGTGACTGTGACGGCAGGTCGCTCACGGCCGCTGATCTTCGCCCTGGGGGAGCCGGCAAGCCGCGGCCCGACGATCGGGGAGAAGCTGGCGCAGGCGGTCCTGAACGGGGTCAAGTTCGGGCTGATCATCGCGATGTGCGCGATCGGACTGTCGCTCATTTTCGGGCTGACGGGGTTGATCAACTTCGCCCACGGCGAGCTCGTCACGCTGGGCGCGATCCTCGCGTGGTACTTCAATGCGGATACGTTCGGGGCGCCGCTGATCCTGGCGGGGGTGCTGGCGGTCGTGGTGGCGGGAGCGGCGGGCGGGGGTGTCGAGTTCTCGCTGCTACGGCCGCTCCGGGGGCGGCGGCTGGGCGGTTTCCAGTTCATGGTCGTCACGATCGGGCTGTCGTTGCTGGCGCGGCACGTGCTGCTGCTGTTCTTCGGGCCCGACCGGCAACGTTACGTCGACTACGCACTGCAGGCCGAGTGGACCTTCGGGCCGTTCGCCGTGACGCCTCGCGACTTCACGATCATGGCGCTCTCGGCGGTGATCCTGATCGCGGTGGCGGTGTTCCTGCAGCGGGCACGCATGGGGAAAGCGATCCGGGCGGTCGCGGACAACCCCGAACTGGCCGAGTCATCAGGCATCGACGTGGACCGGGTCATCCTGGTCGTGTGGGCGGCGGGGGCGGCGCTGGCGGCTGTGGGGGGTGTCTTCTTCGGGTCGGTGGAGGCGGTGGACTGGCTGATGGGGTTCCGGCTGCTCCTGCTCATGTTCGCGGCGGTTGTGCTGGGAGGGCTGGGGACGGCCTACGGGGCGATGGTGGGGGGGCTGCTGATCGGACTGGTGACGGAGGTGAGCACGGTGTGGGCGAGCCCGGAGATCAAGGCGGTGTTCGCGCTGGGCGTGCTGGTGCTGGCGCTGCTGATTCGCCCCCAGGGACTGCTCGGGCAGCGGGAACGGATCGGGTAGATGGAATTCGATGTCATCTTCGGCAACGCAGCGCGGGCGGGGCTGGGGCCGCAGGCGGCGATCTTCGCGCTGGCGGCGATTGGGCTGAACCTGCACTTCGGGTACGCGGGGCTGCTCAACTTCGGGCAGGTCGGCTTCATGATGCTGGGGGCCTACGGGACGGCGATCATGGTGGCGACGTGGGGCGGCTCGCTGTGGCTGGGGATTCCCTTCGGGCTGGGGCTGTGCGTCGCGTTCGCGCTGGCGCTTGGCATTCCCACGCTGCGGCTGCGCAGCGACTACTTCGCGATCACGACGATCGCGGCGGCGGAGATCCTGCGGCTGCTGATCCGCTCCTCGCCGGCGACCGACATCACGGGCGGGCCGTTCGGGCTGCAGGCGATCGCGAACAGCTTCTATGACCTCAACTTCCTGCCCGACGGACGCTTCGGCATTGGGACGTTTTCCTACTCGTCGAACCAGCTCTGGGTGATGATCGTGGCCTGGGTGCTGGTGGTGCTCTGCTCGGCACTGGTGCTGGGGCTCATCAAGAGCCCGTGGGGACGGGTGGTGCGCGCCATCCGGGAGGACGAGGACGCCGTGCTGAGCCTCGGCAAGAACACCGTCGCCTACAAGCTGCAGGCGCTGGCGATCGGGGGGGTGATTGGGGGGCTGGCGGGCGTGATCGACGTGCTCCAGCAGTCGGGGGTGGGGTCGGAGAACTTCGAGCCGCAGGTGACGTTCTTCGCCTGGGCGGCGCTGATCCTGGGAGGCCTCGCGACGACAGTCGGGCCGGTGGTGGGAGCGGTGCTGTTTTGGTTCCTGCGGGAGGGGGTCGAGTCGTTCATCCGCGAACTCTCGGCTGAGAACTGGCTTCCCAACGTGCTGGCGGATTTCCTGGACGGGGCGGAGGGGGCCATCAGCGTCGTCCTGATGGGCATCGGGCTGGTCGGGCTGATGGCGCTGCGGCCGCAGGGCATCTTCGGCAGACGCCGGAACCTACACCTGGGGACATGAGCGAGATGACGACGGTACGGCCAGAGCTGACGGAAGCAGCGCTCGAAGCGGCCCCACCGGGGCGGCTGAAGGACGACCCGATCCTGATCACGTTCGGGATGCTGAAGACGTTCGGCGGCATCCGCGCGGTCGATATCGATCACCTGGAGATCGAGCGGGGCACGATTACAGCGATCATCGGGCCGAATGGGGCGGGGAAGACGACGCTCTTCAACCTGTTGACGGGATTCGACCGGCCGGACCAGGGATCGTGGCGGCTGGACGGGCGGCCACTGGGCGGTCTGCCGCCGCACCGCATCGCACGGCTAGGGATGGTGCGCACGTTCCAGCTGACGAAGTCGCTCTCGCGGCTGACGGTGCTGGAGAACATGGCGGTGGCGGCGCAGACGCAGCGTGGCGAACGACTCGAGCGGGCGCTCCTGCGCTGGCTGTGGCTGCCGGAGGAGGAGCGCGTGATGACACGCGCGGTGGAGTTGCTAGAGCGCTTCGGGATCGAACACATGGCTGATGAGCAGGCGGGAACGCTCTCGGGCGGGCAGCGGAAGCTGCTGGAGATGGCTCGCGCGCTGATGGCCGACCCGGAGCTGGTGATGCTGGACGAGCCCACGGCGGGGGTGAATCCGGCGCTGACGGAGTCGCTGCTGGAGCACATCCGCAACCTGAACGCGGAGGGCGTCACCATCGTCTTCGTGGAACACAACATGGACGTGGTGATGGACATCAGCGACTGGGTGGTAGTGATGGCGCAGGGGCGGATCCTGACGGAGGGGGCGCCGGAGGAGGTAGTCGCGAACGAGGAAGTCATCGACGCCTACCTGGGGCGGGCGCGGGAGGCTGTCGACGAGGCGGTGGAGGAAGCGGAGGGGGAGGAAGGCGATGGCTGAGGAGAGGCCGCTGTTGGAAGCGCGCGCCCTGATCGCGGGCTACCTGCCGGGGGTGCCCATCCTGAACACGTGCAGCCTGAGCCTGTTCGAGGGCGAGATCGCGGGCATCGTGGGGCCGAACGGGGCGGGGAAGTCGACGCTGCTGAAGGCGGCATTCGGGCTGGTGGAGGTTTGGGAAGGGGACGTGTTCCTGCGGGGCCGGTCGATGCTGGGCAAGAAGCCGCACACGCTGGTGACCGAGGGCATCGGTTACGTGCCCCAGACCGACAACGTCTTCCCCCGGTTGAGCGTGCGAGAGAATCTGGAGATGGGTCTGTTCCTGGAGCCGCGGGCGTGGCAGGAGCGGTTTGACGCCGTCGTGGAGCTGTTCCCGCTGCTGGCGGAGCGGGCGGGGCAGCGGGCGGGGGCGCTCTCGGGGGGCGAGCGGCAGATGCTGGCGATGGGGCGGGCGCTGATGATGAACCCATCGGTGCTGCTGCTGGACGAGCCCTCGGCGGGACTCTCGCCGAGGTACCAGGAGCAGGTGTTCGAGCAGGTGCTGGAGGTGAACCGGGCGGGCGTTTCGGTGCTGATGGTGGAGCAGAACGCGCGGCGCTGCCTGCAGGTCGCACATCGCGGCTACGTACTCGACCAGGGCCGGAACGCCTACACGGGCCCGGGCGAGGAGCTGCTGAACGACGAGCGGGTGGTGGAGCTGTACCTGGGCACGCTAAGTGCGCGGGCGCGGGACTGACCGGGCGACTCTGGCAACGAGCAGAGGGGGCGCCCCAGGGCGACCCCTCCGATGTGCTGTTCCGGCCCGGCCTAGCGGCTGAGATCGAAGACGGTAATCTGCTCCACGAGTTCACTGCCTTCGAAGCGGCTCACCTTGTAGGTGGCCACGGTGGGGTCGCCGCCGTCGTCGAGCTTGAGGCTTCCGACCTTGCCCACGTAGGCAACGTCCTGGCCGGCATCGATGAGCTCGGCGCACTCGCCGTAGGTGGTGCAATCGGTTCCGTCGCGGGTGACCGCGCCGACCGCGGCGATGATGTCATCGCCGTCGGTGCTGGCTGCCGCCCGCGAGGCGAGCGCGAGGATGACGGTGCAGTCGTACGACTGCGCCCCGAAGACGAAGTTCCCCTCGGAGACCGCGGCGAGGCGGTCGTTGAACTCCTGGTAGGCGGGGATGGCGGGACCGGTCGCGACGAACAGCGTCAGGCCATCGAGGACTTCGGGATTCGAGGCATCGACGCTCTCCCAGAGGGTGGGCGTGTGCATGCCGTCGGAGCCGTACATCATGTCCGGCGAGAAGCCGGCCTCAATCAGGCCCCGCGTCAGGCTGGCGCCATCGGGGATGAAGCTGATGAGGAGGATGGCGTCCGGCTCGTAGCCCTTGACCGCTTCCACCTCGGCGCTGAACACGGCGCTGTTGGGGTCGTAGGTCGTGATGTGGGTCTCGGCGCCGACGCTCTGGAGAGCGGCGTCGACGAGGTCACGGAGGGCCACGCCGTAGTCGTCGGCGCGGGCAAGGATGGCGACACGCGTTCCCCCTTCAGAGACGATCGTGTCGGCGATAACGGGCGCGACGATGGCGTCCGAGGGGGCGGTGCGGAAGTAGTAGCCGGCGTTCGCCTGGTCCGTGAAGGAGGGCGAGGTATTCGACGGCGAACACTGGGGGATACGCTCGTCGTAGAGCTTCTGGATGAAAGACTGGGAGATGCCCGAGGCAGCAGCCCCAACAATGACGTGGGCGCCCTCGCCGAGGAGGCGATTGACCGCCTCCGAGGCGACGTCCGGGTCGGTGCCGCTGTCGGCGTAGGTGACCTCGACATCGCCTCCCCCGGCGACGATGTCCTCAATGGCGAGGCTCACGGAGGCGATCATGGGAACGCCGTACTCACCAAGCTGGCCCGTCTCGGGGAGGATCACGCCAATGTGGAGGGTGGGGGCGGCAGGAGCGGCCTCAGTGGGTGCGGGTGCGGCAGCGGCCACGAGGTCGGCGAGATGGCTTTCGCGCGAACCCACGGCCACCAGGACGCCGTCCTGGAACTGCGCGATGGCGTAGTTACCAACGGTCGGGTCGCCGACACCGTCGAGATCGAGGGGACCGCTCACGCCGACGTAATCGATGTTCTCACCCTCAGCGAGGAGCGCGGAGCAGTCGGCGTAGGTGCGGCACTCGGTACCGCCGTCGGTGAGGGTTCCAAGCGCCTCGATTATGGCATCGCCATCGGCGCTGCCAGCGGCCTCGGCGGCGAGAACGAGGAGCACGACGCAGTCGTAGGACTGACCACCGTAGATGAGGTTGCCACCGGTGATGGGACCGAGGCGGTCGTTGAACTCCCTGGAGCCGCTGGCCCCGATGAGCTTCATGCCGTCGAGGACGTTGGCGTCGTTCGGGTCGATCAGCTCCCAGAGAGTCGGGAAGAACAGGCCATCGGCGGCGTACTGGATCTCAGCGCCGAAGCCGGCCTCGAGGAGGCCGCGGATGATGCTCGTGCCCTCCTCGAAGGAGATGTGCACGATGGCATCGGGGCCGTAGCCCCTGGTAGCCGCCACCTCGGACTCGAAGGAGGAGGCGTTCGGGTCGAAGGAAATGATGGTCGACTCGGCGCCGAGCTCGTTGAGGGCGCCTACCATGAGGTTGGCGAGGGCGTTCCCGTAGTCGTCGGCGCGGGCGAGGATGGCGACGCGCGTGCCGCCATCGGCGACAACCTCGTCGGCGATGATGGGGGCGACCGCCTCATCCGGCGGAACGGTGCGGAAGTAGTATCCGGCGTTCTCCTGGGTGCTGAACGAAGGAGAAGTATTCGAGGGGGAGCACTGCGGGATTTTCTCGTCGTAGAGGCGCTGGATGAACGCTTGCGAGATGCCCGAAGCGGCGGCCCCGACAATGACATCGGCGCCTTCGCCAAGGAGGCGGTTCACGGACTCGGACGCAACGTCGGGGTTCGTTCCCGTGTCCGCGTAGGTCACGGTGATGGCGCCGCCGGCCTCAAGGATGTCCGCGACGGCCAGCTTCACCGACTCGATCATGGGCGGGTTGAGGAAGCCAAGCGCGCCCGTCTCGGGGAGGACGACGCCGATGTGCAACTCGACTGCCTCATCGGTGGCTGGTTCTTCGGTCTCAGCCGCTTCGGTGGCCGGAGCGGGGGTGGGTTCCGGGGTGGCCTGTTCGTCTTCGTCATCGCCACAGGCGACTACTGCGAAGGCAGCAAGCAGGGCAACCAGGGAGACCAAAGTCAGGCGTCGGAACAGTCTAGAGCTATACACCGCATCCCTCTCAACGTGTGTGTTGGAGAGATGATACCCCCACGCAAACCCCTGCTAGCGAATCAGCGCCCGGGAGATTCGAGCAAGTGCTCCCTGGCAGCTTCGACTGTGACCGCGCTTACACCAGCCTCTCGCAGGTAGGCCTCGGCGCTGACGTGCTCCTCGCGCAGCCAGGCGAGGAAGCGGAGCATGGCGCCGGCGGAGGTCTCGAGGAGCCTGGCCCAGCTCTCTCGGGTCATGTGAAGGGCCTCCATCTGCCTGCCGAAGCGATCGACGTGGGGCTGGAGCCACTCGCCGGTGAGGGCGTAGTCCTGGGCGATCGTGTCGTCATCGACGCCGAGGGAGGAGAGGAGGAGGGCGGCGGCCACGCCGGTGCGGTCGCGGCCACCCGTGCAGTGGAACACAAGCGGGACCTGGGCGGGGTCGGCGGCGAGCTCGAAGAACGCGCGAAAGGCGCCGGGGGCGCGCCCCGCCATCTGGATGTAGGACTGGGACCAGTCGATCTCACCGGAAGCGAGGGACTGGAAGCGATCGCGCCGCTCCTCGGGGGTCATCACCGTGTCACCGCCGATAGGGAGGTTGCGCCAGTCGATGCCGTAGTCAGCGAAGGGCGAGAGGCCATCACCTTCGAGCTCCAGGGCGTTGCGCAGATCGACGACGGTGCGGATGCCGAGGTGATCCCGCAGGAGGGCCAACCCGGCGGGGCTGATGTGGTGCATCATCCCGCAGCGGTAGACCCGCCCGGAACGGACGACCCGTCCGTCCTGCGTGTGGTAGCCGCCGAGGTCGCGGAAGTTGACGGCGCCCTCGATGTCGGCATCGAGGCAGCGAGTGTCGGCGGTCTGGGTGTTGGTCACGGGCAATTCCTCGGGTCTGGCTGGAGCGTACCGGAAGCCTGACAGGGGACGGCTAACGGTCCACGAACGCGCGGCGCTAGCGGGAGGCGAGGCGCTGGCGGAGGCGGGGGAGCACTTCTGTGGAGAAGCGCGTGACCGTCTCGACAACCTCACCGGGAGGGAGCCCGCCCTGGTCCATCTGGACCATGAGCAGCTCGACGCCGCCGGTGGCGCGAATGCGGCCTTCAAGGTCGGCAATGACGTCTTCGACGCTTCCACAGACGGCCTGCGCCTCGGGCGTCGCGAGGGCCTCGAAGTGGGGAGGCAGTGGGCCGGTCGCTCCAGCGATGTCGCGGAGGACCCACGAGAGGTAGCCGGTCTGGAAGGGACGCCAGTACTCGACGGTCTCGGCGGTGGAGCCGGCGCCGACGTGACAGTGGACGTGAAGGGCGACGCGCCCGCCCTCGGGGTCGTGGCCGGCTTGCTCCCAGCCCTCGCGGTAGCGCTGGACAAGTCCGGGAGGCGCCTCGACGCCCACGGAGACGGTGGGGATGACGATGGGGCAGCGGAGAGCAACGGCACGGTCGACGGACTCGGGAGAGCTGGCCGAAAGCCAGATCGGCGGGGGGGGCTGCTGGGACCGGGGGGGGGGGGGGGGGGCGGCCCCCAAGGGGGGCGCGGAAGGCGCCCCCCACGGCACCTCCCCCCCAGTCCCGGGGGGGCGGGGGGGGTGGACGGTGACGCCATCAAGTGGGGGCCGGAAAGCGCCCGACCAGGTCACGTCCTCCTCCGTCCAGAGGCGACGGAGGAGTTCGACGGACTCGGCGAGCATCTCGGCGGAGCGCTCCTGGTCCTGACCGAACTGGGCGTAGTGGGCGCGGTAGACGCCGCGGCCGCCGACGAGTTCGGCGCGGCCGCCGGAGAGCACATCGACCGTGCCGTAGTCCTCGGCGAGGCGGACGGGGTCGTGGTGGGGGAGGAGGGAGACGGCGGTGGAGAGGCGGAGGGCGGTCGTGCGCTCGGCGACGGCGGCGAGGATGGGGGTGGGGGAGGAGAGGATGTACTCGCTGAAGTGGTGCTCGCCCAGGTGGAACGACCAGAAGCCGAGGTCCTCGGCGAGGGCGCCGAGGTCGACGAGCTGGCGGAAGCGGTCGTGGGGGCTGAGGCGCTCGCCGGTGCGGGGATGAGGGAGGTTATCGCCGAGGGAGACGAGGCCAACGTCCACGGTGTTCCTCTACGCGCGCCTGGAGCATGCACGCTAGCACGTCCATCTCAAGGGCGTCGGGCGCCGCGAAGGAGGAGGAGGAGGTTCCCGGCGGCGCCCAGGGCAACCGTCAAGCCCAGTACGAGCAGGAGCATGAGGTGCGGGGGCGACCCCGTGCCGGAGACGAGTCCACCGCCGGTATCGGCAGGGGCGGGGGCGGCCCCGGCCTCCTCGCCGGAGGGAGCCTCGGCGGCGGCTTCGAGGAAGACACTGCGGCCCTCGCCGCCAGGGACGTAGCGAGGGTCGCCGGCGGCGACCGTTCCGAGCGCCAGCAGGTATTCGCGCAGTGCCTGCTCGTAGCTGGCGAGGATCTGCAGCTTGTCCGGGTTGGCGCCGAGCATCGTGTAGCCGTCCCCACCGTTGGCGACAAAGCTGCTGGTCACGATGGAGACAGAAGGCGCGCCCTCCACGATCGCGCCTTCCGCAATGATCGGGACGCCACCGGCCAGGGTCAGGCTCACCACGCGGTGGCCGGTCGGGCGGGAGGGATCGTAGACGGCGGCAATCCCGCTGACCTGGAGGAAAGCCCCGCTGGGGGCGGGGTAGCGCGCGCCCGAAACCTCGAAAATGGCCTTGAGGTCGGCGGGGGAGACGTTCGCGACCACCGAGACGGCATTGGGGAAGGGAAGCACATCAAGCGTATTGACGAGGAAGATCTGGCCGGGGGCGGTCCCGCTCGTGGGGAGCGTGTCGCCGGCATTCTGGCGGATGCCACCGCTGTTGGTGATCGCGACAACGGGGTGTTCCGGGCCGCGCTCGGGAAGGCCCAGGGTGGCGGCCATCCGGTCGTAAGCATGGAGGAAGGCATCGGCGATGAGGTTGCCGGCGTTGCTCTCGCCGCCGCGCACGCCGGCGCGCGAGACATCGAGCAGCACCTCCGTCGTCGCGACGGCAACGCTCGCGAGACCAGCGAGGCAGGCGGCCACGGGCTCCTCGACCGTTGCGAGGAGCGCGGGGTCGGCGGCAACAGCGCCGGTGAACCCGACAGCAACGGCGGCCTCGCTCTCGGGGACGACCGGTCGGGGGTAGCTGGACGCCGCGACGATGCTCTCGACCTCGCCGGCCGCGTCGAAGACGGCATCGAGGCGGCCGACGTACCTGTAGCTACCCGCGGTGGTCACGATGTAGACGGTCCTGCCATCGGCGTCCGCAGCTTCAAGCGGGTATTCGCCTTCGATCGGAGCGCCCTCACCTGGCAGGAGCTGGAGGGACGCCTCCACGGCGGGACTCTGGAGGAGGGCGTGGCCGCCGCCGGAGACGACGATGTCCACGCCACGCAGCAAGGCCACGATCTCCACGTCGCTCGCGAGACTCTGGAGGTGGCTGACGAAGACGATCTTGTTGACGCCCCGCCCAAGCAGGCGATCGATCTCGGACTGGACGGCGGCCGCGGTCGCGGCCAGATCGTGGGTGACGGTGACGTTCCGGGGGATGGAGATGGTGGCCAGGCCCGGGGTCGTCGCGCCCACGAGGCCAAAGCGCGCGCCGGTAACCTGATCGTCGAGGATCATCGAACGCCCAATCACGCGGCTACCGGCAACAGGCAGATCGATGAGGCCGTCCTCATCGACGAGGTCGGCGAAGCCGGGCTCGCCGGAGAAGTCGAGGTTGGCGCTGAGGAAGGGCTGGCCGTCGAAGCTGCGTATGAAGCGCTGGAGAACATCCGGGGTGGCGTCGAACTCGTGGTTGCCGATGACGTGGGCATCGTAGGGAATGGCGCTCTGGGCAACCGCATCGAAGAAGGGGCTGCCCTCGCGCTGGCCGCAGATGAACGCGGAGGAGGAGAGGAAGACATCGCCGGCGTAGACGGCCAGGATTGCGTTCCCGCCAGCGCGGGCCTGGGCGATCTCACGGTCGATGACGGCCTTGAACGCGGCGATCCCGGCCACGGGCACCTCGACGGGGCGGCCATCCACCTCGGCCGCATTCGTGAGTGGCAGCAAGGCCGACTCGCCATCGTTGTTGTGGAGGAGGGTGAGCGTGACTTCACCGCCACCCTGCGCCTGCGCGGTGAGGGGATGATCTCGGTCGAGGGTGGGAAGCAGCGCCAGGGCCGCCACAAACACGAGAGCGGCGGGCAATGCGGTTCGCAAAGAGGGCATGGGAACCTCACGGAAAGGGAACCGGACGGCGCTCGCCCGAGAGTCCGGCGAGCCTACGCGCGCCTACGTCACCACGCCAGCAAGGAGCCCAGCCGCGCCACCCGCGAGCACGAGCCAGACAGTGCTCGGGGAGAAGCGCACGAGCACGACCGCGGCGATGGCGAGCACGACCCAGGCGAAGGCGTCGTCGATGACGATGCGTCCGAGCGAGATCACGACGACGGCCATGACGGCGACGGCGGCTGCGCCCACGCCGTCGAGGAAGCCGGAGGCCCAGGGCGCCTCGCGGAGGCGGGGCACGAGGGGGTGGGTGATCGCGACGAAGAAGAAGGAGGGCAGGAAGATGCCGAGTGTCGCGACGATGGCGCCGGGAAAGCCATCGAAGACGTAGCCAACGAAGGTGGCGGTGGTGAAGACGGGGCCGGGGGTGAACTGGCCGACGGCGACGGCGTCGACGAGGGTCTGCTCGGTGAGCCAGCCGCGGCTGGTGACGAAGTCGGCCTCGAGGAAGGCGACGAGGACGTAGCCGCTGCCGTAGAGCGTGCCGCCGATCTTGAGGAAGACCCAGAAGAGCTCGGGGAGGGCGAAGCCGGCGGGGCTGGCGAGCAGCACGAAGCCGCCCGCGCGGCGGCCGGTCACGCGCAGGCAGCGGCGGGGGGGGGGCCCCACCGTGCGGGGGGGGGGGGGGGGGGGGGACAGGGGTGCGAGCCGTCGCCAGGCGAGGAGGGCGAGCCCCGCCCCGATGATGACAATCGCCTCGTTGAGCCCCACGAGTGCGAGCACGACGGCGGCGCCCGAAACGACAGCGGTATCCCAGGCGCGGACG
>MKWU01000781.1_pt1 | contig 59556 bp, 53 predicted proteins | sample 809101 | NCBI WGS metagenome assembly MKWU01 (sample SAMN05860141, study PRJNA318959) | sponge metagenome | host: Aplysina aerophoba | place: Slovenia: Piran, Adriatic Sea, Gulf of Piran | collected 2013-05-07
AAGCTGAGGACGTCATTACCCGTTGGGACCAGGTCCGCCCCGGCTGGCCTTCCGACGAGATGGAAATGTACGCCCCCGGCGTGGACTCCGGCACCTTCGACTACTTCACCGAGACCATCGGTGGCGAATCGGGCGCTTCACGGGGAGACTTCACCGCCAGTGAGGACGATAACCTGATCATCCAGGGCGTCTCCGGCGGCAAGAACGGTGTCGGCTACCTGGGCTATTCCTACTACGTGGAGAATGCCGGGAAGCTGAACGCCGTGGAGATTGACGGTGGCGCTGGCTGCATCGCCCCCACTGATGTAGCGATCAACAACGGCACCTACGCCCCCTTGTCCCGCCCCCTGTTCATCTACGTGCGGAAGGATGCGGCCGGCACCCCCCACATCGCCGAGTTCGTGCGCTACTTCCTGGGCAAGGAAGGCCAGGCCCTGGCGGCGGAAGTCGGTTACATACCCTACCCCCAGCCGGTCTATGACCTGGCCCTGGCCAAGTTCGAGAACGGCACTACCGGTACCGCCTTCGGCGGCGAGAATCCCATGCACGGGCCGGTGGAAGAGGTGCTGGCCAACTCCCAGTAATCCGAAACCAGCAGCAACGACGGCCCGGCTCTCTCTATCCCCAAAAGCCGGCCGTCACCAAACCAGTGGGGAACGGAGGCGGTTATTGGTACCGCCTCCGTTCTTTCTCTTCGTCGTGCTCCTTTTGTCTCTTCGCGGGCAAAATGATAAGGCCCCGGAAATTTCCGGGGCCCCTTCTTTGATCTGCCGTTGGGTCCGGGTATAAGTCTTAAAGCTGGCCGCCGCCGAAGATGGCGTGCTGCTTGTGGTAAACCTGCAATCGCTGGCGTGGGCATTCCAGCACGTAAATGCGGCCCTCGTCGTCCACCTCTACGGAAATGGGTCCGTGGAACAGCTTCTCCCGCTCGTGCAGGTTGTGGGCCATTTCCCGGCCCTTGACTATGGTGGCGTCCAGCATAACCCGCTGCCGTCCCCAGGTGGACAGGGTGGCCTCGCCCAGCAGCTTGGTCATGAAGTTGCCCTCGGCGTCGAATATCTGCAGCCGGTCGTTCTTGAAGTCGGCCACGTAAATGATGCCTTCCTTGTCCACCGCCACCTTGGTGGGGCGGTTTAGCTGGCCGTCGCCGTCGCCGGATGAGCCAAATTTCATCAGGAACTGGCCATCGGCGGTGAACTTCTGGATGCGGTTGTTCCGCCAGTCCGCGATCCAGACGTTGCCCTCGTGGTCAATCTCGACGCCCCAGGGGAACTTGAACTGGCCGTCGCCGTTGCCCTCGCTGCCCCACTGGAACTTGAACTGGCCCTCGCCGGTATAGACCTGCACCCGGTGGTTGTAGCTGTCCACCAGGTAAACATCGTCGTTGGCATGGCAGGCCAGGCCGGAGGGTTTGTTGAACTCGCCTTCGCCGCTGCCCTGCTTGCCCCATGTGCCGGTGCATTCCCCTTCCTTGTTGAAGACGGTGATGCGCTGCAGCCATTCGTCGGCCACGTAGGTGTTGCCCTGGCTGTCCACGGTCAGGGCCGTGGGCCACATGAAGGTGCCGGCCGGGGCGTTCTCGTCGGCTTCTTCCGGGGGAATCTTCTGCCCGAACTCCTGAATCAGCTCTTCGTCCACGGAGAACACCGTCACCCGCTTGCAGGGGAAGAAGGCGGGAGTTTCCGAGCCGCGGCTGATGACGGACAACTGGTTCTTGCCGCTGACCACGATGTCCACAGGATAGAAGAAACCGGAACCGCTGCGGTTTTCCTGTCGCCCGATGGTATGGCTGTACTCGAAGGTTATGGGCGCAATCTGGGTAGTAACCATCTTTCCTCGCTGTTTGCTTCTTTGAGTCTCTTATCCGTTGACGCCAACCCGGTTTCCAACGCATCCCCCCGTTCTGTAGGGGCGGGTTTGAAACCCGTACCTTTGCTGATGAGACACCAGCAGGAAGCGGGAGCGTTTGAATTGCCGCCGAATAAGGTAAAGGCTGGCAACTCTGAGCTGCCAGCCTTTGTCGCTGATTCCCGGTTGTTACTTGATGAAGTCGAACTTTTCGAAGTTGCCGTTGAGGATCGGCTGGGCGTCCAGGCCCATCCAGTCTTCCAGCAACGTGGCGTAGGTGCTGCGGAAGTCGTTGTTCCACCGCAGGTCGCCCTCGTCCAGCTTGTCCGGCTCCAGGGACGGGTACTCGCCGTACAGGCCGCCCTTAACCGCGTCGCCGATTACGAAGGCCACGCCGCCCGAACCGTGGTCGGTGCCGGAGCCGTTTTCCTTGACCCGGCGGCCGAACTCGGTGAAGACGACCATAACCACTTCCTCGTTGGCGTTGTGCTCAACCAGGTCCTGGTAGAAATCGCCGATGGCGGAGGTGACATCGCCCCACAGCCTGGGCAGGGTGATGTGCTGGTTGGCGTGGGTGTCGAAGGTGCCGGGGTTCACTCCGGTGTACAGCACCCTGGTGCCGAAGCCGGCCGTGTGGACCTGGGCGATGTTCTTCAGCCACTGGGCGAAGGGGCTTCCGCCGTACTCAATGCTGGAGGAATACATGTCCGGAGCGGTCTTGAGGATGTCGGCGCCCTTCAGCGCGTCCAGACCGGTCTGGGACAGGTAGTCGTTGACCGCGCCGGAGCCGATCATGGGGGAGTACATGCGTCCGAAGATGTCCAGGGCGTCCATGCGCTCTTCTTCGCCGTCAATGCCCGTCAGCACGCCGTAGCTGGCCAGGTCGCCCACGGAGGCCACGGACACGCCAGGGGCGGCCAGGGCCCGGGGAAGACCGCGGCCGAAGTTAACGGCGGTCAGGATGTTTTCCTTGTTGGGGTCAATGTCCCGGATGGCCTTGCCCAGCCAGCCGTCGGTTACCATCTTGTCGGGCTCGGCGGTGTGCCAGATGTCCAGGGAGCGGAAGTGGGACCGGATGGGGTTGGGGTAGCCGATGCCCTGCATTACGGCAACCTTGCCCTGGTCATAGAGTTCCTTGATGGGACCCATGCCGGGGTTGAATCCCACGTAGTCGTCAACGGCGTGGACATCGTCTGCCGAAAGGCGCAGCACGTCGCGATAGTCCTGGTAGTGGGGATCGCCATAGGGTACAAAGGTATTCAGCGCGTCATAGGCGCCGGTCATCTGAAGTATTACCAGTACCGGATCTTTCTTGGTGGAGGTCATCTTCTTCTCCTTGATGGATTACGATTCGGGTTCCTTTACCGAAGGGTCGGGCCAACCGAAAGTCCGGTTAGGCGTAGAGATATTCCTTGGTTGCCACAATCATCTGCAGCATCTGGGTCACCTGGCCCGGAAATTCCTTGTTGCCGGTGGGCAGGTCGCCGCTCTTTTCGGCATGCTTGATCAGCATGTCTCGGGTCTCCGGTTCCAGTTCGTAGCAGCCCAGCAACCTCAGGCACCCATCCACCAGGTTCTCCGGTGAAATGACTGGGCCTTCAGCCTGGAGCTTCCCGACCAGTTCCTGGACACCGGGCTGGTTCAGGTCGCTAAGATAGTCGGCGATGAAGTTGATCCGCCGCACCAGGGTGCCGCCGTCAATCCACTCCTTGCCGGTGTGCCACCCCTCCACGCTGGGGGGATTCAGAATTTCCTGGCCCATGTGCTTCATTTCGTCGAATATCATCTCGAAGCCGGGCTTGGGGGTGGTCCAGTCACCCACCAGGCGAATGGTGCCGACTATCGATTCTATGGGGCCCTTAATCCGCTGGAAGCGGGCGTTCTTGAAAGCGTCGGAGTTGAACAGGGCCCGAAGCATGGCCTTGATGTCGTATCCGGAGCTGTAGTAAACGTCCTCCAGCATCTGTATGGTTTCCATGTCCCGCGGCGGCGTCTCCATCCAGGAGGGAACCCCGGCTTCGTCGGCCACAAAGTAACTGTACATATGGCGGGGGGGGGAGGGGGAGCGCGGCGGGCGGTTCTCCTCCTCCAGGGGGGAACCCCGGGTTGCTCCGCCCAAAAAGTAACTGTACATATGGCGGGAGATGAAGCGAGCCGTAGCCGGCTGCTTCACGATAATGTCAATGACATCCTCGCCATCGAAGTTGCCCGTCTCGCCCAGGAAGGTCTTCACTCCCTCGTCATGGTCCGCCGGGTTATACACGAACTGGGAAGGATAGCGGCCGTAGGGCTGACCGGGGATATTGTTGCCAATGGTCCAGCCGGTAAAGGCCCGGGCGCATTCCTTGACGTCGTCTTCGGTGTAATTGAACTGGCCGTCCATGCCCACGCCCATGGAGAAGAGCTCCAGCAGTTCACGGCCGTAGTTCTCGTTGATGTTGTCCTTGTGGCTGAGACAGTTGTCCAGAAAGTAGATCATGGCCGGGTCTCTGGAGATTTCGACCAGCAGTTCCCGGAAATTGCCCATGCCATTGGCCCGCAGCATATCCAGCTCGGCCTGGGAGGTGATGTAGCTCTGGGTCTTGCTGTCGGCCGTACAGAGAATGCCGTGCCAGAACAGCACCATCTTTTCTTCCAACTGGTTCCTGGAGTTGATCATCCGCCACATGACGTATTCGGGTACGCAGCGAACGAAGTGGTTCCATTCAAGGAAACTGCGCTCGGCCAGGTCCAGTTCCATACCATGAGACTCGTCGGTAGGATTCAGCAATTCCTCTACCGTAGCCTCGTACCCTTTGGCAGCGCGCTCGACTATTTCGTCATACTGAGCGCCGAACCCGGCTCGCCGCATCAGGTGAGCCATCAAGGCAATATCGTTATCGGCCATCCGTACTCCTCCTCAACCAAGTTTGAGGCAAACATAGCTGGGCAAATAATAGCATTATCGTTGCATGCAATCAAGTTTGGTGCATAGAATCCGGAAAGCTTTTCGGGAAACTGAGTCTTTGGTCCTGTGCGACCAATGTGAACCCAGAACAGTCTTGATTCAAATAATGGGTTCCATCACCCACCCATTGCGGCGATTCTGCGAACAACCCAGGTAATGTATGCCTTACGCGTCATGCCTCTGCGTCTAGCCTCGGTAGATATAAACTCTGCTACTTCTTCATCCAGGGTCAGACCAGCCCGTACACTCTTTCCGGAAGTGCGAATCAATGGTATCGACACCAATTGATTCCCCGGTGGTGTCTTTACAAACTGGAGAGGACTGGCGTCCACCAATTCATCCCCGTCTCTTTCGGTTTCGACAGCATAATCCCTAAGAGCTGCTTCGGCGTTAATCAGTGCTTCATCTATGGTGGATCCCATAGCTACTACACCTGGAATGTCGGGAAAGACCACGCCAAAGGCCCCATCTTCACCGTCAATTAAAGCTGGATAACGTACCAAGACTCCCTCCTAATCCGTCCAGCCCGCCTTCTTGGCTATAGAGGCTGCTACGCCAGTTGAAAGTGTTCGGTGTCGAGGCAAGGTAACAATGCCACGGACGCACGGATGTCGATAAATATCGTGATCGGAGCCATATCGGTCTAAGTACCATCCATCGCGTTCTAACCGTCTCCTTACCCTTCGCCTGTTGGTTTCCATCAGGTGTATATATTAGCACGTAAAGCGCTTGTTAAGTCAGGCAAGACCACCAGGAACGATTTCGAATTGGAATGCCCCCCGTTTGGTGCTAGAATCTCATCAAAATCGCTCGGAAGGAGATAGCTATGACGGCCCTTACCGACAACATGACCTTCGGAATCTTTCTGGCCCCCTTCCACCGGGTGGGAGAAAACCCCACCCTGGCCCTCGAACGGGACCTGGAACTGCTGGAATGGCTTGATGCCCTGGGCTACGACGAGGCCTGGATCGGCGAGCACCACAGCGGCGGCTGGGAGACCATCGCTTCTCCGGAAGTGTTTATCGCCACTGCCGCCGGCCGCACCAGCCGCCTCCGCCTGGGCACCGGCGTGGTCAGTCTCCCCTACCACAACCCCTACATGGTGGCCAACCGCATGGTGCTCCTGGACCACCTGACCCGCGGGCGCGTCATGCTGGGCGTGGGTCCCGGCTCCCTGGCCTCCGACGCCTACATGTTCTGCATCGACCCGGAACGCCAGCGGGAAATGATGGACGAATCCCTGGGCGTCATCATGAAGCTGTTTGAGGGCCAGGAACCGGTAACCTGCGAGACCGACTGGTTCCAGCTGAGGGAGGCCTCCCTGCAGTTGCGTCCCTTCCAGAAGCCCAGCCTGCCCGTGGCCGTAGCTTCCGTGCAGTCACCAGCCGGAGTATTTGTGGCCGGCAAGCACGGCGCCGACGTCCTCTCCCTCAGCGTCCCCCGCTCCATGATTCGGCAGACCTCCCTCAAGGACCAGTGGGACATCGCCGAGGAATCGGCCCGCGAACACGGCAAGGAAGTTCGCCGCAGCGGATGGCGTCTGTCGGTGCCCGTTCACCTGGCAGCAACCCGCGAGGAAGCCTTTGAGCAGGTCCGCGTGGGCGCCGGACGGGTAGTAACCGAGTACACCGGCGGCACCAACGGCCACCCTACTCCCGACGTCCCCCAGGACGAAATCGTGGACTACATGGTGGACGCGGGTCAGTGGATCGTCGGCACTCCCGACGACGCCATCGCCAGCATCGAACGCTTCCAGGAATCCAGCGGCGGCTTCGGCGGCCTGCTGGTACGCGCCGAGGACTGGACCACCCGCGAAAACCTGTTCCACAGCTACGAGCTTTTCGCCCGCTACGTCATGCCCCGCTTCCAGGGCAGCCTGGCTGGCATCGAGGAATCCAACACCCGCTTCTCCGCCATGCGCGAGTCCCTGCAGGGCAACCGCCGCGCCGGACTGCAAAGGGCCACCGATACCTACCTGGCCAGGACGCGGTAGCTTTCCACATCAACAGCAACAAATTAACGGAGGTTTACCCATGAAATTCATCCGACTGTACACCGGCGACGACGGCCACACCCACATCGAGGAACTGGACTGGGAGTCCCGCCCCGACTATACCGACCTGCATAGCGCCAAGGGCGTCGTCTTCCGCGCCGCCGAAGTGGGCCGGTTCAGCGACTGGCACGTCGCTCCCCGCCGCCAGTATGTGATTACCCTGGCCGGCGAGGGCGAAATCGGCCTGCGCGACGGCACCAAGTACCGCCTCGGCCCCGGCGACGTCAACCTGGCCGAGGACACCACCGGCGACGGCCACACCACCGCCGTGGTCAGCGACACCCCCCGCGTAACGGTAACCATCCACCTGGAGGACTAACCGTAGTTTATCCACAAAGGACACGAAGCGGCACGAGGGGATTGGAAGTCGGTTCGCGCTTCATTCGTGTCCCTTCGTGGATAAACTCCTCCCCGACCCTTCGTGCCCTTCGTGGAATGAAAAGCTATACAACGGAGGTCTGAAGCATGGCAGTTACCCGACTGGAAGTCCACTCCATCCGACCCTTCGCCGGCGGCGCCGTCTTCGGCAACACCGGTCCCTACCGCCAGATTGTCGGCAGCGTCCACGTAGCCGTTGACCCCGACCACCCGGCCAACGACGTCATCACCGACATAAAGTTGGCTCCCCGGGATTCCTCGGGCCGGGCCCATTGCTCCGCTGATTTCACCATCCTGCAGCCTGAAGACCCTGCAAGGGGCAGCCACCGCATCGTCTTCGACGTGGTTAACCGGGGCAACCCCACCATCCTGACCAACCTGAACAGCGCCGGCCAGAGGCTGGGGGCAGGCAACGGCTTCCTCATGCGCCACGGCTACACGGTGGTCTGGTGCGGATGGCAGTACGATGTCCCGCCCGACGCGGCAGGTCTGGTCAAGGCCTGGGTGCCGGAAGCCTTGAATCCCGACGGTTCACCCATTTCCGGCCGGATTTCCGTCGCCTTCCAGCCCTACCGTACAATTCAGACCCATTCCCTGGCCGACCGGCAGCACAGGACTCATCCCGCGTCGGACATCAACGACCCCGATGCGACCCTGGTGGTTCGCGAGTTCCAGGACGGACCCGCCGAGGTCATTCCCCGCGACCAGTGGTCCTTCGCCCGCCTGGATGGCGAAGAGGTGGTGCCCGACACCCGATATGTGTACTGCTCGTCCGGCTTCCAGCCAGGCAAGGTTTACGAGATAACCTATACGACCACCGGCGCCGCCGTGGTGGGCATGGGAATGCTGGCGCCCCGCGACCTGGTCTCCTTCCTGCGCTACGGTTCGGCCGAGGACGGCAACCCCTGCGCCGGAGACATTGAGCATGCCTTTACTTTTGGGCGCTCCCAGTCCGGCGGTTTCCTGCGTCGCTTCCTCTACTGCGGCCTGACCCAGGACGAGCAGGACCGGCCTGTCTTCGAAGGGCTGATTCCCCTGGTGGCCGGCAGCGGCCGCGGCGAAATGAACCAGCGCTTCGGGCAGCCCTCCACCCCGGCCCGCCCCAGCGCCGGGCGCAGCTTCCCCTTCCACGACACCCTGCAGACCGACCCCGACACGGGCCGCACCGATGGCCTGCTGGCCCGCCTCGACGCATCCGGCAAGACTCCCCGGATTCTGTTGACCAATACCTCAGCGGAGTACTGGAGCGGCCACGCCTCCCTGATTCATACCACCATGGACGGCGCCGCCGACCTGGAGCCTTCGGACAACGTGCGTATCTACCTGTACTCTGGCACCCAGCACGGCCCCGGCCAGCTTAACCTGTTCGACGTGGACGTGCGGGAAGGCCCGAAGGGACAGCAACTGGACAACTCGGTTGACTACCGCCCGCTGTTGCGTGCGGCCCTGAAGAACGTGGACCGGTGGGTAACCGAGGGTGTGGAACCGCCGCCCAGCAGCCATCCACGCCTTGACGACGGCACTGCTGTACCCGGGCCGGAACAGGAATCCACCTTCCGGGCCATCCCTGGGGTCAATTTCCCCGAGGTGCACAAGTCCCTGTTCCGCACCAACTTTGGCCCCGAGGCGCACAGTGGCCTGGTGGAACCGGCGCCCACCAGCGGGGAACCCTACCCCAACTATGTACCCAAGGTGGACTCCGACGGCAACGAGATACCCGGAATCCGCCTGCCCGATCTGGCCGTGTCCCTGGCTACCTACGCCGGGTGGAACCTGCGCCACCCCGACAACGGCGCCCCCGGGCAGATAATGCCCCAGATTGGCTCGACGATCCCCTTCCCGGCTACCCGTGCCGACCAGGAGGCCACCGGCGACCCGCGCCCGTCCATCGAGGAACGCTACGCTTCCCGCGAGGATTTCCTCGACCAGGTACGCCAGGCTGCCCAGTCCCTCATCGACGCCAGGTACATGCTGCCCGAAGACATGGACACCGTCACGGAGCAGGCCGCCCAGCGCTACGACTCACTGACAGCTATCCGCGCCGAAGTGCCAGCAGCCACGGATGACGATTAGCCACCCCAACCCTGTCACCTGAAATTGTAGGGTCGGGTTATAAACCCGCCCCTTACTTGCGATACCTGGTTCCCCACAACAAACAGGGCTGGCCTCGAGGCCAGCCCTGCGTCATTAACCCATTGTTGAGTGTTTGTGCCGGTCCGCGGCTGAACTACAGGTTCTTTGCCGGCGTTACGTAGTTGTTCAGCTTCTTGTAAATCTGGATGCGGCTGCGCTGGGTGTCCAGGATCAGCAGGCGACTGTTCTGAATGTCGTAGGCCACGGCCCGGGGCATTCGCAATCTCCATTCAGCGCGGAAGTCTTTAACCTCACGGCGGCGTTTCATCGCCTCCGGATTGGTCTGCACGATCATCTCCGACCACTTGGTTAGCTGCTGCGCGTCGCCGGTGAAGCTGGTGAAGAACTTGCCCGAAGCGTCGTAGGCCTGAACCCGGTCGTTGCCCCAGTCGCAGACGTAAACATCGCCGTCGGGGTCCACGGTAACGTCCGAGGGGTGGTCAAGCTCGCCCCGGCCCTCGCCATGGCTGCCAAACTGGGCAACAAACTCACCATCAGCGGTCAATTTCTGCACCCGGTGGTTGTTCGTGTCCACCACGTACAGGTAGCCCTCCTCGTCCAGGGTAATGCCCCAGGGCAGGTTGAACTGGCCTTCGCCGTCGCCAGGACTGCCGAATTTTCCGAGGAATTGTCCTTCTGCAGTGAATTTCTGTATCCGGTGGTTGCGGCTGTCCACCACGTACAGATTGTCCTCACTGTCCATAGCCAGGCCCGAGGGGCCGTCAAACTCGCCGTCGCCAGTGCCAATGGCGCCCCAGTCTCGCAGCAGGTTGCCCTCGGTGTCAAAGACGTTTATGCGGTTCATCCACTCGTCGCTGACGTAGATATTGTCCCTGGAATCCAGGGCCAGGCCGGCCGGCCAGATCAACTGGCCCCGTCCGCTGCCGTTTTCACCAAACTCCTTGATGAACTCCTCGTCTCCAGACTGTAGGCCGACGTCGAACTTGGTGACCCGCGCTCCACGGGCCGTGCGGTCCCAGGGCACAGCAGTAACGGCCTCGCCGCCCCGGCTGAGGACATAGACCAGGTTATCGGAACTGAATGCCAGGGCATTCCCTGAATTGAACCCGGCGCCCACGCCTCCCCGGCCCATGGCATGGCTGAAATCGTAGGTCCGACCGGCAACCACTCGCGTTACCATCGCTAATTTCGCCTCCAAGTTAAGTCAAAGGGCCAGCCGTCCAATTAAAGACGCTGGCCCCTGAATTGCAACCTTGTGTGGTTCCTAGAGGAACTTGGGCTTCTCGAACTCGCCCTTGACGATAGGCTTGGAATCCAGGCCCAGCCAGTCTTCCAGGACGGTGGAGTAGAACCCACGGAAATCCAGGTTGGGGACCAGGTCGCCCTGCTGCAGGTCCTCGGCCTTGCGGGACGGGTACTCGCCATAGAAACCGCCCTTTACGGGGGTGCCCAGGGCAAAGGCCGCGCCGGCCGCGCCATGGTCAGTGCCGGACCCGTTGTCGTGCACCCGGCGTCCGAACTCAGAGAACATGATCATTATCACGTTGTCGTCGGCGTCGTGTTCCTTCAGGTCGGCAAAGAAGTCGCTGACCCCTGCGCATACGTCGTTCCAAAGACCGGCGTGCATTCCGGGCTGGTTGGCGTGGGAGTCGAAGCTGCCGTAGTCGCAGTAGAAAATTCGGGTGCCCAAGTCGGCCAGGTGGATTCGGGCGATGTCCTTCAGCTTCCGGGCAATGGGGTTGTCGGCGTATTCCACTGTGGAGGAATACATGCCTGGGGCAACCTTCAGGATGTCGGCGCCCTTCATGGCCTCCAGACCGGTCTCGCCCAGGTACTCCATCACCGCGCCGGTGCCGATGGTGGGGGTGTACATCTGGGAGAAGCGATCAAGAATCTTCAGGCGCTGTTCCTGGCTGGAAATGCCGGTGAGCAGCCCGTAGCTGTCCAGGCTGTCCACCGCGGCCACGGGAACGCCAGCCACCGATACGGCCCGGAACATGCTGGGGCCCATGCTTACGGTGGTAACCACGTTTTCCTTTTGGGGGTCAATCTCGCGGGTGGCCAGGCCCAGCCAGCCCTCGGTTCCCATCGTATCCGGCTCGCAGGTGTGCCAGATATCCATCGACCGGAAGTGGGAGCGCGGCGAGTCCGGGTATCCCACGCCGTGGATGACGGCCAGGTCGCCCTGGTTAAACATTTCTTCCATCACCCGCAGGCTGGGGTGGAAACCCAGCTCGTCGTTAATGCGAATGATATCTTCGTCGGCGATACCGACGGCGGGACGGTTGTCCCGGTATAGAGGGTCGGCGTACGGGATGACTGTGTTCATGTAGTCGTTCCCGCCGGAAAGCTGCAATACAACCAAAACCGGGTCTTTCTTGTTGCTGGTCATCTCCTGTCTCCTTGCTGGGCCAACTGCCTGAATTTTGGCTGGTTGGCGACAAGTGCCTTAAGAATTTAGCGCGTTAAGCATACTGGTATTCGCGCAAAGATACAACTAACTGTAGCATTTCGCCTACCCTGTCCCTGGCCTGTACGTCGTCGGCCCAGGTAAGGGTTCCCAGCTCACGGGCGTGGTTTACCAGTTGCTGGCGGTTGTCTCCCTCCACCACCATGGGGCCCATCAGGTCGAAGCAGGCGTCCACCAACTGTTCCGGCTCCAGGTCTCCCCGGGCTCGCAGGCGGTTGATAATGGCCTGGATTCCGGGCCTGGTGGTATCGCCCACCATGTCGGCGGAGAAGTTAATGCGCTTCATCAGGGTGCCGCTGTTGATCCATTCGGCCCCCGTGTGCCAGCCCTCAACGCTGGGGGGATTGAGCAGTTCCTGCCCCATGTACCCGGCTTCCTTGGACAGGTTGCCGATGCCCGGCGCGGGGAACTTGTACCCGCCCACGAACCGCAGTGTACCTACCAGCACTTCGGCGGGACTCTTGATCTTGGCATAGCGGGCGTTCTTGAAAAAGTCGGAGGTAAACAGGACCCGCAGCACTTCCCGCATTTCGTAGCCCGACTCCACAAAGGTCCGGGCCAGCAGGTCTATGGCCTCCGGGTCGTTGGGCGGCGTCACCGACCAGGCAGGCACCTGCGGCTCCTCCGCCACGAAGAAGTTATAAAGGTGGCGGGCGATGAACCGGGCGGTGGCCGGCTGGGCGCATACAATATCTATGATATCTTCGCCGTTGAAGTTGCCCGTGTGTCCCAGGAAGGTTTTTTCTCCCTCATCATGGTCTTCGGGCAGGTACTCGAACTCCCAGTCGTAACGGCCGTGGGCGTTGCGAGGTATGGATGCGGCGATGGTCCAGCCGGTAAAGGCGCGGGAACATTCGCGCACGTCGTCCTCGGTGTAGTTGCCCACACCCATGCTGAACAGCTCCAGCAGTTCGCGGCCCCAGTTTTCGTTCACTGCATACTCGTGGTTATCGCAGTTGTCCAGCCAGAAAATCATCGCGGGATTCCTGGCCAGTTGCACCACCAGATCCCGGTAGTTGCCCATTCCGTACTTTCGGAACATGTCAACCTGGCTGACCATCTCGTGCCAGTGGTCCAGCTTGGAACCGCCGGTGGCGAAAACCTGGTGCCAGAACAGCACCATCTTCTCTTCCAGCACCCGCTCCGTGTTGAGCATACTGTGCAGCCATGCGGATGCGCCCATGCCAGGCGAGGTAATGGGCTTCCAGAATGAGGGGTGGTAGCGCAGAAACTCGTAGCGGTCGGCCCCGTCCACCGTCTCGGGATTAAGCAATTCGTCCACGGTGGCGTCGTAGCCTCGGGCGGCCCGATCCTCCAGTTCCTCTCGGGTGGCGCCAAAGCCGGCGCGGCGCATCAGGTGAGCCATCAATGCAATGTCTTCAGCCATATTCCTCCTTGCCCCAGGCAGGATTACGGGTACCAGTTCGCTGAATTGGAATAGGGCACGCCAAAGGGAACACTCCCTTGGGAGCTTCCGTTGCCGGTATTATCTAAAGTCAAGCCGGGGTTGTCAAACACCACTCGCAGCCGGCAGTCTTCCGATTCAGATGGTAGCGCAGCCGCAGGGGCAGACCCGTGTTTCTGCCCTCTTGCTCTCCACCGACTCCCCTGCGCCGTCAGTCGCGCCGCCGGTTGCTGTGTCGGTTGCTCAGTCAGTTTCGGTGGATCGTATCCATGCCGGGCATTGGCGCGCCCCGGTAATTGTCCAGGTCGCTGGCGTCATCCTGGTGCTTGCCCCGTAGGACGCAGTGGTGGCAAACCTTGCAGACAGGGTGCCTGCCGCCAAACTCCTGGTGGTAGGTGGGACAGAAACCCGCCTGGGAATCCTGGCACCTGGGGCAACCGTCACACTTGGGCGTTCCGATACCGCCCCCGGCCTGCGTCTGCACCTCCGGTTTCTGAACGGGTGTCGTCATTTGGGTATCCATTGTCAATACTCTATCACCACACTGTTTGATTCACTTCCGGAAGGCAGAGGTTGTCTGTCAGTCCGCCCCACGGGCAATAGCATTTTAGCTTTGGTGCAACCCCGTCGTTCCCGCCTGCGCGGGAACCTCGAACCTGCAGGGCGCTACCGTTAAGGTGAAATTCTCCAAATGCGATTGACATGGTCCGCCGCCCTTCCCGTTTGCCCAGCCCTTGCCTTTCCCGCTATACTCCCCTCAAATTTCACCAGCAAAGGGGACTGCTATGGTTTACCCGGACTTCTCCAACGGCGTCAAGGAAGTGGACCTGGGACCGAAGGACTCGTTCACCAAGTTTCCCGTCGAGGTGGAAGTGGAAGGCTTCGACTTTTTTCTCGCCCAGGGCAAGGACGGGGTGCTGCGCCTGATGTCGTCTCTCTGCCCCCATAGTTGGGGCACCGTTTACCTGGAAGACACCTGCTTCATGTGTCCCTCTCACGGGTGGCGCTTTGAGTACTACACCGGCAACTGCATCAACGGCCCCATTGCCCAGATGTTCACCTTCGAGGTTACCGACCGCGACGGCCACCTCTACGCTTCCCTTCCCGAGGGCAAGAAGTAAGGGAAGGCCGGAAGTAAGGACAGTCACCCACTTCCAGTTGCGCCTCGACTCCCGCCAATGATCCGCAAGGGCGGCGAAGATTCTTCGTCGCCTTTCTCTATGCCGGGAACCTCCCTTCAGTCCAGCGTCAGTCCTGGGGCTGGTTGGCCAGGGCCGTTACGGCATCGTCAAAGTCCACCACCGGGTGAATGGTCGTGGAATTCCAGACGGCCAGGCCCAGGTCACGCACGGCCGAGTCCACGGCGTGCGCTCCCGGGGCGTCCAGGGTGATGAAGGTCAGGTGGGGTGTGGGACTTACCCACCCGCCGACCCACTTGCATCCGTGGGATTCCAGTACCCGCTCCCGCGTCTGCGACATCCGCAGCATCCGGTCCCTGATTTCCGGCGCAACCCCCGGGCAGCGTTCCGGAGCGTGGCGCAACTCAATGAAAAACAGCATTTCCTTCTCCTCGTATCAACCCGCGAATGTCCACCAACAGTCACCAGTTCATGCTTCTCAATGGGTGACTATTGGCGCCCGTTCGTGGACTGGAAAACCCTACAATTCTGCCCTTTGGAAAACTCCGGGACTGGCCAGCCCGGCAAACTTCTCGGGGTGCATGGCCTCTGCCAGGCCTTCCAGCACGTCCAAAACCCTGGGCCCGTGGCGGCTGGGAATCAGCCCGTCAAACAGGAACACGTTACCCTTTCGGACGGCCTCCAGCGACCCCCACGCGGGGTGGGAGTACAGATGCTCCCGCGTCTCCACTTCAGTGCGGGCCATGTCGAAGGCGCAGGGCATCACCATCAGGTAATCGGGCTGGTAAGCTACAACTTCGTCCCACCCAATTTCCCGGGACTTGCCCCACTTTTCCGCCAGGCCCTCCTCCCCTCCGGCCAGTTCCACCAGTTCCGGCGTCCACTGCCCCGTGTTCCGCAGGGGTTCCAGCCAGTCAATGCAGAATACCTTCGGACGTTCGGTTACGCCGTCAAGTTCGTCAGTAATCCGCCGTGCCCGCTGTTGCAAATCCCCTGTCAGCTTGTCGGCCCGTTCCGGCACTCCGGCTGCATCGGCGATAATGTGAATGTTGTGGTAGATTTCCTCCAGCCCCACCGGACGCGTAACCACGATTTCCGGCTCATAGTCCAGGAAACGGGCGGCCGTGGCATATACCGAACTCTGGTCTATGGCGCAGACCTCGCAGATTTCCTGCGTGATGATCAGGTCGGGCCGCAGGTCTCTTAGCAGGTCTCCGTCAATCCAGTGGACCGGATTATTGTTCTCCCGCGCCTGCCGGATGATGGCGTCGATTTCCTGGCTTCCCAGGTGGGAAACGCTGCGCACGCTGCTGCTGACCACCGGCTTGCTGCGGGCGTCCGCCGGATAATCGCAGGTGTGGGACACGCCCACCAGCTCGTCGCCCAGCCCCAGGGCATAGACAATCTCCGTCGCGCTTGGCAGCAGGGAACATATGCGCATGGGCTGTCGCTCCTGGATGGGCTAGACTGTAGTGAGTATAACGTGATTCAGCCCCAGGGGAAGGCGTTCCATGAAATTCGACCGTGTCGCTGTATTGGTCTCGGCTGCCCATGCGCTGGCCTGGGCCGCCTTCCTCTGGATAGCTCTCTGGCCCTGGTCTTACCAGGGAGTTTCGGCAACCCCGGTCCAGGTTGATGAACTGGGCAATCGGGTCGGCGCTGAAGCCAGCGAAGTGGTCCGGTATTCATCCTCTTTCGTAGAAGTAAATGGAATCTGGGCATTACTTCCCTTGCTCATTCCCGTGGCTCTGACCGGAGTGGCCCTGATGGCGTTGTTAGCCTGGAATGCAAGAGGCGCTGGGCTTCCGGTCATTCTATGGGCATTGACCATTGCGCTGCTGGCATTTTGTCTAATGGGTTACCTTTCCTTCGGGGCATTTTACGTTCCGTCAGCTTTGGCTTTAATCGTTGCTGCCTCTATCTTCAGCCTTCGTCGCCGGTTGCCCCGAGTTCCCCAGGAATAGGTCAGCCGGAAAGCTCAGGTCCGCAATTGCAGTGCAATCGGGGCTTCAAGGATTGTCAACCTGACCTGCCAGGACTGTCATTCTGAACGAAGTGAAGAATCTAAACTCCTTCACACAAGCCAACTCTGGGACCCGCAACCAGGTCTTGGGGAAGGATTTCAGTCTCCTCAGCAGGCTCAATGCAGCATGCCGCCCGCCTGAGGGCAAAGCCAGAATTAAGACGCGATTGCCCCGTCAGTTATTGCAGGTTTCGTTGAGGCCTGCCTTACCCCGTGATAGAATTTTGACGATTTTCGTATGAGGTCGTAATTGGATGGCAACAATTCTTGATGGCGTGGCGCTGGGCCAGGAAGTGCGGACCGAGGTGGCCGCTGGCGTCGCCGAAATGCAGGAGAAGCACGGCGTAACCCCGGGCCTCGCTGCGGTCCTGGTCGGCGGCGACCCCGCCTCCGCCATTTACGTCCGGAACAAGGGGCGCGCCTGCGACGAGGCCGGCATATTCAGCGAGATCTTCCACCTCGCCGAGGAAACCACCCAGGCGGAACTCCTCGACCTGGTGGCCACCCTCAACACCGACGACCGCTTTCACGGCATCCTCGTCCAGCTTCCCCTGCCGTCCCAGATCGAGGAAACCGTCATCATCGAGGCCCTGAATCCGGCCAGGGACGTGGACGGCCTGCACCCCTTCAATCTCGGCAAGCTGCTCCAGGGCGTCCCCGACTTCATTCCCGCCACCCCGGCCGGCATTCAGCAGATGCTCCTCCGCCACGGCTACGACCCCTCAGGCAAGCATGTGGTGGTCTGCGGCCGCAGCAACATCGTAGGCAAGCCCTTGGCCACTCTGCTGCTGCAGCGGCGGGAAGGCTCCAATGCCACCGTTACCGTCACCCACACCCGCACCGCCAACCTGCCTGAGATTACCCGCCAGGCCGACATTCTGGTGGCCGCCATCGGCCAGCCCAAAACCATCACCGCTGACATGGTCAAGGACGGGGTGGTGGTGATAGACGTAGGCGTAAACCGGGTGGACGACCCCAGCCGCCGTCGGGGCTACCGTCTGGAGGGCGATGTGGACTTCGAGCCCGTTTCGGCCAAAGCCGAAGCCATAACCCCCGTGCCTGGCGGCGTTGGCCCCATGACCATTGCCATGCTGCTGGTCAACACCCTCACCGCCGCCCGCATCAGCATCCACGGCAGCTAGGCCGTTGGAAGCCTCGGCCATACAGCCGCAGGGCCCGGCCCTTGTGGTCACCCTGCCGTAATGTAAGACCTCCCCGAAGAACATCCCTCAACAAGGAGCGCTACTGCCCATGACCGAACCGCAGCAACCCGGCGAGGAGAACCAGGACTTCCAGCTTCCGCCCCCAGGCAGCATCGCCTGGCAGGACCTGACCGTTCCCAACGCCCCTGAAATTCGCGACTTCTACTGCCAGGTGGTGGGCTGGACCTACACCGACCACGACATGGGCGACTACGCCGACTACAACATCAATCTGTCCGGCAGCGGCCAGACCGTGGCCGGCATCTGCCATGCCCGAGACTCCAACGCCAATATTCCGCCCCAGTGGCTGGTTTATATCGTGGTCGAAGACGTGGCCCAGAGCGCGCAGAAGTGCGTCGAACTGGGCGGCAAGCTGATTGACGGTCCCCGGGACATGGGCGGCCAGACCTTCTGTGTGATACAGGACCCGGCTGGCGCAGTTGCCGCCCTGATCGGTGGCTGAACGGCATGTCCCCACCACCCGGCCCCATGCGCACCGACGACTTTGACTACTGCCTGCCGCCGGAGCTAATTGCCCAGACGCCCGTGGAACCCCGTGATTCCTCCCGTCTATTGGTCCTGGACCGCGCAACCGGCAGCGTTCAGCACCGCCAGTTCACCGACATTCTCCAACTCATCCCCCCGGGCGCCGTTCTCGTGCTGAACCATAGCCGCGTGATACCCGCCCGCCTTTACGGGAGACGCAAAGCTACCGGCGGCAGGGTGGAACTCCTCCTTTTGCGCCGCGAAGAAGCCGGGGTCTGGCAAGCCCTTGGCAGACCGGGCCGCGGCCTGCGCCCGGGTTCCGTCATCCGGCTGGAACCGCCCCATTCTTCGGGCGGCGAACCAGGCCAGCCTGTCCCTGCCTTCTCCGGACTCCCCGAAGGGCAACCGGTTGAGGCTGAGGTTATCTCGGTGGGAGATGATGGTGTCAGGCGGGTTCGTCTTTCGATGGAGTCTGGCATAGACCGACTGGGCGAAATGCCCCTGCCGCCCTACATCCACCAGCCACTCACCGACCCCGAACGTTACCAGACCGTGTACTCCCGCGAGCCGGGCAGCGCGGCCGCCCCCACGGCTGGCCTGCACTTCACCCCCGAACTGCTGGACACCCTCCGCGCCAAAGGCGTAGAGACCGCCTTCGTAACCCTGCACGTGGGGCTGGACACCTTTCGGCCTGTCTCCGAGGATGACCCGCAGGAGCACGCCATCCACACCGAATACTACGAGCTTCCCGCTGAGACGGCGCAAATTCTCGCCAGGGCCCGGGCCCAGGGCAGGCCCATAATCGCCGTGGGAACCACGTCGGTGCGAACCCTGGAACAGGTGGGAAAGGATCTGGAAGACTCAGGCAAGTCAGTTGGGGATTCCATAGAACCGGCCAGCGGCCAGGCCGATTTGTACATTCTGCCGGGGCATCAATTCCGGCTGGTGGACGGAATGATCACCAACTTCCATCTGCCCCGTTCCACCCTGGTGATGCTGGTGTCGGCCTTTGCGGGTCGGGAAAACATCCTGGCGGCCTACCAGGAAGCTATCGCCCAAAGGTACCGCTTCTACAGCTTCGGTGACGCCATGCTGATCTGGTGATTATTCCTTCTTCCCGGGAGCCTCAGGTGGTGGCTCGTCAAATTCCTCACCCCGTTCCCGGGCTTCCACCATGCGGTCGTACCAGGCCAGCCATTCTTCGTTAGCCTGTTCCCTGCCCCGGACTTCACCCACTTCCTGTCCCTGCACGAAGCGGTTGTTCAGGTATTTCTCGAGTATCAGCTTGTGCAATACCATGACTGTCTCCACCGTAGCCACCAGCAGAATTGCGACGGCCACCGCCGCTGCAGCGTCCAGGAAAATCGCCTTGATTGTCGCCGTGGCGGAATCATCTGCCACGTAGTATATCTCATACCAAACTGCCGCTGCCGTCAGCAAATCCGCCGTCAGAACAGCAACCAGCAAGTAGATAGAAACCTGGTCAATTCGCTGGTACAAGTCAGTGTTCCCTCGCGCCCTGTTCTTCCTCCTGGCGCCAGCAACAAGGTACACAGACACATACCCGGCCATCAACAACCGGCTGTCAGTAGCTATGCGAGGTAGTGAAAATTAGGGGGGGAACTGGAGCATTTGCAGGACGTTGCCGTCGGGATCCTTGAAGGTGGCAACCCAGCCGCCCCACTGCTCCTGCTCGGGAGGCCGCAGGAACTCGACACCCGCTTCAGCCAGGCGGCGGTGCTCCCCGTGAATGTCTTCCACGCCCAGGTGAGGCATCATCCGGTATGGGTCTCCGCTGGACCCGCTGACCCCGTCGTGGATGCCAATGTTGAAGCGCATGTTTTCGCCCAGCTGGAAGGAGATGAAATCGCCGTGGTTGGAGTGCAGGGGCAGACACAGCAGGTCGTGGTAAAACCGGTACAGCCGGTCCAGGTCATCTGTCCAGAGGGTAATGCCAACCACGCTGGTGATCATGGTCAATTACTTCCATTATGGAAAAGTGGAAATCGAAAGCGCCTGAAGCAGTCAGGCCACCCGCGGCGCCCTAAGCACTAAACCGGGGATGTCTCTTCCCGGTTCTGGCGTTCGGAAGCGCAGCGGCGGCACCACCCGTGAAAGTCCACCCGCTGCCAGGCAACATCGAAGTTCGACTCCTCGGAAATCAACGCCTTCAGCCGCAGCACGGCTTCCTGACCCAGGCTGGTATCAACCACGTTCCCGCACGAGATGCACACCAGGTTGACGTGGGGCTCCAGGTTGGACTCGTAGCGCGACAGCTTGGCAAAGGGCAGTTCCTGAATCAGGCCGCTCTTTTCCAGCACACCCAGGGTGGAATAGATGGTGGCCAGCGTCATTGAGGGGAAGTGGTCCCTCACCCGCTCGTAAATCTGTTGCACCGAAGGATGGTCAGTGGAGTTAAGCACCGCCTCGGCGATGGCCAGCCGCTGGGGCGTTACCCGAACTCCCCACTCCCGAAGCCAGGCCACCAGTTCCTGCTGAGTCATATGCGCTCCAGGGCGGAACTTGCTCCCCGCCCCAGGGACGTTGCGCTGCCTTGCCGACACCGTCCCTTCGAATGGACAAATACTGCCAATCAACTATAAACCCGAGTCACCAGGTACGCAAGTTTGCCCAACGACCAGGGTCTTTCGATGTTCCAAGATGTCCCTTCCCCCTTGACGGGGGAAGGTTAGAGCCTGTCCTGAGCCTGCCGAAGGAATGGGGGTGAAAGTGCAAGGGAACGAGTCATCTGGCCGAAGAACGCCCCCTCACCCTAACCCTCTCCCGCCTGGGGAGAGGGAAAATCGAAAGACCCTGGCCCAACGACAGGACAGCCTTCCAGATTCGGTGGCGCGGCTTTGGCCCTCCGCAGGGCCAGACCTGCGTGTCTGCCCTGTCCCCGACCCAAAACCACCGGAAACGGACCTCCGCCTCAGGCAACTGAACGACCGTAACCAGTCAAAGTCCATTCCGGGTCCCCCAGCTTGGATACTGTCGCCACCGGCGTGTTAATATCTCCCGAAGAACTCCAAATTGGCTACCATATGGCGTTTCCCCTTTTCCCGCATTTCAGGTATGCCCCAGTTTCGTACCAGGAGGAGATAATATGAGCGCGGCGAAGACAATCTATATCGGCATGCACGATGGCGTCTGTTCCGTAACCAGCGAGGATGGCGGCTCCTCGTGGCAGCAGGGACCCGTTACCGCCTTGCCCCACGCTGCGGCCCGGCTGGCGGCCAGCAGGGTAAATCCCCAGCGGGCCTGGCTCGCGGCCTACGAAGCCGGTGTGTACCGCACCGATGATGGCGGCAAAAGCTGGACGCGCCTGGATTCATACCCCTCCCCGTATGCCCACAGTGTTCTGGCCCACCCCACTGAGGAGGACACCCTGTTCGTGGGCAGCGAACCGGCTACCGTGTACCGCTCCGACGACAGCGGAGACACCTGGACCGAACTGGAGGGGTTCACCCGTGTGCCCGAGTCAGTTGACTGGGGCTTCCATTCCCCCACCCGCGACTCTCACGTGCGGGACCTGCGCGTTGCCCCCAACGACGCCAACCGCCTTTACGCCGGCATCGAGGTGGGTGGCATGGTCTGTTCCGGCGATGGCGGCGCCAACTGGCAGCAGTTGCCCGGATTGAACGACGACATTCACTGTGTGGCCCTCAGCGACGCCCGCCCCGAAAGCGTCTATGTGGCCACGGCCCGCGCTCCCTATCGCTCCAGCGATGGCGGCGCCAACTGGCAGCCCATCAATGAGGGACTGGACCGGCGGTACACCCTGCACATATCCCCCGCTCCCGACGATGCCAGCCTGGTTCTGGTGACCGTGTCCGAAAATGCCCGCCGCCTCAATCCCATGTTCTACCGCTCAACCGATGGCGGCGATAGCTGGCAACTGGTCGATGAAGTAGGACAGGGCACCGAGCCTGCCGAGATGGTGGTGGCCTTCGAATGGGACCCGTCCGACCCCAGCCGCGTGTATGCCGGCGCCGACGGAGGCCAGCTTTACCAGAGCACAGACCGGGGTGTCTCCTGGGAGGAACTGCCGGTACGGTTATCATCCGTCGCAGTAGGGGCACTGGCCGTAAGTGGCGGCTAGGGTTCCGCCGCGCATGAACCAATAGAGCCAAAAAATTAGCGGGCTGCCCACCGGCAGCCCGCTATTGTTGCGCTGGATAAGAAAAAGACTACTTGTCGGACATGCAGGTCTCGCAGTTGACGTAAAACTCGAAGCGGTGGCCTACGATCTCCCCGGGAATCTGCTCGCTGAGCGCCCGCATCAGGTTTTCGATGTTGGCGGCGCGAAATTCCCCCACATTCCCGCACTTCACGCAGATGGTGTGGTGGTGGTGCTCCACGCTGGAAAGGCTGTACCGTGGGGCGCCGTCCAGCATGTTGAGCCGGCACAGCACGCCCGCGTTCAACAGCAGCTTGACTGTCCGGAAGACCGTGGCCCGACCAACCTGGGGAAGCTCATTGCTGATCTCTTCAGCAGTGAATCCTTCCTTCTTGCCCTCAAGCAGTTCAATGATGGAACGCCTGGGAGCGGTGGCCCGATAACCCCGATTCTCCAGAATCGACATTATTTCGGTGCGGGTAGTAAGCGGAGCCGTCATAAGAAGTCTTTACGCTGCCCCAGTAAATTATTCGTAACTTAAGGGAAGCTCCTAGGTTGATATTAGCAATACCTACTTCCACCGTCAACTGTATTGATACGCAAGGTAGTCCGATTGCTCCCATCCTGTGACTACCAACCCCCCCTTGTTGGGGCGGGGTTCAAACCCGCCCCCTGCCCCCCACCCGCGGCCCCCCCCCCCCCCCTTGTGGGGGCGGGTTCCACCCCCCCCCCCGCCCCGCACCCGTCCAGGCCTGCGCCTGACCCTGACCCCCATTACCCGTAGGGGCGATTCGCGAATCGCCCCACCCCCGTCGAAGGGTCGTTCACCAAACCGTAGGCGCAGGTTTCCAACCCGCCCCCGCCGCCAACCCACAAGTCAATGTCGCCCTGAGCGCAGCCGAAGGGCCTCAAATCCTTCTTGCCAACACCCCCAAAGGCACAAGCCACCCTAACCTCCCCCACGTTCGTCCTGAGCTTGTCGAAGGACCTGTTCCCCTTCTCCCCTTCGTGGATAAACCCCCACCCCACTGGCACCACCCCCTTCCCACCCTGGATTACCACCCCCTACCATCAAAAGACAATACCAAACCAAACATCCTCCCCAAAGGAGAAACCAACCATGTACACCCTGTCCCAGATCCGCACCCGCGTAAATGCCCTCAAACGCAAGTACGCCCTCGAACTCCAAATCATCCGCATCCACCGCATCGCCGAGGACTTCTCCCTCCGGTGGGTCCGCGCTGAAGGCGACCGTCAGCCCCTGCCCGAAACCCACGCCTTCATCCTGCACATCGCCGACAATGGATTTCGCTTTCACACCTTCATGAACCTGCACACCTACCTGGAACGCTGCCGTACCAACGGCGACACCCCCGACTGCTGGGGCATCATCCGCTCCCTCTACGCAAACCATGACCTGGACCGCATCTCCCGCATCGTGGATAACTGCCACACCCTGCCCGAACCGGACCCGGACGAGTGCGCTCAAAGGCTTGAAGACCGCCGTCCCCGTTCCATGATCAACGACCTCATCTACTGGATGAACCGCTGGCTAGACCGCGTCCTCCGCACCAACGATGCATTTGCAGCATCCCTTGCATCTGTTGCGTCCCCTGCAACTGTTGCATCCGCTGCAACCGTCGCTGCCCCGCGCCAGGAAAACACCCACCAGACCACCCGCGCCTGGCGCCGCCGCCAACAGCGCAACACCCCTACCCAAACTCCCCCCTCGCCATATGGAAGAGGGGCCAAGGGTGAGGGCCACCCCCCAAACCATGTCATCCTGAGCGCAGCCGAAGGATCTAAAATCCACACCACATACCATGCCCAGCCAACCGCAACCAACCCTGAAAACCAAACATCTCCCCTCTGCAACTGGAGTGACGGCCACCCCTTTCACCCCCGCCACCAGGCAAGCTGGAAAACGGCGGACCACCCTGTCATCAACCTGTCATCCACCCCCGCCTCCAGCTACAAAACAACTGGATATGAAAGGATATGACTGGCAGAAAACATTTTCCCCCTTTTCCCTGAGGAAAAGCAGCCGGGGGCGCGGGCAAAAACCCTACCCCGCAATAGTCTTCCACCACCACAGCAGTTATAATTCGTGACAGTAAGACCCGGAGAAAACCCGATACTTGACGAAAACTTGTAGAAAGGCGGTAAACGTTATGGGAAAGGACTACAGTATCTGCGTGGGAGCTGTGGGTTTCGGCGGCGGAGTCTGGCACAGCCCTGATACCGGCGAGACCTGGAACCGCATTCGCGACCCCTTTGTCCTGGGCGCCCAGGTAAGGGCCCTGGCATCCTATCCCGACAACCCCGACCGCATCCTGTGTGGCTCCGACCAGGGCATCTTCCGCAGCGAGGACAAGGGCGCCACCTGGGTCAAGCTGTGGTCGCCTATGGAGGGTGTGCCCATCTGGAACATTGCCATCGACCCGGTAGATACGGCCACCATCTATGTCGGCATCAAGCCGGCCGCCCTGTTCCGCTCCCGGGACGACGGCCAAAGCTGGACGAAACTCTCCGTGGAAATGGCCCAGTACTGCCACATCGGTCCGCCCATGGTTACAGCCCTGATGGTGGACCCCAGGGACCACAACACCGTCTGGGCCGGCGTGGAAGTGGATGGCGTGTACCGCAGCCTCGACGGCGGCGACTCCTGGACCCACATTACAACCGGCGTCCATCCCGACATCCACGGCATGGCCATCAGCCCCGGCGACGAGCACAAGGTCCTGTTCAGCACCCCCCGTGAGATCTATTACACCACCGACGTGGGCGAAAGCTGGGAGTCGCTGAACACCACCGAAGGCCTTCCCTTGCCCTACAGCCGGGGTATCGCCTTCAAGGCCGACGACCCCAACGTGCTGTTCTCGGCGCTGGGCGAAACCGCCATCAGCAGCCAGGGGGCGCTCCGGCGTTCCACGGATGGCGGCCAGACCTGGGAGGACCGACCGTTGCCCGTGGAGCCCAACTCCAACATCTGGGGCTTTGTCACCCACCCGGCCGACCCGGACTTTATCCTGGCGTCCAGTCTGTTTGGCGAACTCTACTCCACCGAAGACGCCGGGGATTCCTGGAACAAGCTGAGGCGCGAGTTCACCGAGATAGGCGCCATGGTCTGGGTGCCCAATTAGCCCTGTGGAGCAGGGGCGCACGGCTTCGCAATTCGGCACAGGAGCGCGCGGCTTGCATATTGGCACAGGGGCGCAATGCATACACATCGGCGTAGGGGCGCACGGCTTACATATCGGCACAGGGGCGCACGGCTTGCATATTGGCGTAGGGGCGCAATGCATACACATCGGCGTAGGGGCGCACGGCCGTGCGCCCCTACAGGAATCATAAGAACTCAACCCTTGTGGACAGTCAATGCACAGCCGCAACCTTCCCTTACCCGCCCTTTGGGTGTATCGTACACTCCAATTCACTCCCATCACGTTGACGCAGGCGCCGGTTCACCGGCCCGGGAGTCATATTGGCCGACCCTGAACACATAGCCATCGCCAAGGCCGGGTCCAACGCCATTTCCCGCTGGCGGGAGCAGACCTTTTGGGTTCCCAACGAGAATCCTGTCGTCTATTCCCTCAACTACAGCCTGGGGGACCGTTCCACCGGCGAGACTTTCGAACCCGAATTCATTCACGGCCGCGCCAAGCTCGACCTGTCCGGCGGCTACCTGAGCGGTATCCGCCTGCCCCAGGCCGACCTGGCCCACGACGACCTCAGCAGGGCCGACCTCACCGGCTGCAATTTCAGGCTGGCACGCCTGTCCGGCGCCAACCTCCAGGCCGCCTATATGTCCCGGGCTAACCTGTCCCACGCTGACCTTACCTTCGCCAACCTGACGGGATCCTCGCTCATCCGGACCGACCTGAGCAACAGCACTTTGCACTACGTCCAGGCGTCCGGCGCCAACCTGTCTTACTCCGACCTTCGCATGGCCAACCTGGAGGAGGCCAATCTGGCTGGGGCCAACCTGTCATACACTGACCTCTCCTGGGCCAACCTGAACGGCGCCAACCTGAGGGGCGCCACATTGACCGCCACCACGCTCATGCTGGCCGACCTGACCGGGGCCGACCTGAGGGGCGCAACCATTACCGGGGCTGAGCTGGAGAGCGCGGTTCTAATGAACACCCTGCTGGGATTTACGAAGCTGATTAATTGCGACCTGAGCAAGACCATCGGCCTGGAAACGTCGCGCCACTCGGGTCCCAGCTCCATATCCCTGGATACCGTGGCCAGCTCCAGGGGGATGATTCCCGCCGTTTTCCTGCAAAGTGCCGGCGTGGCCCAGCCGCTGCTGGCAGCCCAGGACGTTATGCGCGGCGAAAACCGCACCTACCCCGCAACGTTGATTGTTGGTTCCCTGGAGGATGCGGACCTGGCCGCAAGGCTGAGGTCGGGACTGGCCGGCTTCCAGATACCCGCATGGTCCCTGGCTGCCGACGATGAAGCTGCCATCCAGTCCGGCGGCATCCTCATGGAGCACACGCCCTATTACGATGCCCTGGTACTGCTGGGTACGGTCTCCGCCCTGGACAGCCCGCAGACCAGCACCTACCTGGCCCAGCTGTGCGGCGCCAGGAGCGGCGAGGGCGAATCAGGCCAGACCATCGTTATCCTGGGCGCCGATGATCCCTTCTACCAGCGGGACGACTACCTCTGCAATACCCTGCGCCAGGGCAGAGTGCTGGACATTAGGGGGTGGGAAGACTCGGCCGCAGGAGAAGCAGCCATCACTTCCCTGGCCAGCCTCCTTACCGAAAAACGCTTCTAAGGATCAGCCGGCAACGCAGGTAAAGTCCACCGCCAGCGGGTCGGTGTGGGAGGGGCCGTCATCCGGTTCGGTCATGTCCCGGTCGAAGACCCGCAAAGGCGAATTGCCCGCCAGGTCCTCCAGTTGGCGCGCCACCAGCAGCCGGTAAACGCCTTCCACCCAGGGCATCTCGGGCTCAAACTGCCAGCTTCTCTCGCCAGGTCCCGTCGCGCCTCTCCCGGCCATTGGTGTCCCCTCCGGGCCGCAGACCCTCAGGCACCGCTGCAGCAGGGCATGGTCCAGCGGACGTTCAAACTCCACCCTTAAGGGCTCACGCGAGTCCGCAGGGGGGACAGTCAGGCGCCACTTTGCCGGATCAATCCTCTCCCTTACCTCCGGACCCACGGCGTAACGCCGTTCGGCCCAGGCTGCCAGCGGCCGCCCCTTCGAGTCACGAAACTCTGAATCAAGCCGCAGCCGGAAGGGTACTCCCTCAATAAGCGGATACCCCGCCTCCATGTTGGGAACCAGCCCGTGCTTGATGCGGGCCGGGTCCAGCAGTAGTGTCAGGCGTTGCCTGGACCCGTCCCACAGTTCCGGGTCCATAGGCACGAAAACGCCGTCTATGGGCTCGCCGGTATCGTCCCGGCAGACGCTGATGGCCCGCTGCGCCCGGCCCTCGCTCATGGGTTCGGAGAAGTGGACGTAGAACTTCAGCAGGTTCACGGGCACTTCATCCACATCGGGGTAAATGGCCACTACCCGGGCGTCGGGAAGGGAATCCACGGAGGGCCGTTGAATGCGCCAGATACCAGGGCTGCCGCCGGATTCGCCGGCGCCGGAGGGGTAAACCAGGAGGCAGTAGGCCATCCCTGCCACAAAGGGGAAACGGGGAATGAACCAGACGGCTTCGGCATCCACTTCAAACCGCCCGGCGATGGAGGGAATCGGTCGCGGGTCGGTTACGCCCTCCAGCGCCTCAGCAGTCAGAAGGGCCAGACGGCGGCCTGGTCCACCGCCGTCCGGCCCTTGCAGTTCGTCCAGTTCAGCACTGGTCCAGCCGCTGGCTTGCAGCGCGTCCTTTCCGTTGTATTGACGCCAGGCCAGCGACAGGTCCGGGCGAGCCTCGAGCCCGCCCTGGGTCACAACTCTCCCACGCCGTAGGAATGCAGGTGGTAGTTACCCTCCGCGTCTTCCTGCAGCATCAGGATAGTCTCGTCGCTCAGGTTGGCCATGCGTCGTACACCCGGATGGGGCAATATCTGGCGGGGAACACCCACTCCAGGGGTCACCGGGTCGGCCGGGCTGTTGTCCAGGGATTCGTCGGGTACCGTCAGCGCACCCTGCTGGTCTATGTCCACGCAGGCAATCTTGATCAGGGGATGTCGGTCGTTGGCCACCAGCAGGTATTCCTCTTCGTCGTGCTGGTAGGAAACCAGGTCAAGAGGCCGGTTGTGGGCGCCCAGTTCCGCCACCGTCTTGCCGTGGGCCAGTTCCCCGGGCTTGAACTGGCTGACGGAGAACTGCACCACCGGCGTGCAGGTATAGCTGGCCAGGATGCTGTTGTTCCCCTGGTAGGGTACGAAGGCCCGGATGGGGGCGGCGGTTTCGTACCGGCCGTGGGAGACGTGGAAAATCTCAAGGGAATTGGCGTCGGTGTCTCCGCTGAAGGGGAAGGGAATGCGCCGCAGGGTGGAAGAAAACTCCTCGTTGGAGGTCCCGGCCACCACCAGCAGGCCGTCAACGTAGGACATGTCGGTCACGGTCACCGTGCGCAGCTTCACGCGGGTAACCTCCCGGGGATCGTCCTCATCGGCGGCGTCCTCTAAGTCCGTTTTCGAGAATGGTATATCTTCCAGGGAAACGTCGGAAATGCTGCCCTCTCTGTCTATGCGCACAATGATTGGTACCGCGGCGTCGCCGCTGCCCCGCATTACCGAGAGAAAGATGTTACCGGAGAAGGGATGGACCGCCATATCACGAATCTGAACGTCATCTCGGGCACAGCCCAGGTAGGATGCCAGCGAGGTATCCAGGTTTTCCAGGTCAAAGGCGTCCTCGTTGCCGACTTTTGTCTCGTCCCCCACGTCCAGGGCGAAAATAGAGGCTCCAGCGTTGTCCCCCACGAAGAGGACCCCTTCCGGCCCAAAGGCCAGGGGCCCGACTGACTTGATGTCCGGCGAACCCATTGCCAGACCGAGTTCCTGTGCAGTGGCTTGATCTACCATAATCTCCTCCTTCGCTATAACCGTTTGAGGCAGACTGTTTCCAATTTATCGCCGTAATACGGCAACCATATGCCTATGGAGAGCGCCTATTCGTTGCAATTCTAGCACCACCGGGCCGCATTCACCACCAACAGTTTTCGGGGATTGCACATCAATTACCGAATGGCCTGTGTCCAACAGCGGCTGAGTGGGCGAGACATTGTGCTCCCCTGTCCTCACTCACAGTTCAGGAGTCACTTCATTCGTCGCACGTCGGAGAATGACGCGAAAGCAAAGATGGCCAGCGCCAGGCTCACGATCCCCACCACCAGCACCACCAGGTTGACTGGCCAGAACTCGGCCATCAGCCCCAGGGTCATGCTGGCAAGGGGAGTGAGTCCGTTGTCCAGATTGTAGATGGACATCACCCTTCCCCGAAGTCCATCGGGTATGGTGGTCTGGACCAGGGTATTGTTGTTTATCTTGAATACCAGGCGGAAAAACCCGATGCCGAACATGGCTGCCAGGGAGACCCACATCCAGGTTGATATGCCCAGAACAATGGCGGAACCTGCAAGGAACATCAGGGCCACCAGCCCCACACCCCCTCCCATAACAGACCTGCCCAGGGAAGCAAAGGAAATCGTCGCGATGATGCCGCCTACCCCGGTAGCCAGCACCAGGAATCCGTACGTCCTGGAGTCCCCGCCCAGCACCACTTCGGCCACCACCGGCATTAGATGCACAAGGGGAGCGATCATTATGTCCGAAACGCAGGCCAGCAGCATCAGGCGAAGCACTACCTGCTCGTTGACCACGTATCCGAAGCCCTGTTTCAGGTTGGCCAGCACCGAGGTACGGGTTGCGGTAACCGCTTCCCTGAATGGCAGGGAGATGGGAATCATCACCAGCACCATCAGGATGTAAAAGACGCCTTCAATGTAGAAATTAAGCGCCGGCCCCAGCCAGGCGATTAACACGCCGCCCAGCCCCGGGCCCACCACCCTCGCCACGTTGCCGGCAATGGAATTCAACGCGATGGCGTTCCACAGGTCTTCCCGGGGCACCGTATTGGCGACCATGGCGTGCCGCACCGGTTGTATCGAGGCATGCAGTATCCCGGTGATGACCGAGAAAACCAGGGCATAAATTACCCCCAGGTTGCCTACCACGTAGCCCATGTGGATCGCCGCTGCAAAGGACAACACCACCACCGCCATGACCGACTGCACCACCAGGACCATCTTGCGGCGGTCAATCCGGTCGGCAAGCACACCGGCCATCGGGCCAATAACCAGGAAGGGTATCGACCGTGAGCCGGCTGCGATGCCCACCAGTAGCGGCGAACCGGAGATTTCCCACACCAGCCAGGGAATCGTTATCTGCTGGAACCACACCGCCGAGGCATTGCAGAGATTGCTAAGCCACAGCAGGAGAAAGTTCTTGTGCCGCAGGGAAATGAAGGTGTTGACGCGGGCCGTACGACGGGGACGGGGCCGCCGTTCGGGTTCGGAGGACTGGTTTTCGGGGGGCGCTGTTCCTGCGCCCGATGATTCTGGAGTTGACGTTTGGAGTGCCTCCCGGGCTGAGTTGAGGCGGCGGTTCCGGAGCCAGGTACGTGCCGCTCACAATTGGCGATGTCGGTAATTACGGCGGGCAAGACTACCGGGCATTATACCCCCTGTACCTCCGGCTTGGTGGGTTGCGGTCGGCAGGACACAGGCAATCGCCTTCCAAATTCAGACTACAAACAGCGCATCCCCGCCACTCGTCAGTCATGCCGCCCTGAGCCACAGCCACGTCAACCCGAGCGCCAATCATGTCGCCCTGAGCTTGGCCGAAGGGCCTCAAATCCTTCCCACCTGTCCGGTTACAGGCAGGCCAGTACCCAACGGGTTAGGCTTCCGCATACCGGCTTGCGCCAGTTTGACGGACTCCGTAGCCTGGCAATGTGGCTGGCAGAACGCTGGCAGGGCGTGTATGCCAACCCGGGCTTACTTGAAATAGGGCATAACGTGCCGGGAGAAGAGCTTTATCGAGTCCATTATGCGGGAGTGGGCCAGGTTGCCCATCTGCATGAAACACAGAATCTGGTCAACGCCGGCCTCTTCGTATTTCTTCAACACCTTGATAACCGTATCGGGATCGCCCATGGCAAAGGCCCCCGACGCGATGTGGTCTTCAGCGGTCTTGTTTACCCGTTCCTCCTGTATCGCACCCACGGCGAACTGGTAGGAGCTGGGCACATTCCGTCCCTGCCAGGGCTGGTACAGTTCCTCGGCCTTGTTTACGAACCACTCCCCCTCGGGCGAGGCCACGCGTCGGGCCTCTTCGTCGTCCTCGCCCACGTGGACCAGGCACAGCGCCGCCACCTGGTTGTTAACGAACTGGCCAACCGGGTTTGCGTTTTTCACCGCCGCCCGGTAAGCAGCAACCCGTTCCTCCATTTGGGCATAGCCGCCCAGATTGAAGCAGAGGACGCCCAGACCCATTTCGCCGGCGGCGCGGAAGCTGTCCGGCTGGCTGCAGGCCACCCACATTGGCGGGTGGGGATTCTGCACCGGCTTGGGAATTACAGAGCGGGGTGGGATGGTATAAAACTGTCCTTCATGGGAGAAGGTTTCCTCGGTCCACATCCGGGGAATCATCCGCACCGCCTCTTCCCACTGGGCCCGGGTGTCCTCCGGGTTGACCTCGAACCCGTCCATTTCAATGAGGGTGGTGGACCGGCCGGTGCCTAGATCCATCCGCCCGTTACTGAGGATATCCAGCACGGCGGCCCGCTCCGCAACCCGCACGGGGTGGTTATACTGACCCGGCAAGAGGGCCACGGCATGGCCAATGCGGATACGCTTGGTACGTTGCGAGATGGCTCCATAGAGGACTTCCGGGGCAGAGCAGTGGGAGAACTCCCGCAGGAAGTGGTGCTCCACCGTCCAGAAGTAGTCAAACCCCACTTCGTCGGCCAGGTCCACCTGGGCCAGCACCTGGTTGTATCGTTCCTGCTCGGAGCCGGGGTGATGCGGCTCGGGTATCTGGATTTCGTACATCAGGCCGAATTTCATACTGCTGCCTCCCCTTAAATTACCGACTGTCGAAGTTCCTCGAAACGAAAGTAAATTACAACGAAAACGTTCGGTAATTTATTCCATACTTTCCGCAATCCTACGTTCAGTGCCCATCACTGTCAAATAACGCGCAAGTTTTGGCTGTTCCTTGTCAGAAACAATCCCCGAACAGCCACACAAGCCGAAGGTGGCTGCCTGGTTCTGCATCCAGACAGGTCCGGCATCGGGAATGGAAGGGGCAAACCCCTGCGGTGGAAGCGATCAGGTTTGATACCGGGGCGGTGCGCGGGTACAATGCCCGCATTGCGCCAGTTCGGAAAGGGTCGGGCTTGCTGCGGCGAATCACGTCAAGTAAGCCGCCGCATTAGCGTTAATCATTGACAGGCAAGGGGGATGGTCCTTGAGTTTCGACTGGTCTGGCCAGGTACATTCGCTGCGGGAACAATACCACTACGCCTGGGCCGTGGTGGGCATGGGCACCGTCCTGCGGGTCACCGCCAATTTCGTCAGCCAGGCCTTTGCCGTAATCCTGGTGGTGCTGCAGAACGACTTTGCCTGGGGCGTTACCGCCATCATCATCGCCCAGGTATTGCGCAGCGTGATCAACGCCATGCTCTCCCCAGTGGCCGGCTGGGTTGGCGACCGCTACGGCGCCCGCAAGACCCTGCTGGTGGCCGCCACCCTGTACGTGTGCGGCATGCTCCTGCTGAGTACCATGAGCCAGCTTTGGCAGCTTTACCTCTACTACAGCATCCTGCTGGGCCTGGCCCAGGCCCTGTTCGCGGTCAACATTCCCACCACCGTAGCCGCCTGGTTCAAGAAAAAGCTGGGAGTCGCCGTGGGCATCCAGCAGTCGGTGGGCGGCATGGGCGCGTCAATCACCGCCCCGGCCCTGGCCCTGCTGGTATCCGAGACCGGGTGGCAGGTGGCCTTCTGGATTATCCCCGCCGTGGGAGGCGTGATCCTCTTCTCGCTGCTGGCCTTCTTCCACAGTGAACCGGCAGACCGGGGCATGCGGCCCTACGGCGCCGATGAAAACGACCCGGACCCGGTCCCCACCGACCGGGCCACCGCCAAGCTGCGGAGCAAGGTTTTCCTGCAGCACGCCCGCCGTACCAGGGCCTTCTGGAACCTGCCCTTAATTCACTTCCTGGGCTGCGTGGGCCACTCCCTGGTCATCTGGCACGTGGTATTCTTCGCCACCACCCAGGGACTTTCCCTGGCGGCCGCAGCGTGGATTGTCTCCATCTACACCATGACCAGCGTCAGCAGCCGCCTGTTCATACCCATTTTGGCCGACCGCTGGGGCGCCAAGACAGCCATGGTGTTGCCCTATTTCCTGCAAGGCGTAACGGTGCTGCTGCTGTTCTGGGTCCAGAGTCCGTGGCAGTTCTACGTCTTTGCCGCCCTGTTTGGCATCGGGTTTGGCGGGGAGATGTCTGCCTTTCTTATCGCCAACCGGCAGTACTACGGAATGGGCCCGGTGCGGTCCATCTTCGGCTTCCAGCACCTGGGGTCCGGCTTTGGCATGGCGGCAGGGGGCCTGATTGGTGGGCTTATTTACGACTTCCGCCTGAACGAAGGCGCGCCCCTGGAACTGTTTGGCTTCGTCACCCTGGGCGGAGGCTCCTACGATTTGGCGTGGGTCATTTCAATTGCGGCCAGCCTGGCGGGGGTGCTGTTCATCGCCCTGCTGGAACCCACCTCCAGGGTGCTTATTCCTGACTGGGAAGACTCGTTGCCCAGGGAGCGGGAGGCGTCGCCAGCGGCTACTTGACCCTCCGGACGCCCCTTCGACAGGCTCAGGGCCAGCGGGGGCAAGTGACGGACCCCGTCGTTCCATCCTCGCCTCCCCTTCAAGGGGATAGATCCCCCTGAACGGCCCTACAGCGGCAAATTAACCACCCGGCCCTCCTGGGCGCTGCGGTGGACCGCCTCGGTCCATTCCATGTAGTGGACGCCCGTCTCGAAAGCCACCATGTCCACCTTCTCCCTCCCCCGGATGGCGTTGGTGAACTGTTCCTCGACCCGATACCTGGCCTGGGTTTCCGGCGGGTTGGACACCTCGGTCAGTTCCGTGTCGCCGCGCTTGCCGGCCCACACCCTGCGCTGGGGGTCAACGTGGATGGTGCCTTCCGTGCCGAACATCCAGACGTGGTTGCCCCCGTTCAATCCCGAGGTGGCGCTCATTTGCATGTGAACCTGGGCCCCGTTGGCCAGTTCGTAAAGAATGTCCACGTGGTCGGGTATGGAAACCGAGGTGAGGTTGCCGCTGTCGTCGCGCCGGTAGGGGACGTTGACCTTGGACATGGCAAACACCCGGTTGCCCCGTCCCAGCCACCGCATCATGGACTCGTAGGAGGCCCCGATGTTCAGGGTGTTGTGGCCGCTCAGGGCGCGGTCGTGGCGCCAGTGCAGTGGCCCGCCCGGGTCGGCGAAGTTGTTCTGGAGGGAAGTGAAGTCAACCGACAGCAGTTCCCCCAGGTGGCCCTCGTCTATCAAGCGCTTAAGCACATTGTCTATGGTGTAACTGGTGGACGTGGGCGTGAGCTGGCAGACCAGTTCCGGGTGGTCCAGCGAGGCCTTGAGCATGTCCCGGGCCTCCTCGGCGGTGGATGCCATGCGGGCCTCGGTAAGCACGTGCTTGCCAGCCTCCAGGGCCGCCAGGGTCATGGTTCGGTGGGTGTAGGGCCAGGTGCCGATGCATACGGCGTTGATGTCCTGGTCCTCCAGCAGTTCCCGCCAGTTTCCATAAACCCGTGGAATGTTGTACTGGTCGGCAATGGCCCGGCCCGACTCGATGCTGCGGTTGGCCACGGCCACCAGTTCGCAGTCTTCCACTCCCTGGAATCCGGGTATGTGCCGGTTTCGCACGTTGCCACCGGCGCCGATAAGTCCCACGCGTATGGGTTCTTCAGCCATTTGTTTCCTCCTGCTTAGGTGACTCAAGCGGGCAGATTTATTCCGGGCCGAGGTTTTCAGCTTTGACGGGCAGAATAGCACCAAGATGCCCCGGTTGCCAGACTGTAAGTCTGTTTTCCTGGTTGCCGGGCATATGGTGGGCCTTTCAACATTTCACCAGGGAAAGAATTAAGGTGGTAACCGAGTTCTCTCCTTGCGCTATAATCACAATCCTGCAGGATAGGAGAAAGATTGCCCAGTGCTGAATCAAACACGGAACCGGCAAGGCCATATGGAGTCTGAATGGCCCAAGCGATGGCGCTGGAACGGGCCGTGACCCCCCGTCTTCCCAGCATGCGGGCCCTTCGCTACCCCAACTTTCGCTGGTTCTGGATTAGCACCTCAGGTCAGGCCGTGGCCCAGGGGATGCAGTTCCTGATCCTGGGGTGGCTGGTACTGGAACTGACTGGATCAACCTCGCAGTTGGGCCTTACCATCTTCTTTTACGGCATACCCAACCTCACCCTCGTCCTGTTTGGCGGCATTTTCGCCGACCGAATCGACCGGCGCAAGCTGCTCCTCTTCTCCCAATTCGGCGTCACCGTGATCATGTTCGTGGTGGCGACGCTGACCGTAACTGACCTGGTGGCCGTCTGGCAGATATACGTCGCCTCCTTCCTGTTGGGTACGCTCCACGCCATCAATATGCCCACCCGCCTGGCCATGGTGGTTAACCTGGTGGAGCGGGAAGACATTATGAACGCCGTTGTGCTGAACGCGGGGGTTATGAATGCCGGCCGCATCATCGGGCCGGCGGTGGCCGGGTTCATAATTGACCTGCTGGACATCGGGCCGGCCCTCTTCGTCAACGCCGGGTGCTACCTGGGGGCCGCCAGCTGCGTCCTGATGATCCGCAACTTTGTCCAGGATAAGCAGGACCGCCGCACCAATATCCTGGGGGCCCTGCGGGAGGGCCTGGTCTATTTCGGCAAGACCCCCCTGGTCTTTACCATCGTCGGGATAGGGTTCGCCTTCGGATTTTTTGGAATGCCCCACGTCCAGGTAATGCCCGCCTTTGCCAGGGAGGTGCTGGAGGCAACCGCAGGGGAAGCTGGCTTGCTGATCACTGCCGCCGGCATCGGCTCATTACTGGCCAACGTGGCCCTGGCCATGCTGGGCAATTTCAGGAAGAAGAACCTGTTGCTTATCGGGGCTCTGCTAGTGTTTGAGGTTGCCCTCTTTGCCTTCGCCTGGTCCCACTGGTTCTGGGTTTCCTGGGCCATTCTGCTGTTCGTGGGCATGGGCAGCATTGGTTACATTTCCCTGGGAACTACGGTGCTGCAGCTTTCCGTGCCCCAGGAACTTCAGGGCAGGGTGATGAGCCTGTGGTACGTGTCCGCCGGTTTCATGTTTATCGGTTCCCTGCCCATGGCCCTGGTGGCCGACCTGGCAAGCTGGCCGGTGGCCCTGGGCGGCGGCGCGATTATCTGCTTGGCGTTCACCCTGTGGCTGGCCATCCTGCGTCCCACCCTGCGGCGGCTGGAGGTCTGACGTATTCCCTCGTAACGTCAGGAGGCCAATAGCTCCTTCAACTGCTGGTCAATGAAGGCGGTGTCCACCGGATTGCGGCCGGGGCCGCCGCCGGTGTGGCCCCAGATGGTCTCAATAACCCGCAGTTCGGCATTGGGCATCATCCCCACTTCGATTTCGTTGTCCTCGGGCGGGAAGTACTGGTCGGTACGGGAGGGCATTACGAAAGCGCGGGCCTTGATTGAACCAAGTGCTTTTTCAAAGTCTCCCTGGTAGAGGGGATTGTTGCTGATGTCGCCGCCCTGCCAGGTGGCCACCATGGCCAGGATGTCGTTGGCGTCTAGTTGCAGATACCTGCCCTCCCAAGCGGTGATCAGGTAGTCTTCCAGGGAAGAGAAGCCCAGGTCGAGGTACACCCTTTCCCGGTAGAAGGCCTGGGAAGGGGCCCAGCCGGCGTAAACCCGCGACATTGCCCTCAGCCCCTTGGTGGGCGGAGAATCGTACCAGCCGTTGTTCCAGGCCGCGTCGGCGCATAGGGCCGCCTTTACCCCCTCGAGGAAAACGTGGTTGTGGCGGGAGGTACGCGCCGAACCACACCAGGGGGCGATGCGTTCCACCATATCCGGATAGAGGGCTCCCCAGTGAAAGGTCTGCTGGGCGCCCATGGAGAAGCCACAGACCAGGGGGAGGCGCGCAATGCCGAACTGTTCAGTTACCAGGCGATGCTGAAAGCTGATGTTGTCGTAGTAGCTGACGACGGGAAACCGGGCCCGGTCGTAGGGCTCGGCCGTGTTGCTGGGGGACGAGGAGAGGCCGTTGCCGAACAGGCAGGGCACGATGATGAAGTAGCGCGACGGGTCCAGGGCCATGCCCGGCCCAATCATGGGTTCGTTGGCCTCGTGGCGGGAGGAAAAGAAGGTGGGGAAGACGATGGCGTTATCCCTGCTGGCGTTCAATTCCCCGTAGGTCTGGTAGGCCAGGCGGGCGGCCCGCAGTCGCAACCCGCACTGCAGATCCACGTCGCCCAGTTCAAAGAGCTTGTAATCAGTCATGCTGCCTCCCCGGGTCAGTTCAATGTTCGCCCCCATCCTAGCCCTCCGCGATGGCTAATGGAAGGCATTGTTGCCCCATTGGACATACAACAGAGAGTCCCCGCGCCTCTGGTCGGGCCCGGGCTGATGCAGGGTTGCAGGGTAGCAGCGTTGTGTAGCAGGAAAGGACAGGGGAGATTGAAAGGCGCAGCTAAAGCCGGTACTACTGAGCCGGGCCCGGGCGGCCCCCGTACAACTCCAGCACCAGGCGGCTCATCAGGGAGGAGAGGAAACCCACGCCGCTGATGGCGCCAGCGTAGCTCATGCGGGTGGGACCAATTACGCAGATGGTCCCGCTGGCCTGCTGGGGTATGCCGTACTGGCACAGGATGACTCCGAAGGGCCGGAGCGGCTCTTCCATGTTCTCGCCGCCAATGAATACGGCAATGTCGCCGGTCTCCGGCTGCTCGGACAGGAGGCTGTCCAGCAGCACCTGTTCCTCCAGCAGTTCCACCAGTTCCCGGGCGTGGCTGCCCTGGGCCATCTCCGGCTGGTTCAGGAGCCAGCGCAGACCATCCACATAGTGCTCGGGAATGGAATAGGCGTCGGCCTCCCGCAGCAGCGACAGGGTGCTTTGCTTAACCCGTTCAGATATGGGTCCGAAGTCTCCGGGTATTCCTTCGACTTCGGGCAGGCTCTGGCCGCCCAGGCGATCGTTCAGGTAGTTGGCGGACTGGTTCAGGGCCTCCTGGTCAACGGGTTCATCCAGGGTAAGCAAACGGCGGAGCAGGCGGGCGTCCTGCAGCACCAGAATAAGCAGGGCCGAATACTCGTCCAGGTAAACCAGCTGAATATGCTTCACCCGCGGCAGCCTGGCCTGGGGCACGGTGACTATGGCCATATTGGTGGTGATGCGCGAAAGGATAAGGGCGCAGCGGCGGCTCAGCTCAGCCAGGTCGGCGTCGGAGCGGTCAAAGTCTTGGTGAATCTGTTGCCGCACACTCTCGGGCAGCGGAGGAACCTCTTCCAGGGTTTCCACGTGGTACCGGTACCCCCGGTCCAGGGGCACGGCGCCGGCGGATACGTGGGCCCTGGAGATGTAACCCTCTTCGGCAAGCAGGGACATGGCGTTGCGAACGGTAGCCGGGCTCACCCTGGTAGGTGACAGCCTGGCAATTTCGTCCGACGCCACGGGGTTGGCCGTGGAGATGTACTCGTTTACCAGTATATTTAATACGCTGCCAGCGCGTTGGGTAAGCATCGCAAACCCCAAAAAGCCAACTGGGTATTACAGCAATTATATACGATTCTACTGGAACTGCGGATTCGCCAATCATCAAGGCAACGACCATGCAAGCCGCAACCTGTATTCGGAAAGTAGCACGGGGCCAAAATTGCTGTCAAGCGATGGGTGCCGTCGAGAGCGCCGTACCCAGGGCATTCGCGTTCTGGATTCAGGCAATGGGCGGCAGACATCAGCAAGCCATAAGAGACTATTTCAAAATCCCTTCCCCCTTGACGGGGGAAGGTTAGGATGGGGGTGAAAAGCAATCTCTTTTGCTGTCGCATTTTCCCCAATGCTTTGCCTTGAATAATTTTGAGATAGTTTCTAAGTCAATGTCGCCCAGCGCCCAGCCGAGGGCCCGAAAACTTTCCTGCAGACATCCGCAATGCATAAGTCAATGTAGCCCTGAGCTTGCCGAAGGGCCTGAAAACCTTCCTGACTATCCGGTCTCGGGCCCTAAAGCCGGTCTGCAGGATGGTGTTTGCATTCTCTAATGCTTCCGGCACCACAATCTCCTGAAACGGGCTTGCCCTGGCAGCACATCGAATCGAGCGGTCTATATCTGCAGGGCGGTTTCGAAACCTGCCCTGGTCGCCTTTCGACTTTTCCACCCAGGGAAAGTTGCCGCTTTTGAGGGCCACACTTATACTGCGCCTTTGGCCCCCTGTTTCCCGAAAGCCACGATGCCCGCTTGTTCCCTGGAATTTTGGAGGCGTGACAAGCTGACATGGTATCTGGGCCACTGTGGAGGCTCCGCAGAGTTCTACGGTTGCCGCTCGCCTCCGCCACCGTTACTTCCGTCGGGAGGAGAGGCAAACATACTGTGGATATTACGGCGGCCGCTGGTACCCAATTGTCTGGTAATGCCCCTGAAACACTTTGGGGAGGGCTATGGCCCTGAGTATAAGTACCTATGTCTTTTTGGCCCTGGCGGGGGTCCTGCTGGTGACCGGATCCGTGGTTACGGTTCGGTACCTGGTGGATCCTGTCCCGCAGGATGAGACCGTCTCGGCTCCGGTATCCGCCGCCGTTCCTGCGCCGGCGCCTGCAGTGCAATCCCGTCCCGAAACCGGCCCGACCCGGATAACGGTCCGTCCATCCCCCTTGCCAACGCCGGTACAGGTTGCGGCGACACCCCTGCCTCCTGCCACGCCCAACGTTGTAACCGCCAGCCTGTCGAACGAGCCGCCGGGTTCCAACACCGGTGCAGGTGCAGGGGAGACAGGTTCTCCGGAGACTTCCGCTACCACCGGCGCCGTAGAACCAGGGATACCCGTACCCGTGGCCGGCGCGGTGGCCCCGCTGGGCGAAAACTTTGTGGTGGCCTGGCATTACATCGAGACTACCGACGACTTCGTGTTCTACGACCCCAAGCTGCCGGAGGAAAGCACCCTCAAGGCCATGGCATCAGGCCAAACCTATTTGATTATGGTGGACGAATCCGTTACCGTAGTAATTAACGGGAAGGAACTGCACTTCGTTTGTGACGAAAACACCTGCTGGAACACGGTGGTGTGGCCGTGATGAGCCACTGACCCCGGCCCCGCAACAACTCCGATTCCCGATTCTCGAAGTCAGGTACAAGCCTCTTGAACATTAGAGCACAACAGCCCTCGCCCGTGCTGGCCGACGCCGTGCTGCCCGCCAGCGAGGGGTACCGGAGATTACTTCAAGACGTAGCGCTCGTGATAGGCGCCTGCCTCTTAACCGCCCTGCTGGCCCAGGTCAAGATACCGCTGGGATTTACGCCGGTCCCCATTACCGGCCAGACCTTTGCCGTACTGGTAGTTGGCGCGACCCTGGGCAGCCGACGGGGCGCCGCAGCCATGCTGTTGTACCTGGTAGCCGGTACGTGGCTGCCCTTCTACGCCGGCGGGGCTTCGGGCTTTGTGTTCAGTATCGCTTCGGGCGGATACATCATCGGCTTTATTCCGGCGGCCTTCGTCGTGGGCTGGCTTTCGGAACAGGGCTGGGACCGCCGGCCGCGGGTATTGCTTTCCATGCTGGCCGGCAACGTTGTTCTCTACGTTCCCGGGCTGCTGTGGCTGGCAACCTTCGCGCCAGCAGAAACCCGCTGGACAACTACAATGGAATGGGGTCTCTACCCGTTTATAATTGGTGACGCTATAAAACTGGTGGCGGCATCACTTTTGCTGCCAGTCGCATGGGAAGCTGTGAATTTGGTGAGGGGGCGAAAACAGTAGCTATGGAAATCATCTGGCTGGGCCACGCGTGCTTTAGACTCCGTTCCGACGACCTGGTAGTCGTAACCGATCCCTACCCCGGTTCCATCGGTCTCCGGCCAGAGACCCGACCCGCTACCGTGGTAACGGTCAGCAACTCCCACCCCAATCACAGCAACCGCCTGGAGGTGGGCGGGTCTCCCAAGGTGTTCGACTCCCCCGGGGAGTACGAGTATTCGGGAATAGCGGCACGGGGCGTCATGACCACCCTGAAGGAAGACCAGCCCCAGCGGGAACGCAATGTGGCCTACTCCATAGTTATGGACAACGTCAACGTGTGCCACTTGGGGGATATCGCCACGCCCCTGACCACCCGCCAGGCCGAGGAACTGCAGCCCGTTGATGTGCTGCTGGCTCCCGCCGGCGGTGGCTGCACCCTGGATCTGGAACGAATTCTGCAGATGATGCAGGACCTGGACCCGAAAATTGTGATACCCATGCACTACCAGATTCCGGGCGTGACGGAACCCCTGGGCAATCTGGACACCTTTCTGCAGTTGATGGGCGTAAGCGACGTGCAGCCCCGGCGCAGTCTGACGGTTACCACCGGCAACCTGCCGGCCAACATGCAGGTGACCATCCTGGAGTCTCGGGCCCGCACGGGCTAGCAACGCAACTTACAGACCCCACGCACGAGCACGTTCAAAGCCGCCGTTCCTTGCCTCGAAGGAACGGCGGCTTATTCTTCGGCTCGAATCCAGTCCTGGCGCGTTGCCTGTCCGGCAGCGTTACCGCATTACCACACGATGTGGTTCCAGCAGCGACCGTCGAGACAGGTAAGATTGCGGCTCCGGCCATTGAGGATCGCTTCCGTCGTTTCCCTAACCAGCACCAGGTAGGTCTCTCCCGTTACCAGGAAGTTAAGGGTGTTCTCTTCGCTGACCAGTGGATCGTAATAGGTCCAGGCCTTGGTGTCGTTGTTGAAGTGGAATGCCACCTCCAGACCATCTCCCAGTTCTTCCAGCCCTTCGGCTGCGGGCACAATGACTCCGGGGACGACACCGGGAGCCGTTACCTCAAAGGGAGTGCTGGCCGTCACTCCCGCCACCGTAACCTCAACAGTCTGCAGCCCGGTGTCGAGGCCCGGTGCTGTTACTTCTACCCTGAACTCGCCGCGACTATCGGTGATTGCGGAACCGCCGGGCGTAACGTCAATACTTCCGAACATTACCGATAACGCTGGCACGTGCTTCCGGAAGCCAAACCCGGACAGGGTGAATGTTGAACCGGGTGGGCCGGAGGCGGGACTGACCTGCACCACCGCCCCCGGAACCTCGTGTGGTGCCGAGGTAATGACGGTGATGCCGTTGTCGTCATCAAATTCAGCCCGAACCCGGTTGGACGAAGGGGTGGGCGTATTGAGGGGAAGGCGCAACTCCTGGGTGAAAGCCCCGTTGGCATCGGGTTCGGCCGAGGTAAAGGCAGTGCCGCTGCCGAAGTCGTAGATGATGCGCACCGAAACGCTGGACCCGTAATCGTTGCGGCTGGGGAAGCCCGTGCCGGTTACCGTGACGATAGACCCTGGGCGACCCCAAATTGGAGTCACCTTCAACTCGCGGGGGGGAATGGTGACCTCTGCCGAACCGGTGCGGCCCCGACTGTCCCTCACTTCCAGGGTGCGCGTCCCCGGCGTCGTGGTAGCCTCGACTAATGGCAGGTTTACGTGCCCCGACCAGTTGCCGTTGCGGTCCACTTCAGCGCTGCCTTCGCCATTGTTTATGCGGGCGGGTTTGAGGACATGTCCTCCGATCTTTACCTGGTCTATAACCGTGTCGCGGGAACCGGTGAAGCCCAGCCCCGAAATGGATATCCGCTGGTTGGGAAGTACCGTTTCAGGAAAGACCCGCAACAGGGCTTTGGGCTGGCTGATATCCACGATGACTTCACTGAAATAGATACAGTCCGCTTCGGCGCACTCTGTGTCATCCCTTTCCAGCTCCACCCGCAGGTACTGGCGACCGAGGCGGACGTCGTCTGGCACGGCAATGCTGAAGAAGAGCCTTCCCGAAGGACCAACCCTCAGACTGTCAATTTCCGCCGGTACGCCGCCAATGGTGACGGACGTAATATCCCCCTCAGGAAAGTCGATTATCTCCACCTGGATGTTGCCGCCGGGGCCCTGCACGGTATCAGCCAGCACCCTGCCCACCAGTTCCAGGGCCTGGTCGGCCTTCAGTAGGTCACTCGTGCCCTTGCCAAGAATGATGGTTGACCCGCCAAGGCCGTCCACCGCGTTGATGAAGTTGCAGTCCAGGTCGTCCATGGCCCCTTCCTTGGGGCATTTTCCAAAGGCTGCCGCGAAAGGTGGGGAGTGAACGGTGAAGCTGCAGTACCCGATGTCGTTGCCGGCTACCTCAATCCTGCACAGTTCGCTCTCGCTGCTGTCGCGCTGGCCGTCCACATTGGCGTCACGCCAGACCGCCAGGGTATGGCCGTTCTTGAACCCCCGGCCAATGACGGTAATTTCCTGGCCCCGTCCAATTTCCTCGTGGCTTAACTGGATTTCCCGGTCCACCAGCAGGCCAACGTCGGCATCTTCGTCGCCGCCGGAGGCCGCAACGAAGGCCTTCATTACGTCCTCTTCGGGGTGGCAAGCATCCACCAGGTTGTCCTCCCCGTTTACACCTACCTTCCAGGAAAATGCGCCACCCTCGGTGGGGTTGGTTATGCCTGCTCCCTTCTGGAAGGTAACGGTAACCTTTGCCTGGGCGGGGATGTCCACCGCATCTTCTCCCCTTCTTATGGCTGGGCTGATGGCAAGAATGGTGGGGTGACGGGGGTCGTCCTGCTCGCTGAGGGAAACATCGGCGGCTATGCCGTTGGCTCGACTCTCTTCATTACCGTTCTGGTCCTCTTCCATACAGTCTTGGTCTACCTCACAACTGTACTGGACCCTTACCATCGGAGGAGCTATGGCCCGGGGCACCCGGATATCCTCGTGTAACTCCATTGTGATGACGTCGGAAAGGAAGGCGATTTCGGTGGTGGTAACAAAGGTTACGTCGTAACTGGTGCCGGTTGCGGGGCTGCGGGAGGTTGCTTTAACGGTTGCATTGCAGACTGGAAGCACTTCACTTTCCACGGCCCCATCCAGGGCCGCTACCGGCTCAGGCCAGGCGGCAAGGGCAAAGATCGCAACGAGCAGAATAAGGAGCAGGCCGGCAAGGGACAGGGGCGTGCATGCGCCACGGAGGAACTTAAGCATTACTACACTGGCAGAAGAATTGGGGAATCGGGCCTTCAGGCTGAGAATAGTGGCCTTTGCGCAGCAATCAGTGTGCCTCGGTGCGGGAATTGGCGAGCAGGAATCGGCTTTCGACCTGCCGGCCGCATGTTACATCCCAAATGTGAACAAAATATGGAGATGAATGTGGCCTGAATAAATTATACACCGAAGACTATCCGGGGAGACTGTTGCGTCAAGAGGGCCCGAACCAAAGAGAATCAGGAAGCTGCCTGAAGGGAGTTCCGCCAGTTGGAGGACAAGTCAGGTGGAGGCCTTCCACGCAGCATCTTTGCGTCCAACCCCGGCGCTTGCCGCTGGTCTCCTACCGGGCCCTGGTGGTTCAACAGCATTGCATTGATGGGTTGGGCTCAACCGTCTTTCCGGCGAAAGCCGGAATCCAGAGCCCCTCTTGAACCACGCTGTCGACCCTTCGCAACCTGCCTGGATTCCGGCTCAAGCCCGGAATGACGATACAGATGTAGCAGTTATCATTTCAAATCTGTCGGCCTGCTAGTCCGCCGGGGCCGCTGCCGGAGTCGCCCCCGCGCCGCCGGCCCGCTCCCGGGGTTCCGCTTCATAGACTTCCGGTTCTTCGGCCTCTTCAGGAGCGGGTTCGGACACTTCCGCCGACTCCCGTCGTTCCAGGATGCGGCGGCGCCCCGTAATCAGGAGCATCAGATACCCCATCACAATGCGGAGCACAAATTCCAGGCCCACCAGTAATGCGAAGGAATAGAAGATCGTCTCCCTGTGGGAGTTGGCATCCCGAATCACCTCCAGCGAATCCAGCGTGGTGAAAAAAGACGCGTCTATGATGAAAATGCCCAGGACTGCAAAGGGCAGTATCTTGGAAAGGTCCCTGGACAAATCCTCGTGGTAGTAGGCGGTCACCCGTATGGCGCAGACGGTGGCCAGGGCAATCAACATCACGTCGGCAAAGGACCTGTCCTTGGACAAGAAGGCCAGAATCAGGGTAAGGACCGTCAGCCAGAAGAAGGCGAAGAAGGGGAATATAACGATGTACTTCAGGACATAGCTGAAAAAGTGAAGCAGGCCGCGCACTGCCCGGAACCTGGACTCCTCACTCCGGGACAGGTTGAAGGCGAACATGTCCCGCGCTGCCAGAAACCGGTAGAAATGGAAGATGAAGATGCCATAGAGGCAGATGCCTATTATGTACACGCCCACGTTCAAGACGTGGCTCAGGGCATCATCCAGGCTGAGACCGTTGGGGAAGATGAGATTTAAATAGGAATCGAAGTTCATGACGCCACCACACACCCGAAAGGCTTCTACATTCCGATAACAGGATCGCAACTACCTGGCTTGCATTACAATGTTATGTTTACCAGGCTTCCCAGTCAATACGGATTTGGCCCGCCGGTGGGCCGGTGGCGGTCAGCCCTGGCAGGCGTGCGGGCAACGGACGGCGTTCAGAGACGACTCCTGAGAGGGCATCGCCCCATCCCGACCTTGCTCCTTGTCAGAAATAGGGACCTCGAAATGGCTTCCAGTGAAGCAACCGGTTGGAAATGATGGATTGGGGATTTACCGTCGTTCCGGCGCAGGCCGGAATCCAGGCAGGGTCATTCGATTATTTTGGTAGAGTCTCTTCCACCGTTCGCCCTGAGCCCGTCGAAGGGCCGCCCGGAATAGTTCTCCAAGTTCACCACGAACGGACTTGAGGACTTGCCACCGACAATCGAAAGACCCTGGATTCCCAGGGTCTTTTCTGTGTTATGGGGTTGAACTGTGGCAACCTCTCTGGATCCCGGCCCAAGTCCGAAATGACGTTACATCGTTGCCACTCGTCAATACATTGCTGTTGAACTACTAAGAGCCTACCGTGGTTTCCTGCTCCGTTTCCTCTTGTAATTCTTGTACTTCGCCCCCTTCTTCCCCATCCTCGTCAACGCTTATTACCGGTCGCACCATAGGAAGTTCAACTACCATCTCGGTGAATTCGTCCGGCTCCGAATTAACAGTGATGAAGCCGCCATGCTCGCGCACTATGTCGCTGGAAATGGCCAGGCCAAGACCCGTACCCTGGTCCGTGGGCTTGGTGGTAAAGAAGGGGTTGAAAATCTTGTCGATGACGTCCTGGGGCATGCCGCTGCCGTTGTCCCTGATGGATATTTCCATCTTGTCGTCGTGGCGGCGGGTTGACAGGAGCAGCGCTGGGAAATAACTCTCGCCCTTTTCAGTCATGATCTTCCGCTTCTCGTTGGTGGCGTAGCAAGAGTTGCTCACCATGTTCAGGAACACCCGCCCCAGGTCCTGTGGTATTACTTCCAGTTCCCCCATTTCCGGGTCCAGGTCATACTGCAAGTCCAGCTGGAAGTCGGAGTCGGTGGCCCGGGCGCTGTGGAAAGCCAGCCTGGAATGCTCGTCCACCAGTCTGTTAATGTCCACCATCTGGAATTCGCCGGCTCCCCGGCTCATCATCAGCATGTCATGGACAATGCGATTGGCCCGGTCGCCGTGGTTCTGAATACGGTCCATATTGTCGTTCAGGTCGTCGGAAATCTCCTGGATTAACCCCTTTTGCTCCTCACTGAGGCTTTCTCCGGCATCCTCCAGGACCTCTTGAAGTTCTGTCAGAAGCTCCACCGAAGACTCGGAGAAATTCTTGACGAAGTTCAGGGGGTTCCTGATTTCGTGGGCCACACCGGCGGTCAGTTCACCCAGGCTGGCCAGCTTTTGCTGGGTAACTATCTGGTCCTGGGCCCGGCGCAGTTCCTCGAAGGCTGCCTGCAGTTCATCGTTCTTTTCCTGTAGGTCGCTGGCCAAAAGCTCTACCAGGTTAAGCCGCTGCACTTCCAGAGCGTGAAGGCGGAATACCTCCACGGCTGCGGCCATATCCGCCACCTCATCATGTCCGCCCACATCCACCTGCGCCTGAAGGTCGCCGGCGGCCATCCTTCTCATCCACGCCGATAGCATTCCGATGCGCCGCAGCAGCACCTGGCCAACCAGCAGCCAGGCTACCAGGACGGCAACCACGACGCTGGTCAAGCTGATCACCAGCAGGAAGGTGCGACCGGTCAGTATGGCCTGGAGCGAAGCTTCCGTAGCGTCGCTGGCAGTGGCCCGAGCGGTGGTTACCAGTTCATCAACCTCATCTACCAGGTCCACCGCAGATTCCTGGTTGCTCTCGAGAAGCTCCGTCTGCCGCTTGGCCAGACGCAATTCTTCGGCCAGAAGGTGAAAACCAGTCCCCTCCGAAACGCCCAGGTTCTCCAGTTTTTCAAATATGGGCACCAGCTCATCGTAAGTTTCCGTTCCTTCAAGGGAAGCTAGGTTAAACCCAATCCGATTCATGGCCGCCTCAAATCGCTCCCTCAATGGTTCGAGAGATGCCGCTTCAGTTACGGCGAAGGCGCTGGCCATCAGTTCTGTAGCAATATTGCCGTCAACCTGCAATTCTGACAGAAGGCGGTACTTGTCAATTTCCCCGGGTGAGGAGTGAATGAACGCAGGATCCGGGGGTGCGTCAATCTCGCGATAGCCGGTTACAACATAAAAGAGCTGGTCGTCCAGGGCTTCCGTCATGTTGACTTCGAGGCTTCTCCTGACATCTGCCAGCTCCTCCCGGAGACTGGCCCGCTTCTCAGCCTGAACTATCAGCTCGGTGCGCTGGTTTCTGAGGGTTTTGATGTTGCTTGTCAGAACATTTGCGCCATCCCTGATTTCCTGGAAACTGAACTCTTCCAGGTGCGGGTCCAGCGCCGGGGCCGTTCTTTCCAGTTCGGCCAGTTCCACCTCCAGGGCGTTGCTGGCCCCAGCTATCACGTAGGCAAAAGTCTGGTCCAGTTCAGTTACGGTCTGTGCAGTAACGATCCTGGGCGCGGCGGTAACCAGGCTGCTGCTGTACTGGGCCACCTCGAAGGCGGCCACCATTTCCGGTATGCTCTCGTCATTCACATGCCGCTGGGCATTGGCTACGCGGTCAAAAGAGAACCAGCCCACAATAGTGGCCATCAGGGTAAGGGCCACAATAACTGCAAAGGCTGCGTAAAGCTGGGTGGAAATATTCCGGCGGCTCTGCAGCAGACGGGGACCCAGGCCGGCGACAAAATCCCTGGCCGAGTCCAGGTTCTCACCGTTCAGAGGATTCCAGGAGCGGCGCCTCACCGGGTCCGCGATACCTGTCTCCACTGGTTCGGGCTGGCTCGGGGGTGCGGTTTCCGGGGCTGAATTCGATTCATCCATCATGGGAAGACTTCTCGCATATTTTCAATTGCCCGGTAACTGCCATCGGGCCCGATAACTGTGAGAAAGACCTGGTCAGACCCTTGATTATCTGCAAATCCGAATTCCAGCCCAAACCCGTCCAGCTCCATCGACTCAAAGTCGGAGATGGAATCCAGGAAACATTCTCGGGTAACGTCGCGACCACAAACCCGCAACCCCTCAATTGCCAGGCGGCCCGCCAGGTAACCTTCCAGGGAAACCCAGCCGGGACTGGCCCCGGAATCGTAGGCCTCCAGGGCGTTGAGGTAAGAGTCCACAATAGGGATGGAGTCATCTGTGGGGAAGGGGACCACCTGGGTTACAAATACGTTCTCCCCGTCCCGGTCCAAAAACTTGGCCAGGGCGTTGCTTCCCACGAAGGAAATGGTAATGAAAACCACATCCTCCATTCCGGCTCGCTTGGCCCAGGAAATAAAGGTGGCAACGGGCTGGTAGGCCCCCACCATTATCACGGCTTCCGGTTCGTCGTCCCTGATTTTCAGTATGGCCGACTTCACCGCCAGGGTATTCCGGGGATAAAAGCCCACCGACACGGGCTCCATATCCCGGCGACTCAGGGCCCGCGTCGCCCCATTCAAGCCCGCCAGGCCAAAGGAGTCATCCTGGTAAAGGACAGCAATGCGCTCGATGCCCAGGTCCTCGGTAAGGCGAGCCACCATCTCCTCCGTTTCCTGGAAGTAGGAGGCCCGCAGGTTTACCACATTGCTATACCTGGTTTCCCGCAGGAAGGCGGCGCCGGTGAAAGGCGCCACATAGGGCACGTCGGCATCCAAAGCAACCGGTACGGCAGAACGCGAGGTGGGAGTGCCCACTGCCCCGATCAACGCGAAGACCTGGTTGTCTTCAATCAGCTCAAAGGTGTTGGCGATGGCGGCTTCCGGCTCGTAGGCATCGTCCAGGGCCACCAGGTCCAGGTCCCTGCCGTTAACCCCTCCGGCTTCGTTGGCCTCCTGAAAGGCCGCCAGAATACCCAGCTGCATGTTGGTGCCCAGTTCCCAGGCGGGGCCACTGAACGCGGCAGACTGGCCAAAGGTTATTTTGCCGTCGGTGACGCCGGGGTTTCTGACTGCCGCGACAGTCTCTACAGGGTCCGGGGTAGAGGAGGCTTCTTCAGAAGGTAGTTCGTCGAGGTTGTTACCGCACGCCGTTAGGGCCGGTCCCAGCAGGAGGACGATGGCCAGGATAGCAAGCAAAAATGGAGCCGAGATAGCTTTCATAGACCGCTCGACAAGCCCGGAGAAGTCATTCGGACTTGCGAATCACCATCGTGGAATAGTTTCTTGAATCTTCTCGCCGATACTGAAAATCCTCGGTCATCTCCATAACGAAATGAATTCCCAGTCCGCCGACAGGTCGATCACTGATGGCGCCGTCAGTCACGGCGGGGCGGCTATCCTCCAGGGGGTTAAAGGGACGACCATCGTCCACAAATTCAATGGTAATGGCATCCGGGCCAGTAGTTACCGAAATATCAAAGGTATGGAGTCCTTCGTCGTAGCCGTAATTCATGATATTTAGCCCGAATTCTTCCAAAACCAGGTTGATCTTGAAGACCAGGGCAGGTGACCAGTCCTCTGCCTCTGCCAGTTGTTCCACCGAATCAAAAATACGCTGCAGTTCTTCCGGCCTGGTTTCCACCCTGAGATCTATCTTGCTGGCCATTACGTCGCCCCCCCTCGGCAAAGGGTAAGGCAGGTTATATCGTCCGACTGAGGCGTATCGCCGGCAAAAGCGCGGACAGCGGCAAACATGGCCTCATTTATATCCATCGGATTCTGCGACGGAGTGTTAGCTAACACCTCGGCCATGCGCTCCAACCCAAACTCTTCCCCTTCCCTGTTCATAGCCTCGGACACGCCATCGGAATAGAAGAATGCGGCGTCGCCTGGCAGCATTTCAAAGTCGTCCTGGGAGTACTCCAGGTCTTCCATTACGCCGATGGCAATGCCGCCGGTAAATGGAAGGGCTATTACGGTTCCATCTGCCCGCCTGACGTAAGGCGTGGTGTGGCCGCCGTTGGCGTAAGTAAGCTTCCCGGACTTGGTGTCATAAATGGCGTAAAGAAGGGTAACGAACATCATTGCCTCGTTCCCTTCACAAAGGATGTCGTTGACTTCCTTAAGAACGTCGCCCGGTTCGTAGGTGCCTATGGCAGACCCCTTCAGCAGGGTCCTGCTGGACATCATAAACAGGGCCGCCGGAACACCCTTGTCGGACACATCGGCAATGGCTACACCAATGCGCTCATTGTCCAGGTTGATTACATCGTAAAAGTCGCCGCCTACTTCCCTGGCCGGTTCCATGCTGGCGAATACCGCATAGTCGCCTCCGCGGGGGAACTCGGTGGGCAGGATGGACTGCTGGATTTTGGCGGCAACGTTGAGTTCGTTTTCCAGGCTTACCAGCCGGTCACGGGAAGAAAGGGCCTCCCGCCATTCCACCAGGTGCGCCAGGGTGCGGTCTATGGTCAACTGGAGGTCATCGAAGTCAAGAGGCTTGGTTACGAAGTCAAAGGCGCCGCGATTCATCGCGGTGCGGATGTTCTTCATATCACCGTAAGCCGAAATAATGATGGACCTTACATTGGGGTCCACCTTGGGAATCTGTTCCAGGAGGGTGAGCCCGTCCATCTGCGGCATATTGATGTCCGAAATCACCATATCTATGTCTTCTTCCTGGCGCAGCACCTCCAGAGCTTCCACGCCGTTATGGGCAAAGACAAAGCTGTACTGACCGGCCCGGATGCGTCTCCGCATCCGCTGGAGCACCAGCGGCTCCAGGTCCGGTTCGTCATCCACCACTAGAATTTTGAATGCCTCTGGCATCTCTCCCCTTCGCTCCACCTTCTTGGTACCTGATATCGTTTATTCTTGTGGCGTTAACTACAATGAGTGGGGCCGGCGGCCGCCAGGCGCCGGAGGAACGCCGAGGATTCTTTACCCAATGGCTCCCATAGCAGCATCCTGGGTCTCGTGGATGGGAATTATCTTGTCAAAGCCGCTGATTACGAAGACCTCTTTTACCGGCTCGGAAAGGGAGCAGGCAGCCATCTTGGCGCCCTGTCGCTGGAGGTCCTTGGCGATGAGCAAGACCACGCGCAAACCCGCGCTGCTGATGTAGGTCAGGTCTTCCAGGTCGAGAATTACGGCCCGGTCGCTTTCCTCAATTTCGCCTTTCATTGCATCCTGGAATTCACTGGCATTGGTGCCATCTACACGTCCATCGGCTTTCAATACCAGGTTGGTGCCATCGCGGCGAGACTCTACATTCATTTATCCAGCCTCCTAACGTATGCAAGCTTGCTCTTGTCTTGGTTTTGTGTCCTGTTCAAGCCCTTCCCGGCGCCAGAAACGCGGGAAAGGTATCGGAATCCTACGTACCAATAATAACCCATAGTCTGCTTTCCAACAAACCCCGTGCCAATGCCCTCCTGAATTGTGGCAGGGAAGCCGCATTATACAAGACGAGTCTCACGGTGCAAAAGGGCGTAAGAAAGGCAACAAATTGGGAACCGCCACGGGCATTTGCCCTTTCGGGGACAGTTTTTCTGCCCCTGCCGAAGAAGACAAATGCTGGACGAATTGCGGCGGGAAGGAACCGGGGAGGGGCCGGAGATTTTCTTCTCCGGCCACAGGGAGGTTTTGGTTCTGGGGAGGAATTCGCCTTCTTCCGCCAAATGCCGGCGGGCTAGGTGCCGATCCAGCCGGAACCGGAAACGTCAATTACCTGTTCGTCCGGCCCACGGAACTTTTCCTCGTAGTAGCCACGACCTTCGCCCTCATGGCCCCCTACGTTAATGCGCATGTTCATGGCCCGCGCGCCCTCGGCTTCCAGCTTTTCCTTGATTTCGTCCATGTCCTCAACCATGAAGCCCAGGTGGTCTATGCCGGCATAACCCGCCACGTCGCGGACGCTTTCCTCTTTACCCTCGTCAATGGACCTCAGGATTGCCAGGTTAATGTAACCATCGGACAGGTAGAGACCGGACCCGGCCTTACCCACCTCTTCCATGCCAAAAACGTTGATGTAGAACTGGGCGGTCTTTTCCGGGTCAGGAGTTCGAATGGCGATGTGCTTGATTCTGGGCATACTCTCCTCCTATCCAATCAGCTTTGTTCCCAGTCGGGCTTCCCGTTGGCTGGGATTATAGTTGGGCCCCAAACCTTTTTCAACTTTGTCTAACGGTGCCAGCCCATCCCCTGGAACAGGCCCCGTAGATATGCTATCTGGCCGCCGTGGGCCACATTGTCCCACACCAGTTGGCCCAGGGCCGTGTTGAGGGTGTGGTCTCGGGTCTCGGCCTCGGGCGGAAAGGTAACCTCGCGCTCCATATCCTCGTAGGTCAGGGAGTTGATGTATTCCCGGGCCGCCTGCCGGACTGCCTCCTGGTAACCCAGCAGCACATCCATATCCGGCGCGGACCAGTTGGCCAGTTCCTCGGGTGACCAGCCCATGCCGCGAACGTTCTCGGCCATTCCGAACCTTTCGTTCCAGCCCTGGCTGGTCCAGAAGGGCGGCAGTCCCTGCAGACGCTGGTTGATGAAAGTGTCAACGACGCGATTCATGTGCCACAGAATCCAGGCGATGGAATTGCACTCCGGGGCCGGTTGACGGGCCAGGGTTGCCGCGTCCAGCCCCGCCACGGCGGCATCCACCATGTTCCAGTTGCGTCCCAGGGCCCACAGTACGGCGTCGCCAGCAGCCATGAGCGCACCTCCTCAGAAATTGGTTGCGGGGAGTATAAGGGATGGAACGGGTGGCCCAGAACCATCCCCTGTGCGAAAAACAGGCCCCTGTGCGAAAATGAGGCAAGGCGACCTCTGGGGAATCGGTCGCGGTCGCCAGTCTCAACAGGAGGTGGACAGAATGGACCTGGTCGATGAACAACTGCAGAACAGCAAGACCATTGCCGTTGTTGGCATTTCCGACAACCCGGAGCGCCCCAGTTACGGCGTTTCCCGCTATATGCAGGCCCAGGGCTATCGCATCATTCCGGTAAACCCCATGATCGAAGAGGTTCTGGGGGAGAAGAGCTACCCCGATTTGAAGTCTGTGCCCGAACCCATAGACATGGTGGACATCTTCCGCCGGTCCGAACTGGTGGGGCCGGTGGTGGACGAAGCCATCGAAGTAGGCGCCAGGTACATCTGGATGCAGGACGGCGTGATTAACGAGGAGGCCGCAGCCAAAGCGGAAGCCGCCGGCATTCCCGTAATCATGAACGATTGAACCCTCCGGCAACATCGCCGCCGGTACGGCGGCAGCTAGGGTTCCACCTGGGTTTAATACTGGTTCAAGCAAGCTCGAACATCGAAGCAAGGTAAGGTTTCTTCGCGGCCGGCGGATGTGCAAGTCCGGCGGCCTTTCTTTGCGGTCGTTATGCCTGAGAGGCAGGCCTGACCTGTTGAATAAAACCGGTTACCGGCATTACTGAACTCCCCGATGTACGAATTAGATTAGTCATAAAACGTAATCTTCTATGTTGGTAATAGGTAATAAACGTAGTTTCTTGACACCATAAGGGTACTTGCATAATATTTAGCTACACTTTTGAGGTCAGAATTCGTTATTCCCACCGGAATTTGGTCTGACCAAAGACGCTGCAACACAAAGAAACTAAAGCTGAGAAGGAGGTTCGAGCATGGCAAACAATGACATCGCTCTTATGGCTCACCTGATGCGCCGGGCTGGCTTTGGCGCATCTTACGAGGAGCTGGAAAGGCGGGCCGCTGCAGGCTACGAAGCCACGGTGGAAGACCTGCTCAATCCCGGCAACCACCCCAGCCTGGAAATGGACGTCCTGGAACGCCGCTTCGTTGACTGGCGCGAAATGAACGCCTTGGAGGTCAACCAGGCCTACTGGACCTACGCCATGATCAACACCCAGCGGCCCCTGGAGGAGAAGATCGCCCTCTTCTGGCACGGCATCTTCTGCACCGGCAACTCCAAGTGCGAACACGGCCGGCAAATCAAGCTCCAGATCGACATGTTCCGTGAACACGGCCTGAGCAGCTTCCGCGACCTGCTGCTGGGCCTGTCCAGCGATCCGTCCATGATTTTCTACCTCGACAACTGCATGAGCCACAAGGACGCCATCAACGAGAACTGGGGCAGGGAACTGCTGGAACTGTTCTCCATGGGTGTGGGCATGGACGGCGAGTCCAACTACAGCGAGGACGACGTCAAGGAATGCGCCCGGGCCTTTACCGGCTGGACCATTACCAACGCCATCCCCCGCTACCCCTATGGCCGCTACGAGGCCGGCTTCATCTACAACCCCTCCGACCACGACGAGGAAAACAAGACCTTCCTGGGTGAGACGGGGAATTTCAACGGCGACGACATCATCGACATCATCGCCAGGCAGCCTTCCACCGCCCGCTTCATCTCCCGCCACATTTACAACTTCTTCGTGGCCGACGATGTTCAGGTGCCGGCCTGGCAGAGCACCCCGCCCCGGGATGAGGAAGCCATCAAGTTGCTGGAGGACGAATATTTCCGCTCTGGCTACAACATTGGCTCCATGCTGCGCGTCCTCTTTAACTCCGACTCCTTCAAGAATGCCCGCTTCGCCAAGGTGAAGAGCCCCGCCGAGGCCGTCATCGGCACCATGCGGGTGGTCAAGGACTACACTTCGCCCAAGCCGGGCCTGCATAACCTGGCCAGCAACATTCGCTACATGGGGCAGGACCTGATGAATCCCCCGACAGTAGAAGGCTGGCACACCGGCGGCGAGTGGATTGACAGCGGCACCCTGGTGGAGCGAATCAATTTCGCCGCAGACCAGGTCGGCAACCTGGAACTCCCCGGCGTCCAGGACATGGTGGCCCGGGTAGGCTCCGACGGCCCCGCTACGGCAGAACAGGTGGTTGACCGCTGCCTGGAACTGCTGGGCGCTTACGAACTGGCCGACGATACCCGCGCCCAGTTGATTGACCACGTGGGCCGGGGCGGCGACCTCGTCCCCGGCACCCCCGAGTTCTCCCTGCGGGTGGGACAGACCCTCCAGTTGATCGTCTCCACCCAGGAGTACCAGTTCGCCTAAACGGTATTCGAACATGGATTTACAGGATACGCAGGTTTCTTTCGTCTAATACGCCAAGATCATGTACATCCTGTTCATCCATGTCTGAATCTCCTGAAGGCAGGGATTGTTTAGCCAGGCAGAGGAGGAAAGAAAATGACTTCGATAAAGAAAGACCCGGTGCTGGTTGTCCTGCAGCTTTCCGGGGGCAACGACGCACTCAATACGGTGGTCCCCTATGGCGACCCCCTTTATGCCGACAACCGGCCCTCGGTTCGGGTACCCGAAGACCAGGTACTGAAGATCAGCGACTACGTGGGCCTGAACCCCAACATGGGGCCCATGAAGCAGTTGTTTGACGAAGGCAAGATGGCCATCATCCAGGGTGTGGGCTATCCCAACCCCAACCGCTCCCACTTCCGGTCCATGGATATCTGGCACACCTGCGAGCCCGACAAGGTTGGCACCGAGGGCTGGCTGGGCCGGGCCATCAAGGAAATGGACCCCAGCTCCGAAAACGTCCTGACCGGCGTCAACTTTGGTCGTGGCCTTCCCCGCGCCCTGGCCATGCCCAGTGTTCCCGTGGCCTCCGTCGGCAACCTGGCATCCTACGGCGTGCTGACCGGCATCGAGGAGGAGGACCAGCGGGCCGATGCCCTGGACGTTTTTTCCCGCATCTACTCCCCGGCCATGGGTCGCGGCGGCGTGGTGGACTACCTGTCCCGCACGGGCATGGACGCCCTCAAAGGCGCCGACATCCTGAGCACCGCCCCGGATATGTACTCGTCATCCATCGAGTACGGCGGCGACGTGGTGGGCCAGTACATGCGCAACATCGCCCAGACCCACCTGGCCGGCTTCGGCACCCGGGTGCTGTACACCACGGCCCCCTATAACAGCTTCGACACCCACGCCGGCGAACTGCAGGCTCACGCCAAGCTGTGGAGCGAGACTTCCCAGGCCGTCGGCGACTTTATGGACGACCTGCGGGAGCATGATGCCGCCGATAACGTCACCCTGCTGGTCTTCACCGAGTTCGGCCGCCGCGTCCACGACAACGGCTCTGGCACCGACCACGGTTCGGGCGGTATGGCCTTTGTTATAGGCGAGAACGTCAAGGGTGGCCTGTATGGTGAGTATCCTTCCCTGGAGGCCGACAAGCTGCTGGAAGGCGACCTGCACTTCAACAACGACTTCCGCAGCATTTACTCCACGTTGCTGGAAAACTGGATGGGACTGGATGCCCAGCCCCTGGTCAACGGCAGCTTCGAAAAGTTCGACTTCATCTAGGACCAGTTGCAAGAGTTCCTTCCCCCTGGATGGGGGAAGGTTAGGATGGGGGTGATGGGTGGACACCAGTGTCTGCCCCACCCGCACAACGCCTGACAGGGAGGGCAATATGACCACCACAAGATTTACCGGAATTACGCTGCAGCCCAGCCACACCATTGGCCGGGCAGAGTTCTCCGGCCCCGGCTTCCGCAATCCGGTAGCCATGGTCCGGGGCGAAGACGACACCATGTACGTCGTCAGCCGCTCCTACGACTACCGGCCCGACGGCAAGCGGATAACCATCTGCACCCTGGACGAAGAGTATATCGGCGAGTTCGCCCGGGGAGTCACCACCGCTGGCGAGGGGGACCCCTCCGACGCCGATGGCTCCCTCATCTGGCCCACGGCCATCGCCCTCGACAGCGAGGGCAACGTGTTCGTGGCCGACGAGTGGCTCAATCGCATCTCCATTTACGAAGGCGACGGCGCCTATACCAGCAAATGGGGCACCCAGGGCTCCGGCGACGGGGAAATCAGCAGCCCCTCGGGCCTGGCCTTCGACCAGGACGATAACCTGCTGCTGGTGGACTGCGACAACCACCGGATCCAGAAGTTCACCAGGGACGGCCAGTACATTTCCCAGTTCGGCAGCAAGGGCGACGGCGACGGGGAATTCAATATGCCCTGGGGCATTACCGTTGACCGCAACGGAGACATCTTCATCGCCGACTGGCGCAACGACCGCATCCAGAAGTTCGACCGCAACGGCAATTTCCTGATGAAGTTCGGAACCTCCGGTTCGGGCGACGGGGAACTGGACCGCCCTACCGGCGTGGCGGTGGACAAGGACGGCAACGTCTATGTGACCGACTGGGGCAACGACCGCCTTCAGGTCTTTAGCGCCGAGGGCGAGTACATGACCCAGACCAACGGCGACGGCTCCCTTTCCAAGTGGGGCAAGGAAAAGCTGGACGCCAACTCTGAGATGTGGCAGGAACGGGACATCGCCCAGGGCCTGGAACGGGAAAGGCTGTTCTGGGGTCCCATAGCGGTCACCGTTGACGATGACGACAACGTCTTCGTCGTTGAGTCGGCCCGCTCCCGCATTCAGATTTTCCGCCGCCAGGTGCCGGTCTTCTTCGGCGGACGCCTCTAGGCAAGTCGCTTCTTCCACAACAGGGTGGATACAGGAAAGGGCCAGGGCGCTTAACGCTGCCCCGGCCCTTCATTCTTTGTCAACGCAATACCCGCAACCGGCCCATAATACACCTTTCCCGGGTAGGGGCGCACGGCCGTGCGCCCCTACTGTATTGGGAAAATCTGAACTCATACTCCAATGCCAGGTACCCTCGATGTAGTTTTCACCGTGGCTTTGGTTTAGTACTTCAACAGCATTGCAATAAAGGATTGGGGTTTTACCGTCATTCCGGCCTTGAGCCGGAATCCAGAAACCCTTGCCCCTACCGGTTGCGGTCTATGATGGCCCGGCGGTGGGTGCCCTCCCCAATCTTGCGGTCTCCGTCATAAGCCTCAACCTGGAAGTTCAGCCGGTTGCGGTTTACTTCCAGAAGTTCCGCGTGGGCGATGACCGTAGCCCCAATGTCGGAAGGGGCCAGGTGCCTCACGTTTACCTCGAACCCCACGGATGTCTGCCCCTCTTCCAGGTGCGGGTCAATGGCCGCAATGGCCGCCCGCTCCATCAGGCTGATCATGGAGGGGGTGCTGAACTTGTCCACGTGCCCCGCCACGTTATGCTCGCATACTAGGGTCTGCCGCTCGCCCTTCAGTCCCGGGCCAATATTCTCGCTCGCCATTCCTGATGTCCCTCCTCTGTCCCACAGATTCAATCAGGGGAAAAGGGTAAACAGGATGGCACAAAATTACAAACGCTCAACCGCCACCAAGGCACAAGAGGGGCGCAAGGCGACCCAAAAAGCGCGGGGAACGGGTTCAAAACGGGTCTAAAGAGGCAGGTTTAACGAACCTGGCAATTCGGGCCGGAAAGGCTTACCGGCCCGATTCCATGCGGAAAGCTCGAGGGTATGCAAGAATCAAGACCTTACAGGGGTCGTTGCGGCTTGATGAAGTACGCGCTGTCGCCCCTTTGCGCCGCTTCAGCCTCCATCCTGTTCCTTCGTTCCTGCCGGGGGCTTCGGCTGCCGTAAAACATTCCATAGACCGCCACCCCAACGAAAGCCGTGGCGAACAACGCAAACAGGACATGAAGAAAAATGAACGCCAGTACAGACCCGGGAAGAACAACCCCCACCATCACCACCGCAAATATCAGGGGCCGTGTATTGCCTTTCATTTCCTCCACCTCCACCCAAACGGGGCTGCAGGGGCCAGTCTACCACAGGGCAGGGCAAGCGCATTTCAGCTTTGTGGCAAGCCCGTCCCTCCCGCGCAGGCCGGAATCCAGGCGCCCACCCGGGTCGAGAAGACCGCCTCGGCCGTCTTTCCCGCGCAGGCGGGAAGGTGGATTCACATTTCAAGTGCAACACTGGTTTGGATAAGATTTCTGCTGGGGTAAGGTAGCCCAGGCACTTGCGTGGGGTATGGTTGTAGGCTTGGGTGATGCG
>MKWU01000784.1_pt1 | contig 59510 bp, 45 predicted proteins | sample 809101 | NCBI WGS metagenome assembly MKWU01 (sample SAMN05860141, study PRJNA318959) | sponge metagenome | host: Aplysina aerophoba | place: Slovenia: Piran, Adriatic Sea, Gulf of Piran | collected 2013-05-07
TCGCCTCCGCCCTCCTTGTCGGCGACGAAGAGATAGCCGACGCGCGCGCCGCCGCAGTCGATCGGCGCGCCCCGCGCCGTGCCGTAGGGCAGCACGCCCGCCCCGAACCCGTGGCGCCGGAGGTGTTTGGGCACGTCCTCGAACCTCAGCGGGCCGGGAAGCCCCGTCAGATGCTCGAACAGCCGCGGCCCGTCGGCCCAGCCCTGCAACCGCCGGTGCTCGTCGGCCGTGATGCCGGAGCCGACGAAACGCCGGGGTCGGCCGGCCTCGTCGACCGTCGTGATCAGGCCGTAGCGCGCGCCGGTCAGCGCGCGGGCGCTGTCGACGACCTCCTGCAGCACGGCGTCGGGATCGAGGCTCGCGCTGATGCGCACCGCGGCCCGGCTCAGCTCCGAGACGCGTCGTTCCAGCGCCCCGATCCGGTCCCGCGCCGACACGGAATCGTCTGTCATTGCACGTCCCTCTCATGGAACGAAGGCATTATCGCCAAAACGTCGCCGAAATGGGCCGATTTATCGCCCCCAAATCGGATGCAGAAGCTTACAATAAAAGGGGTGAACACCGTGCACGTCAAACCCAGGTCGTTGCCGGGGCGGACTGAACCCACAGGCTTGGCCCGGGCTCGCGGTGATTGTGCTGGACGAAGGGTGGTGGTGAAGCCTGAAGGGGGGGCAGGACCCATGCCGAAGGGGCAACCTAAGGACTACCGGAGCGATTACCGCTTCATTGAACTCACGCTGAGACGGTACGACTACCACAACCTGGCAAAGAAGACGAAGACGTCGGTCAGGAAGAAGCTGATGGAGGCCACCGGTCTTTCGCGCGCCCAGATCACGCGGCTGATCCGGCAGCACCGCGAGACCGGCCGGATCATGGACGGAAGGAAATGGAAGCGGGGTGAATGAGGGCGGGTGCGGTCAGCGCCGAAGAAACCTGGAGCCAAACCGAACATTCCAGCGGGTGCCGACCGTGCTCGTCCTCAGGCCGGGGCGTTGTTCTTGCCGTTCTCCCCTTGCTGTCAAGTTGAGCCGGCTCGCCCGTAGGCGACGACCGGAAAGCCAGCAGCGCGTCGGTCGAAGCCTCCGTGAGTTGCAACGGCAGGCCTGAGCCGTGTCGGCGAGATCGTGGTCGAGCACTTCGCGGTGGCTTGACGCGGCCGTCTCGCACTCGACCGGAACGCCCGACCGTGCCCTTGGCACCCGAACAGCTAGTCCGCGAGAAGATCGATGGTCAGCTCGAAAACTGGCGGTGAGCAAGGCACGGGAGAGACGATCGAACCGGACGCTGGTATCGCCGAGAGGGTTCGCTTCTGGGAAGAGCAGGACCGGATCAACCAGGTCCTCATCCCGAGGGTCATCCACCTACACACGCTGCTCACAGACCACATCAAGGAAAACGACAACCTGCCGGAGGTCTTCCGCCATCAGCTCGACGACGCGTTGGAGAAGCAATCCCGCCGGTTCGAAGCGGAACGGAAGAGCCTGCACAAACAGTACGGAGCCCATGCTCGCCATGTGCGACTACTCCGGTGGCTGGTGACCGGGGCCTTCGTTGTCTCGCTGGCGGCCATCATTGTGTCTCTGTGGGCGTAGGGACGGAGCAGGCTGCATGAGCATGAAGTCTCTTGACCTCATCCCGGGTCTCGAGAAGCTCCCAGGCGACCACCAACACAGGTCCTTCCGGGAGACGCTGGTTGATCTCCGCGCCGCCGCGCTCGGGGCCGAAGAAGCCGTGGCGGCGGCGTCCATTGCGCTGTGGGGCATCTGGGACCAGGTCAATGTGCCCGACTCGCTGATCCAAGCGTATGAGGCCCAATACCCGGGGTTGGCCGCCGAACAATCCCTGCTCGAACAATGGCAGGAGGTGCAAGCGGATGGACCAGACGCGGCCAACGGATTTCTCAGGGGACTGAAGGGCAAGCTGGCGGAAATCCGAGCCGCCGAGATGCTTGAGCAAGAAAGGCTACAGCGACGGCAACATCGCTCAGCGTCCGGTCTGTATTAGGACGGTGTGCTGAAGCACGTTGGCCAGAGCCATGGTCCGTGGTTCGCGAACAGCCGATGGGAGAAGACCGATGAAGTACCCAATACTCATGCCGCTCGTGGTCGCCGTAGGAGGGCTGTGTTGGACGCTCGGACTCGCGATCGGTTTCACTGCCTGTCTTTTTGGTGATGGAGGGGAATCGTCCGAGGTCGCCCTTCGGTTCCTGGCGGTCTGCGCGGGGGTGGGCGTGGTGGCCATCCTCGGCGGTAGCCTGAGCGTTGTTTTTCATGTAGCCGCCGCGGGCAAACCGGTTCCGCTTCCGGTACGCCTTGGCGAGCCACGCCGGCGCGTCGCGAGAACCCGGCAGCCTGTTCCGAGCGATTGCAACCTACAAGGCCTGCAAGATGGGAAGGAGGGAAAGACATGAAGACCCTGAAGTCCTGGTGGCCAGTGTTCATCCTCGGGGCCATCGCTTCTTCCGGCGGCCTGCTCGACTGGTTCTGGGACTGGATGCAGCTTGAGGGGGCGTTGGCCATCGGCGGGATCGGCCTGGTATGCATCCTGCGGGGGATCGCCAGGGGTCTGTTCCCGAAGAAGGGCTGAACACTTCGGACTGGACCGTGTGATGGCGAGTTTCGGGCTCGTCGTCCTGGAACCCGCGGGCACCTTCAGCGCCCTGGTCAGCTGGCGCGGAGATCCACTAGCGAGACAGGCGAGATGGTTCGGCAGGACGCTCCCGCCTTGATGAGCGCCGCGCTCGCCGACCGCACTGGCCGCAAGTTTCAGCGATGCGGGATCGCGTCGCCTGCACGTTCTTCGCTACGCCCCTCTCATCCTGACTTGGTACTCCCGCAACACAACCATGAGCAGGCCACCGACGATCGCAAGGTTCTTGAGGAAGTCGATGAGCACGCCGACATCCGCGCCCGCGCGCAACGGGTTCTCCATCAGCAGCGTTACCGTCAGCAGAAACAGCATGAGGCCCAATCCGGCCAGCAGTGTGCGCTTGCCCAGGGCGAGCAGGACGCCGCAAGCCAGTTCCACGAGTCCGGCGATCACCGCGAGCAGGGCCGGGAACGGCAGTCCCACTTCTACGATGTCAGCGGCTGCGCCCTCGATGTCCACGAGCTTGTTGAATCCCGTGAATAGGAAGATCGCTGCTAGCGCGACCCGCGCGGCGACATAGCCTATGCGGTCGACCGGATCGTCTGCGACTGCGTTCTCGGCGTTCGGCATCAACGTCTCCTCAGCTTTGGACCGGCGGGGACCGGCGCGCTTCACGGCGTTGCGTCGGCGTCGCCTGAGCCGCCGGTAAACGGTTCTAATTGTACACAAGATGCACGCTGCTGTCTTCGGCCCGGGCCGTCCGCCGGATCCTCGCGCCGGCCCTGAGCAGAATCGCCAAAGCCGCGCAACCTCGGGGCCAAGGCGTCGCATGCGCACCCTACCGATCAGAAGAAGCGACGGCCCCGCCGACCACCCATCCTCGGGTTCACAACATTGTTCGTGACGGACCCGAACGTGAAGCTGAAGCCCACTTCGAAATCGAACTCGAAGTCCGTGCCGAGCTGGCGGCGCTGGAGCAGCACGTCCTCGTCGGCGATGTCCTCGCGCGGCACGTACAGCTGGTCCTTCACGCGGGCCACGCCTCCGCTCACGCTCAGATTCAGCCCGCGGGCGAGCCGGTACTCGACGCGCCCGAGCAGGTCGATGCGGTGCAGCGCCGGATCGTGCAGGAACGTCGACGCCTCGAGCACGCTGTTGATCTCGCCCCAGGGCTGCCGGAACTGCGCCGCGACCTCCAGTCGTTGTTCGGCGTGGGTCTCCCCGGTCCGGCCGAAGAGCGTGATCTCCTCGTAGTCGAACGATGCGAGGCCGAGCGAATAGAGCACCGTGATCTGGCGGCGTGTGGATTCGGCGTAAGGAAACAGGCTGTATTGGACGGCCGGCGCGGCCCGGATCGCGAGGTCCTGATTCACGCGCGTGGAGGTGAGCGCCGAGGCGCGCACGCCCGCGGACCAGCGGGGCCCGAGACTCCAGACGATCAGTCCCTCGTGGCTGATGTTGCGCGACGTGCTCGTGAGCATCGAGCCGTCGCTGAACTCGAACCGGTCCCGCTCCCAGCGCCCGTAGGAGTTGAGGTCGATCTTGAGGTCCTCCGTGGTCCGGCTCGCCGAGAGCGAACCGTCGAAGGACCGCGAGCTCCGCCGACTCTCGACCTCCCATTCCGTCCCGACGCTCGTGCGGAAGACCCACAGGTTCCAGGGGTCGTCGACAGCAGCGAGCTGCTGCGCGGCTCCCGACGGGGGGGCCGTGTAGCGGAGGTCCAGGAGCGGTCCCGCCGCGGTACCGGACACGTAGGGGACGAGCCCCAGCTTGAACGCGCGCGTCAGACCCTCGCGCACCTCGTCGTCGGTGTCGCTCTCTCGCGCGACGAAGCGCAGCGTGTCCTGCTGATCGGCCCTGCCGCCGCGCCCCATGAAGAAGACATCGTAGGCCGCGCCGCCGCCGCCGGTGCCTTCCGATGTCACCAGCACGTGCAGGTCGGCGTCCGCGCGGTCGCGCACGTAGTCGACGAACGAGACCTCGCGCCGGAAGTGGTCGAAGTCGCAGCGCTCGCAATCGAAGAAGACGCGGAGCAGTCTGTCGGCGTGCTCGCCGTCGCCGTTTTGCTCCTGGGCCGAAGCGCTGCCGTAGGCCAGGGCGAGCGCCACGCACGCGAGGCTCGCGCGCACGAGAGTGCCCCGCCAGCGCGTTCCGCGCGACCGCCCCTCGCCGATACGTCCCACCGTCGATGACCGCATCTCCCCTCCTCGCAACACGTAAGTGACCCATCGGGTCACGAAAGCTCGCGAAGGCGCTCGGCCGAATGGTGGAGTGCAGGTCAGTCAGTTGTCAGGGAGTTGTGATCTCCGGCGGAGCGCCGTCGCGCAGTTGGTCATCTCCAAGGGCGGGAGGCGCACGGTCAGCTTGGTCAAGGCGTGTTTGGGGATCGGTCCCACGGGTCCGTCACCACCGACTCGCCGGAACCGGCCGCCAGCTATCTCCCGAACGCGGAGAACGCACAAGGAGAGAGGTGTGAACAAGTGGCGGCCTCGAAGGGGCAGCGAGGACTGGTGAGCCGGGCGAGCATCGCGGACCTCGTCGCCTTCCGGATCGCGTATCCTGGCCAGAAGGCCGATCCTTCGGGAGAGGAGACCTCGACTACTTCGATCTGACGAAGTGCGCGCCGATCGCGTCGACCGCGGCTTGTAGAGCGCCGAGCTGTTTGTGGACCTCGGTGTCCAGTCCGTCGACCCTCTTGGCGAGGCGGTCCTCCAGCCCGTCGAGCGAGTATTGAATCTGCTTGAACCTGGCCGACACCATTTCGATCCTGCTCCCGAGTTCGACGTTCCCCTTGTCCGCGTGCGCCTCCACGTCGTCGATCCGCGTGCCGAGCTTCGATTCCAATACGGAGATCCGTCGGTTCAGTTGATCGAACCCGGTGACGACGCGACGCTCAAGCTTGGCCAGCGCGACACCCAGTTCCTGAATCGCGAAACTGTCCTTCATCGTCTGCCTCGCTCCTTTCGCATCCGCATGCGCATTACGCGCCCGGACCGGGTCCCCTTCCGTCAACGGCCACCAGCGCGACCGGGATTGCCGCAAGCCTCGAGACCCTCGCGAGCGTGTGCCCTCGGGAGCCATGTAAGCTCAGGGTCAAGGGGGTAGGGTCCGGTCAGGTGATAGAATCACGACCGGGTGCCTCCGCTGCCTTCCGTAACTTCGCGGATCGTCGGCTCTGCGATCCGCTTCCGATAAGCTGGTGACCTCTTGCAGAGCCCGCAGGTGACCTTGGCAGTGTCTCGCGTGACTTGCGGCTCGCGCTTCAGTCGCTGCTGATGGTACATCCCGCAGGCCGTGTAACCGAAAGCGCCTACGAGATTCAGTTTCATCGTCCGTCTCTGCCGTGGAGGTTAATTCGGGTGTTCAGCGCCGCCTCGGTCTCCGCCCGGCCCCCCGCGGCGCGGCTCAACTCGGAGACGCGCCGCTCGAGCGCCTCGATCCGGTGTCGCAGCGAACGCTGAATCGTCTGTCACCGCTCGTCCTATTTCACGAAAAAGGCATCATCGCCAAATATTCGCCGATGCGGGCCGGTTGCTCGCCCACGGATCGGATTTGGAAGTGTACAAAATAAAGGTCACACGCCATACACGTCAAACCAGTCGCCACCTTCCCCTCCGGGACCCATCTCCTAGCCCTAGAGAGGCCCGGTTCGGCGTCGACGAATCGGGCGGCCGTGGCCTAACCGCAAGATCGCTGGCGACTTGTAGCGTCTGCCGCATGTCACGTCCAAGGGCGTTCCGTGTCCGGCCGACCTCGAAGTCAAATACACACCTCCGGTACGGCACCGGGGTGGCCCGATTCCTCGTCAGAACACCGTCCGCCCGAGCCGCTCCGACCGCGAAGCGTAAGGGCTCCCGCGCCTTCTCGCGCCCCTTCAGAATGTGCGATCTGCGAGTTGATCGGACGTTTGGCCGCGACGATCCCTCTGGCCTAACTTGTGGGGAACTTCCTCGCAGACGGAGGTGCTCCCCTGTTCCCACGACTACTCCTCGTCCTCGTGCTCGGGTGCGCTGGATGCGACAGCGTCCTCGACTTCCTAGGCATCGACCCGAACGAGACTCTTGAAGTGCCCCATCCGAACTCCACGGGTCGAGGTCCCCGTTACAACAACTCCCTGGAAGACCAACAGGGTCTCGCCGGCCTTCAAGTCACGCTCACCGGATCCGTTGATCGCACTTTCACGGCAGAGGACCTCCCGATCAGGCCCTTCAGCATAGCAGCCAGAGGCTCGATCTCCGCCGACGTGTCCCTGATCGTCAACGGGACGGTGATCGCGCAGGGCATGGCGTCGTGGGCACTGAGGCCGAACACCCGGTGGATAATGCGATTCGAGCGCGGAACACCGAACCCTGCCCCCTACATGCCGCCCGTCCCCGGTTACAAGCCGAACTATTGCGATTGGCCGGGTTGCGAAAGCTACTGGCGCTTCGGGATCAGCGAGGACCACAGAAACTCCGAAGACGAGGCGCTTTGGGTCGTGGTGTTTGGGCACGAGCCCTGCCCCGAGGGTAGCATCTGCCAACTAAAAGCGAGCTAAGGGACCGGGGAGGGCTCCGAGCGTCTCTTCCGGTTGAAATCGGGCGAGCGCCCTGGGCCGCGTTCCGGGAGTGTTGGCCAGTCTGGCCAAGACGCTCGTTTCGGGCGAAATTCCGTGTGCGCAGATCGTGCAGTCCATCTTCGAGGAGGAATCGAACGATGGCACGCACGAAACGAAGTCGGCGCTCGTACGGCGCCGGCGAGTGGGGCCGGAACCGGGTCCGGGTGTTCCCCGATCCCAAGACCGGCTTGTACCAGATCGAGTGGCGCGAGAACGGTCGCAGGCTCACCCGGTCGCTGAAGCACCGCGACTAGGTGAGGGCCAAGCGGCAGGCGGACGAGTTCGCCGCCGGGTTCGCCGGGCCGGAACTGAACGGCAGGAAGGACGCCGAGCCCGAGCCGCTCACCCTGGAAGCGCTTTTTGACATCTACGCCGAAGAGGTGACGCCCACCAAGGCGGCGACGTCTCAGAGGTCGGATCGAGCCGCGACGAAGATGTTCCTGCGGTTCTTCGGCCGGGACCGGAAGCCCGCAACGCTTTCTCAGCGTGATTGGGACCGGTTCATCCGGGCGCGGCGCGCGGGCAACATCGGCCCCAGCGGAAGGCCCGTGTCCGACCGGACCATCGAAAGCGATCTGAAGTTCCTGATCGCCGTCTGCAACTGGGCCAGCAAGTCCAAGGACGAGCAGGGCCGCCCGCTCCTCGGCTCCAACCCTCTCAAGGGCCTCAAGACGCCCACGGAGAAGAACCCGACCCGCGTCGTGCTTGCCGAGGAGGAGTATGAGGCGCTCCTGAAGGTGTCGCGCCGGGTCGACTGGCGCTTCCATGTCGCGCTCGTGCTCGCGCACGAGACCGGGCACCGGATCGGGGCCATCCGCAAGCTCCGGTGGAGCGACATCGACCTCGAAGGCGGAGTGGTGCTGTGGCGCGCGGAGCACGAGAAGACAGGGTACGAGCACCGTACACCCGTGACCGCCGAGGCACTTGCGGTCTTGGAGGAGGCGCTCACGAGGAACCAGGGCAACGGGGACTCTCCGGTGCTGCCTGCGCCGAGGGATGCTACGAGATGCGCGGGCCGGACGTTGGTGCGCTACTGGTGGAACCGCGCCCAGAAGCTCGCGGGGCTGGAACCCAAGCGCGGTAGAGGCTGGCACTCGCTGAGACGCAAGTTCGCCTCCGACCTCATGGAACAACCGCTCAAGGTGCTCTGCGAGCTGGGGGGCTGGAAGACGGCCAAAACGGTGCTCCAGTGTTATCAGCGAGCCGACGAAGGACAGCTTCGGAAGGCACTGGAAGCCCGCCGGAGACCTCGCGGCTGAGGCTCGCGACTCGGCGGGAATCAAGTGGCGGGAATCCGACCCGTCAATCCTGTAAGGTCAAGTGAGCGTACAAGATAGAATCCCAACCGCTTCCGCCGTTACGTCAGGGTTGTCGCCCCGCGCCAGAACCGGTTTCCGCAGGCGGGGATCGCTCTTATCGTAACCGGGCCCGCCTCCGCCCTCCCGCGCTCATTCTTCCGAAGCCCGACCGTGTCCGCAGCATACTCCCCCGATACCCTCCCCGGCCTGCTCGCCCGGCGAGCCGCCCGCCGCCCCGACGAGGTCGCGCTGCGCGAGAAGGAGTTCGGCATCTGGCAGGAGATCACCTGGGCGGAGTACCTCGGCCGGGTGCGCGCCTTCTCGCTGGGGCTGACGGAGCTGGGCGCCGACGAAGGGAACCGCATCGCGATCATCGGGGACAACCGGCCCGAATGGATCATCGCCGAACTCGCGGCCCAGGCCGGAGGCGTTCTGCCCCTCGGGCTCTACCAGGACTCGATCGCGGACGAGCTTGCCCGCATGCTCGAGGCCGCCGAGGCCCGCATCATCGTCGCCGAGGATCAGGAGCAGGTGGACAAGGTGCTGGAAGTGCGGGACCGCCTGCCCGGACTCCGGTACATCATCTACTACGACTCCCGCGGAATGTACGGGTACGAGGCAGCGGGGCTCATGTCCTTCGAGGAGGTCGAGGCGCTCGGCGAACGCGCGCACCGCCGCTCGCCGGAGGAGTTCGATCGGAGGCTCGCTGCCCTTCAGCCCGGCGACATCGCGCTCCTGTGCACGACATCGGGCACGACCAGCAGCCCCAAGCTGGCCATGCTCTCGCACGAAAACCTGATTGTGATGGCGTCCCAACTGCGCGCCGTGGACGCGATGAACCCGGGTGACGAGTTCGTCTCGTTCCTGCCCCTGGCCTGGATCGGAGAACAGATGATCGGCGTGGCCAGCGGACTCCTGACCGGGTTCACCGTCAACTTCCCCGAGGAGACGGCGACCGCGCGCAAGGACATGCGCGAGATCGGGCCGGCCTTCCTGATGTCCCCGCCCCGCATCTGGGAGAACATGGTCTCCGACGTGCAGGTCATGGCCGCGGACACCACCCGCCTGAAGCGCTGGCTCTACGGCTGGGCCATGAAGCAGGGCGCGGCCACCGCCGAAGCCCGGTTCCGGGGACGGAGTGTCGGCCTGGTCCGGCGCCTGAGCCACCGCTTTGCCGACTGGGCGGTCTTCCACCCCATCCGCGACCAACTCGGGCTCAGCCGGGTGCGGCGCGCGTACACGGGAGGCGCGGCGCTGGGCCCGGACGTCTTCCGCTTCTACCACGCCATCGGGGTCAACGTGAAGCAGCTCTACGGCCAGACCGAGGTGTCGGGGATTTCCGTCGTGCACAGGGACGGCGACATCCGCTTCCAGACGGTGGGCGTGCCGCTGTCCCGCACCGAGATCCGCATTTCGGACGATGGAGAGATTCTCTGCCGGAGTCCGGCGGTCTTCCAGGGATACTTCCGCAATCCGCAGGCCACCGCGGAGACGCTCGAGAACGGCTGGCTGCACTCGGGCGATGCCGGCTATTTCGACGAACACGGCCACCTGGTGGTGATCGACCGCCTGGCCGACGTGATGCAGCTGGCCGACGGAACCCACTTCTCCCCGCAGTTCGTCGAGAACAAGCTCAAGTTCAGCCCCTACGTCGCCGAAGCGGTCGTCTTCGGGGGCTCGGGGACTCCGTTTGTTACGGGGATGATCGCAATCGACATGGAGAACGCCGGGCAGTGGGCGGAGCGCCGCCGCATCCCCTACACGACCTTCACCGACCTGGCCCGGCGCCCCGAGCTGTACGCCCTCGTGCGCGAGCATGTTGCGGAGGTAAACGACGAACTGCCCGAGGCCGCCCGCATCCGCCGCTTCCTGCTGCTGCACAAGGAGTTGCACGCCGACGACGCCGAACTGACCCGCACGCGCAAGATCCGGCGCCGCCACATCGCAAGCCGCTTTGCGGATATCATCGGCGCGCTGCAGGGGGACGCCGATTCGATCACGGTGGCGACCGAGATCACGTACCAGGACGGACGCACTGCGGCGGTCGAGCACGCGCTGCGCATCGAGACGATGGACCGGAGCAGGCCATGACGGTGCCCGCTGACGCATTCCGCCGATCGCGCACGCCGCGCGGAGAACGCTGACCATGGACATCTTCCTGCAGCTGACGGTCTCGGGGCTCAGCACGGGGATGATCTACGCGCTGGCGGCGGCCGGCTTCGTGGTCATCTACAAGGCCAGCGACGTCATCAACTTCGCCCAGGGCGACCTGCTTCTGCTGGGGACCTACCTGATCTTCTTCGCGGTGGCCCAGACCGGTCTGCCCTGGAGCCTCGGGGTACTGGTCACCCTGCTGCTGGCGGTCGCGGTGGCGCTGGCGGTCGAACGGCTGGTGCTGCGGCCGCTGGTGGGCGAGCCGATCATCTCGATGATCATGGTCACCATCGGGCTGTCGTCGGTGCTCAGGGGAGCGATCAACGCAATCTGGGGCCCGAATCCGCGGGCGTTCGAGTCCTTCCTGCCCGCGGGCGACATCGTCATCGGGCCCGCGGTGCTCTCGACGGGACGCGTGCTCTCCATTCCCATCGCCCTGGCCGTGCTCGCGGGGCTCGGGCTCTTCTTCCGCTACACCCGCGACGGCATCGCCATGCGCGCCATCGCCGACGACCAGCAGGCGGCGCTCAGCATGGGGATCAGCATCCCACGCGTGTTCGGGGTCGCCTGGGGGCTGGCGGCCGCCTCCGCCGCCATCGGCGGGATCATGCTCGGCAACATCGTGGGCGTGAGCCCCAACGTGGCGTCCATCGGCCTGCGGGTCTTTCCGGTGGTGATCCTGGGCGGACTGGACTCGATCGCGGGAGCGGTGATCGGCGGCGCCATCATCGGACTCCTCGAGGTCTACGTCGGCTTCTACGTGGGGCACGGGCTCAACCTGGTGGTCCCGTACCTGGTGCTCATCCTGGTGCTGATGGTCCGGCCCTACGGGCTCTTCGGGAAGGAGATCATCGAGCGCGTATGAGGATGGCGCGACGGATCCGGGAGCGGGCGGAAACCCGCGAATTCGGGCGCTCGGTCGCCGTGGTCGGCGGGCGGCCCAGGGGCGCGGGGATGTCCCCATGAGCATGGAGTGCGGGGTCTTTCACACCCGCTACGAGTCCGACATGGGACTCCGCCCGCGGCCTGCGCAGCGCATCCGCCTCGCGGTCCTGGCCGTCTTCGTGCTCGTCTTTCCGTTCCTGGCCAGCAGCTACTGGCTGGATCTGGCCAACCAGGTGGCCATCGCCACCGTGGGCGCCATCGGGCTGAACATCCTGGTGGGCTACACCGGGCAGATCTCGCTGGGGCAGGGCGCCTTCATGGCGATCGGGGCCTACACCGCCGGGCTCCTGACCCTGAACCTCGGGGTCCCATGGGGCGCGAGCGTGTTCTGCGCGTGCATCCTCACCGCCGTTGCGGGCACGTTCTTCGGGCTCCCCTCCCTGCGCCTCAAGGGCCTGTACCTGGCCATCGCCACCCTGGCCGCGCAGGAGATCGTGGAGTGGGGGATGACGCACTGGACGGCGGTCACGGGCGGAACCGAGGCCATCGTCCTGCCCGCCCCGCGCATCTTCGGCCTCCGCCTGAACAGCACCTTCAACTTCTACTGGCTGGCGGTGCTCACGGCGGCCGGGACCGCGCTCTTCGCGGCAAACCTCTTCCGCAGCCGCATCGGGCGCGCCTTCGAAGCGGTACGCGACCAGGACATCGCCGCGAGCGTCATCGGGGTGGACCTCTTCCGTACCAAGCTGCTGGCCTTCGCGACTTCGTCGTTCTTCGTCGGCCTCGCGGGGGCGATGATCGCCTTCTACCGCAACATCATCACCTGGGAGCGCTTTACGCTGAACACGAGCATCGTCTACCTGGCGATGATCATCGTCGGGGGCCTGGGTTCGATTCGCGGGTCGTTTCTGGGTGCGGCGCTGATCACGCTGCTCCCGGCGCTGATCACCAACATGGGACGGGCCATCCAGGATACCGCTCCCCAGGCGGCTTCCCTTCTCCCCTACGGGCAGCAGGCGGTGTTCGGGATCGTGATCATCCTCTTCCTGGTTTTCGAGCCCCGGGGACTGTCCAAACTGTGGGGAAATGTGAAAGACTACTTTCATGTGTGGCCGTTTGCGTACCGGCGCGGCGAGAACCGGGCCAACTGAAGGAATGAGAGAGATGAGCGAGACAGACGGGGTGCAGGCCGGAGTCGGACGGCGTACAGCGGGATGGGAGAGGGCGTTGGCCGGGGGCCGGGCGCTGGTGGCCGCGGGCGCGGCAATGCTTCTGTGCGTCGCCTGCGGGGGCGACGGCGCCGATGCGGACGACAACAGCATCAAGGTGGGGGCCATCTTCGACCTCACCGGGCCCACCGCCGACGTGGGCACCGACTACGGCGACGGGGTGCGCGGCTTCGCGGACTGGGCCAACGCGCGGGGCGGAATCGAGGGACGTCCCATCGACCTCATCTTCCAGGACTACGGATACCAGGTCGACCGCGCCGAGCAGCTCTACAGCCAGTTCGTGAACGAGGGCGCGGTGATCTTCATGGGATGGGGCACCGGCGACACCGAAGCCCTGCGCATGCGCGTCGCCGAGGACGAGATCCCGTTCAGTTCCGCGTCCCTCTCGCATCGCCTCGGGGATCCGGCGGAGGCCCCGTACAACTTCCTGCTGGCCACGACCTACAGCGACCAGTTCCGCATCGCGCTCGACTGGATCGCCCGGACCCACGGCGAAGGGACGCCCATCGTTGCGCTGATGCACAACGCAAGTCCCTTCGGGCTGTCGCCGGCGAATCAGGGCGGGATCGAGTTCGCCCGGGCGCGGGGCATCGACCTGACGCTCTACGAGATGCCGCGCGGAGCGGTGGACTTCACCGCCGAGTTCTCGCGCATCCGCCAGAGCGGCGCGCAGTACGTCGTGTTCCAGAACACCTCCGGGCCAGCGGCGGTGGCGCTCCAGAACGCGCGCAGCCTGGGACTGGACGTCACCTTCTTCTGCCTGAACTGGTGCTCGAACGCCCAGGTGGTGCGGTTGGCGGGAGACGCGGCGGAGGGCCTGATGGGGACGATGCCGTACGCGCCCCTGAGCGTGGATGTACCCGGCACGCGCGTCATCAGGGAGTACCTGGAGTCGAGGGGCGAGTCCGCCGAGGGGAAGACGAACGCGTACACGCAGGGCTGGTGGACCTTCGCGGCTTTCGCCGAAGGGATGCGGCGGGTGCTGGCGGAGGGAGACGAGCTTACCGGGGCGAACATCAAGGCCGCCCTGGAGACGCTGTCCGACTACGACATGGGCGGGGTCACCGCGCCCGTGACCCTGACTTCCACGAACCACCGCGGGTCCGGGGGACTGCGCATCTTCCGGGTCGAGGACGGGGCCTGGGTTCCGTTCACGGACTTCGTCCAGGCGCCGGCGTCCTGAGGGCGGCGGGATGACGGATTCGGCTTCCGACCGGCGCAGCGTGGCGGCGTCGAATGGGCGGTCGGATGCAGGTTCCGGCCCAGCTCGCCGGTCCGATGCGGCTTCCGGTCCAGCTCCGCGGTCGGATGCAGCTGCCGGTCCAGCTCCGCGGTCCGACCCGGACGCAACGCCGCTTCTCGGTCTCAACAACATCGAAGTTCTCTACGACGACGTGATCCTCGTGCTGAGGGGACTGTCGCTCGAGGTGGCGGAAGGCGGGATCGCCGCCCTGCTGGGCTCCAACGGAGCGGGCAAGACCACGACCCTCAAGGCCATCTCGGGGCTGCTCTACGTCGAGGACGGCGAGGTCAGCGACGGAACCATCGTGTTCGACGGCGAGGAGATCCAGGGAATGGATGCCCACCGCATCGTGGAGAAGGGCGTCTTTCAGGTCCTTGAAGGAAGGCGGGTCTTCGAGCACCTGACCGTGCGCGAGAATTTGCTGGCCGGGGGATACACACGCGGCACCCGGCGCGGCCTGAACGCCGACGCAGACAAGGTCTACCACTACTTTCCGGCGCTTGCGGAACGACGCGGGCAGCTCGCGGGACACCTCTCGGGCGGCGAGCAGCAGATGCTGGCGCTTGGGCGGGCGCTGATGGCGTCACCGCGCATGATGCTGCTCGACGAGCCTTCGCTCGGGCTGGCTCCGATGCTGGTCGAAAGCATTTTCGAGATCGTGCGGCGCATCAACCGCGAGGAGGGGACGACGATTCTGCTGGTGGAGCAGAACGCGCGCGTTGCGCTGTCGGTGGCCGACTACGGCTACATCATGGAGGGGGGTCGGGTCGTGCTGGAGGGCGCCGCCGAGGAGCTGCGCACCAACGAGGACGTGAAGGAGTTCTACCTGGGGCTGGGCGATGGCGGGCGGCGGTCGTACCGGGACGTGAAGCACTACCGGCGGCGCAAGCGGTGGCTGTCGTGACGGGGACCCGGTACTTCGCATCGGGACCGGGAGCGCGCGCCTGGTGACCCGTCGGGACGGAGCGCATGGCGGCTCCCCGCGGGCGCGATCCGGCCCGGACCGGGACGCGGCGGAGGACTGGAACGCGCGGCAGGACCGGCTGGCGGCGCGGGCGGTTGCCTTGGGGGCCGGGCACAGTCCCGAGATCGGGCGACGGCTGGCGGCCGCCGGGATGTCGATCGGGGACGTCACCGGGGTCGCGGACCTGAGCGCGATCCCGGTGCTGGCGAAGGACGACCTGCCCGCGCTGCAGGCCGCCGATCCGCCCTTCGGCGGGATGCTCGCCGTGGCTGCGGGCGCGCTGGCGCGCATCTACCGCTCGCCGGGGCCGATCAACGACCCGCAGGGAGCCGGCGACGACTTCTGGCGCTTCGCGCCGGCCCTGCGCGCCGCCGGCTTCCGCCCCGGCGATGTGGTGCTGAACAGCTTCTCGTACCACCTGACGCCGGGCGGCCTGATGCTCGACGGCGGACTGCGCGCGGCGGGATGCGTGGTGATCCCCGGGGGCGTGGCGGCCACCACCGCCCAGATCGAGGCGGCGCGCGCGGCGGGCGCGACCGGCTACACCGGCACGCCCCAGTTTCTGCTGACCCTGCTCGAGCGGGCAGCAGAGTCGGGTGGGCCGGGTGGGCCGCCCGGGTTCGAGCGCGCGCTGGTGACGGGCGCGCCCCTGCCGCCTTCGTTGCGCGCCCGCCTCCAGGACGACTTCAGCGTGGACGTCTACCAGGCCTATGCCGCGGCGGACACCGGGCTGCTCGGCTACGAGTGCGCCGGGAAGGACGGGTGGCACGTGGCGCCGGGCGTGGTGGTCGAGGTGCTGGCCCCCGGGGACGATCGGCCGGCCGCGGAGGGGGAGGCGGGGCAGGTGGTGGTCACCAGCCCCAACCAGGTCTACCCGCTGGTGCGCTTCGGCACCGGCGACCTGTCCGCGTGGAACCGCGCGCCCTGCCCGTGCGGCCGCCCCGGCCCCCGCCTGGCCGGCTTCCTGGGGAGGGTGGGGGAAGGCGTCAAGGTGAAGGGCATGTTCGTGCACCCGCGGGAGCTGGCCGCGGCGCTGGGGTCCAATCCGGCCGTAGCGCGCTACCAGGCGGTGGTGACCGACGAGGGCGCGCGCGACGTGTTCACCGTGCGGGTCGAGCCGGCACCCGGGGCCGTGGTCGACGAATCCGAACTCACCGCGAGCATCCGCGAGGCCGTGAAGATCCGCCCGGTCGTGGAGGTGGTTCCCACCGGGACCATCCCTGACGATCCACGCCCGCTGGTGGACGCACGGGAGGACGAGCGCCGCGGCCGTCGATAGAGGGTTGTGTGCGGCATCCTGGCGGCGGTCATCGGGGCCTTCCTGCTGGGATCGGGGCCCGAGGAGATCCGGCCCGAGGGCCTGAACCTGACCTCGACGATCGCCAACCCCGACGGGTTCGGTGTCGTCTTCGCCACCTGCTTTCCCGCCTTCACCGGCATGATCGCGGGGCTCGGGCTGTCGGGAGATCTCAAGAACCCCATGCGATCGATCCCGCTGGGCACGATCGGGACGACGTTTGCCGGCATGGCCGTCTACTCGCTGGTCGCGATCAAGCTCGCGCAGAGCGCTACTCCGGATGTCCTGGCGGAGGACCAGTTCGCCATGGCCCGCATCGCGCTCTGGGGCCCGTCCATCTACATCGGACTTGCCGCGGCGGCCTTCTCCTCCGCGCTCGGCTCGGTCATGGTTGCCCCGCGCACGCTGCAGGCGCTGGCTCGCGACCGCGTCTTCCCGGTTGCCAGGGTCAACCGACTCCTCGCCACCGGGCGGGGCGACGCGGGCGAGCCCATCAACGCCACCTACGTCTCGGTGGCGCTGGCGGCGGTGTTCGTGGCGCTTGGCGACATCGACTTCATCGCCCAGATCCTGAGCATGTTCTTCATGGTGACGTACGGCACCCTCTGCTCCGTGTCGTTCCTGGAATACTTCGCTGGCAACCCCTCGTACCGCCCGACCTTCCGCTCCCGCTGGTACATATCGCTGGTCGGCGCGGTGATGTGCGTGCTCATGATGATCCAGATGAGCGCCGTGTACGCGCTGCTCGCGATGGCGATCATGCTCGTCATCTACCTGGGCCTCAGACGCTCGCGGCGCGGGGAACGCGATCTGGCCGCGATCCTCCAGGGAGCGATGTTCCAGTTGGTCCGCAGGCTTCAGATCATGCTCCAGAAGAACCAGAGCGCGCAGCAGGACGGCGGGTGGCGACCGTCGTTCGTGGCGCTCACGCAGTTCGGCGACCGCCGCGTGGCCCAGTTCGACCTGTTGCGCTGGATCTCCCACCGACACGGGTTCGGCCACTTCGTCCAGCACATGAAAGGTGAGTATGCCCTGGACACGGAGTTGCTGGCCCGTGCCCAGCTCACGAAGCTGGTGAAGCGTTCCGACCTCAGCCGGGCGGGGACATTCGTCGACACACTGATCGCGCCCTCCTTCGAGAACGCGGTCACGCAGGCCCTCCAATACCCCGGCATATCGGGGCTGCCCAACAACAGCATCCTGCTGGAATTCGACCAGGAGCATCCGGAGGAGATCCCGAGGCTGGAGCGGGCCATGCTCCTTGCGGCCTCCTCCCGGTTCAACGTGGTGGTCCTGCGCTCCAGCACGTTTCGTTTCGGCTACCGCTCGTCGATCCATGTCTGGTTGACCCCGGAGACCCTGCCCAACGCGGCGATGATGCTGATGCTCGCCTACATCATCGTCGGTCACCCCGAATGGAGAACCGCCGAGATCCGCGTCTTCGCGTGCATCGGCACGGACGGGGATGAGCATGAGGCCGACCGGTTGTCCGCCCTCGTCGACCAGGGGCGCCTGCCCATCGGGAGCAAGAATATCGAAACGCTGCCCGTCGAATCGCAGGCCAGAATCGAGACCGAAGTGGAATACCGGTCATCCGACGCGGATCTGGTGATCGCCGGGATTTCGGCGGAGCAGATGAAGGGAGGAAGCCTGACCGAGGTTCTCCAGAGCCACGGGGCCGCGAACGACATCGTGTTCGTACACGCTGTGGAAGAGATAGTCATTGACTGATCTCGCGATGCTTCAGAAGGGCCAGAAAACCGGGGTCACGAGCATGACCACCGCGAACACGACAGCGGTCAGGGGAAGTCCCACGCGCAGGTAGTCGGTGAACCGGTAGCCGCCGGGTCCCATGACGAGAACGTTCGCCGGATGGGAGACGGGGCTGGCGAAGCTCGCCGATGCGGCCATCGCCGTAGCCATCATCAGGGGGTATGGGGAGATGCCCAGGCTCTCCGCCGTGCCCAGCACGATGGGGGACATGAGCACCACGAGGGCCGCGGTTGGAATGACCTGGGTCGCCAGAGAAGTAACAATGAAGAGCGCGCCCATGGCGGCGAGGGGCCCGAAGTCTCCAACCGTTCCTACAACCGCATCCGCAAGGAGCGCCGAAGCGCCGGCGTCCTGCAGCGCCACGCCCAGGGGAAGCATCCCGGCGATCAGGAAGACGGCCTGCCACTCGATGGACCGGTACGCCTCCTCCATGGTCAGACACCCGAAGAGGACCATGAGGGCGGCGCCTCCCACGGCCGCGATGGAGATAGGCAGCCACCCCAGGAGGACGGGCCCCAGCGTGACGCCAAGGATCATGGCCGCGACCGGCGCCTTGCGACGCCGGGGCGGCGTCTGCACGCCCTGGGTCAGAACGAGAAAGTTCGGATCCGAGGCGAGGACGCGGAGGTTCTCGCGAGGTCCATGAACGAGCAGCGCGTCACCGGAGCGCAGCGGCAGGTCGCGGAGTCCGGTGCGATGGGGCCGCCCCTCGCGCCAGATCGCGAGCACCATCAGCCCGAACTTCCTGCGGAAGCTGAGCTGACGGAGCGATTGCCCCACGAGTCTCGTATGGGGTGAGAGGACGACCTCGGCGATCCCTACGTCCTCGGTTTCGAGCGCGGGGCTCTCCTCCGTCCCCTCGACCTCGACCTCGAGCTCTCGAATTCCCTTCAGTGTGGCCAACCCTTCGGGCCGGCCCTTCACAACCAGCAGGTCCCCTGCCTGCAGGTGCTCGCCGGGCTCAGGCATCTCGATCATCCGGCCCTCGCGAAGCATGCTGATCACCCAAAGCCCCAGAGCGGCGCCCAATCCGCATTGCTTCAACGTCTGGCCAACCAGGAAGGAGTCACGGGGCACCCGAACCGCAAACAGTTCTTCCTGGAGGCTGTAGAGGTCGATGTGGTCGGCGGGAGCGACGGTCAGTTCCTCACGTGCGCCCAACTCCTCGACCTTGTCCGGTGGGCCCTGGACCAGCAGCGTGTCAGCGGGCTGAAGGGGCAGATCCTGGAGGGGAGCCGGCAGGGACCTCCCGTCGCGCCGGATCGCCATGACGCGAACCCCGTAACGGTCGTAGAAGTCCACGTCGCTGAGCGTGCGTCCCGTCAGCTCGGAGCCGCCGGGTACTCCGATCTCCGCGATTTCGAATTCGGGAGAGTCGAGCACCCTTACGCCCAGCCCCTCTTCGTCGATATCGAGGGCGGAGCTCTCGCGCAACTTGTCCAGCCGATCCACCGGCCCCTGAGCGACGATGCGGTCTCCCGCCCGGAGACGGAAGTCCGGGCCGGGCGAGGGTCGGGGCCGCCCGTCACGGATGACGGTGATGGCCTGAAGTCCGGCGACGGACCCGAGCCGGATTTCGCCGAGGCTCTTTCCTGCAAGAGGCGAAGCCTCGGGCAGTCTCAGGATGATGAACCGCTCATTCAGCCCGTAGATGTCCGGCAGCACCCGTTCATCGTCCCCTCCGACCCCCTCCACCCGGATGCGGCGCTTCGGCAACAGCCTGGGGACGGCCACGAGGATGAAGACGAAGCCCGCCGCCATCACGAGCAGTCCTACCGGCGAGTAGTCGAAGAGGCCGAAGGGCTCAAGACCCTCGTTTCGGAGTGCCCCTGCTACCAGAATGTTCGGTGGGGTGCCGATGAGGGTCGTCAGTCCACCCAGGAGGCACGCGTATGCGAGCGGCAGAAGAAGCCGCGAGGGTGGGATTCGGGTCTCTCTCGAGAGATCCATGATGACGGGCAGGAGTATCGCCGCCACGCCTACGTTGTTCATGAAGGCGGACGCCACGCCGGCGGTCACCATGATGACCAGGATGATGCGGGGCTCGCTTCCGCCCGCAAAGCGTATGACCTGTCGCCCGACGAGGTTGGCGATGCCGGTGTGCGCGAGTCCCCCGCTCAGCACGAAAACGGCCCAGACGGTTACGACGGCCGGATTGGAGAACCCGGCGAGCGCCTCGGCCGGTTCGATGAGCCCGGTCACGGCAAGGAACACGAGCGTGAGGAGCGCGACCAGGTCCATGCGCAGTCGCCCGTGCGCGAAGAGGACGACGTCCACCACCAGAACCGCCAGCACGAGAACGAGTTCCACCGTCACCAACTGAGCCTCCAGGGCGGACCACGAACGAAACCTTCGCCGCGCAGGTGCGCCGCCGTCCGGCTTCGATCCGCGCCGTCCGGGGTACGAGACGCCCGATTCCGCGATTGGCGACCGCGCGACATCGCCCCTGGACACGTCGTTCGGGACCAATGTCGATGGCAGCCTGCGGACGATACCGCTTCTTCAGGATGACGTCCATGGCGCCCCTGTTACAGGCAGTTCCCATCCTCGTGGCCACCTTTGGTTGCAGCGGGCCGTTGTCGGGAAGCGCGCCTTCCCCGCAAGCGGACGATCCGGGGTGCCGGCCTCCCGTGTTCTCGCTGTCGGGGGACCATCGCACTCGCTACGAGCGCCTGAGCAACCAGTTCCGCGCCGGTCTGGACGGCGTCGCCCGCGCGCTGATGCTCCGCACCCGGGTCTCGGCAGAGCTTGACGTGGGATACTTCAGGCTGCGCGCCGAGCTGCAGGACTCCCGGGCGCATCTGGCGGATTCCGCGGCTGCCCTGACGACCAGCATGGTGAACCCGCTGGAGCTGCTGCAGGCCCATGTCGAGATCCCGCTCGACGGCCTTCTTCAGCGGGGAAGCCGAAGCATCCTGCGCGCGGGCCGCCTCACCATGGACATCGGCAGCCGACGCCTGATCTCGCGCAATCGATTCCGCAACACGTCCGACGGGTTCACCGGGGTCGAGTGGCGGTGGACGGGTCCGAACGACACGCGCACGCGCGCGTTCTACACGCTGCCGGTGGAGCGACGTGTCTCCGGAAACATCCTCGACAACGGTCCACGCCTGGACAAGGAATGGACCAACGTACGCTTGTGGGGCGTTCATTTCTCGCGCCCGGACCTCCCATGGGGCGACTGGGGCGAGGTCTACTACTATGGCCTGAGAGAGGCGGACGCTCCCGGGCTGGCCACCGCCGATCGGCATCTTCACACCATCGGAGTCCGATTCCATCGTCCCGCGACCATCTCCGGCTTCGACTACGAGTTCGAGTCCGCGTTCCAGTTCGGCCGATCGCGCGCCTCGCCTGCCGCTGCGGCGGACCTGACGCACGTCGCCCACCTTCAGCACATCGCCGCAGGGTATACCCTGGCCGCGCCGGGCACCCCCCGGCTGCAGCTTCAATTCGACCATGCCAGCGGTGACCGCGATCCGACGGATGGCCGCAACAACCGGTTCAGCAGCCTGTACGGGTCGCGCTCGTTCGAATTCGGACCCAGCGGCATTCACGGCGCCTTCGCCCGCGCCAACCTGACGACGCCCGGCGTGCGACTGACGCTCGCGCCTCGGCCTGGCGTGGACGTGACGGGTTCCGCGCGTGGCTACTGGCTGGCGTCCTCCGCGGATGAATGGACGACAGCGGGCATTGCAAACACCGGCGGAAGGAGCGCCCGGCACGTCGGAACCCAGTGGGAGCTCATCGGCGGATGGGAAGTGGCTGCCGCCCGCGTCCGCCTGGAAGCGGGCCTGGTGCGACTGACCGCGGGCGAGGTGATGAGGAACGCGGCCAAGGGGGACGCAACGTACACCTTCGCGCAGACCACGCTGTCATTCTGAGCGCGAGAGGTGCGTTTCGGGGGACGCGCCGCCGTTCGACCACGACTCCGCGCAGGATGGAGCGGGGGATCCCGGCTTCGCTCAGCTCGGCCAGAAGAGGGGGATGAAGAGGGTAGCCGTGACCAGGAGGATGAGGTTGAGCAGGCCGCCCACCTTCACGAAGTCCATGAAGCGGTAACCGCCCGGCCCGTAGATCATGACGTTGGTCTGATAGCCGAAAGGGGTGACGAAGGAGGCCGATGCCCCGAACATGACGGCGACGAGCAACGCGTACGGGTTTACCCCGCCCTGCGTGGCCGCGAAGATCGCGACCGGGGTGAGCATCACCGCCGTCGCCGCATTGGACACGACGGCCGTCATGACGGCGGTCAACAGATAGAAGGCCGCGATCAGCCCGAACTCTCCCAGCGGCGACGAGAGGGTCACCACCCAGCCCGCGAGCAACTCCGCCGCCCCGGTGGTCTCGAGCGCCACGCCGAGCGGAATGAGGCCGGCCAGAACGAAGATGACCAGCCATTCCACCTCCCCGTAGATCTCCTCGATGTGCACGCAGCGCGTGAACACCATCAGGATCACGCCGGTGAGCGCGGCCGTCATGATATCGAGCACACCGAAGCTGGCGCTGAGCACGACGCCGGCCATGATCGCCGCGGCTACGCCGGCCCGCGGCCTGTTCCCCGCGTCCGCCTTCACTTCCGCCATGGGGACGAACCCGGGATCCTCGGCGAGGCGCTGAAGCGCGGTCGTCGTCCCACGCACGAGGAGCAGATCGCCGACGCGGAACGAGATGTCCGCCAGCCTTTCCTGTACGGTGACGCCGTGCTGCTGTATGGCGATCACCGTCGCATCGAAGAGCTGTGCGAAGCTCAGATCGCGGAGCGTGCGGCCTACGAAACTCGAGCCGGGCGCCACGAGGACTTCGACCAGCCGGCCGCGCCCCCCCGCCCGGTCGAGCTCGTGCTCCTTCCGTTCCCTGGGGGTCTCGAGTCGCTGCCGGCGCGCGAGCTCGAGGAGATGTTTGGCGGGGCCCTGCACGTAGAGGATGTCGCCCGGATGTATGTGACGATCTCCGTGCGGCGCGGTGATCTCCTGGTCGCCCCGTTCGATGTCCAGCACCGTGACGCCATAGCGTTCGCCCCACCTCAGCTGGGCCAGCGAGCGGCCGTTCGCGGGCGAGTCTTCCGGGACGTGCAGTTCCGTGACGAAGCGCCGGACGTCGTACTTGGCGGACAGGTCCGGCGGCCGGAAGCGCCGCGGCAGCAGCACCCGGCCGGCGGTAAACAGATACAGCAGACCCACGGCCAGACAGATCAGACCCAGCGGGGTTATCGAGAACATGCCCAGGTCGTCGAACCCCCGCCTCATCGCTTCGCCGTGCACGACCAGGTTGGTGGTGGTCCCCATCAGAGTGACCGTGCCCCCGAGAATCGAGACGAAGGAGAGCGGCATGAGATACCTGGAAGCGGGCTCCTCGGCCTGCTCGGCGAGCGCGACGAAAACAGGCAGAAACACCAGCACGACGGCGGTGGTCATCAGAAACGGCGACAGGAACGCACAGATGAGGCAGAGCGCGAACATGCGCGCGTACTTGCCGCCAAGGGGCGCGGTTCGCGCCCAGGCCCCGATGGCGGACACGAGGCCGGTCTTGCGAAGCCCCAGGCCAAGCACGAGCATCGAGCCGACCGTCACGGTCGCGCGGCTCGACAGGCCCGATACCGCTTCGGCCGGCGTGAGGATGCCGCTCAGGAGGAGGACGACCGGGACCGCCATCGCCACCTGGTCCACCCGAAGCCGGTCGAGGGCGAACAGGACGAGCACCGCCAGGGTCAGACCGAGCACCAATGCGATGTCGAGCGTCATGTGGCGTTACTCACCTCTCGCCTGTCCCGGCGCTTCCTGGCGGGTGGCTGAGTATGGCCCGCCCCGGGCACCTCGCCGTACCTTGAGCCTGGATTGCCGCGAACCAACCGGAGGTTGCGATGAAACACCTTTTTTCGCTCGATGTTCATCCGGCTCTCAGGCCGGTCGTCCCGGGCTTCCTCGCACTGGCCCTCTCGTTGCCGGCCGCCACGGTCGCCGCCGCGACGCCGCAATCGGGCGAGGTGCGCATCGTCCAGACGAATTCGGCCGGCGACAACGTACACATCATCGACCCGGTCACCAACGAGGTCGTGCAGATCATCGAGGGGATCCCGAAGGCGCACGGCGTCGCGGCGCAGCCGGACGGGAGCGTCCTCTACTTCAGCAACGAGATCCACCGCACGCTGGAGATCGTGCCGACCGACGTTATGGAGGTCACAGAGCGAATCCCGCTCTCAGGACGGCCGCACAACGTCGCGATCGGCAACGACGGCCGGAAGGTGTACGTCGCCATCATCCAGGATTGCAGCTGCGTCGATGTCGTGGACCTCGAGAGAGGCGAGGTGGTCAAGTCGATCGCGACGCTTGGAACGGTGCACAACGTGTTCATGTCGCCCGACGGGCGGCACGTGGCCGCGGGGATGATCGGCGCGCGCACCCTGACCATCATCGACTCCTCGATCGACGAGGCGATCTGGTCGCTCCATTTCAGCGGCCGCACGACGGGCGGCTACGCGGACGGGGGCGTGCGCCCGATGGCGTTCGAAACCCATCCGGACGGCTCGACCAAGCGCCTGTTCATCCAGATCTCCAACTATCACGGCGTCTACGTGGTGGACTTCGCGCAGCGGAAGGTCGTGCAGAAGCTGGACATGCCCAGTCTCCCGATCTCGCGCGTGACGAACGACGCGCTCCAGGGATCGCCGGGCCACGGCCTCGCCGTCTCGCCGGACGGACGCCAGCTGTGGTCGACGAGCAAGCCCAACGGGCACGTCTACGCGTGGTCGCTGCCGGACCTCGAATACCTCGGAGGCGTCGAGGTCGGCCACATCCCCGACTGGCTGACGATGACGCCCGACAGCCGCTACCTGTACGTCGCGAACGCCGGATCGAACGACGTGTCGGTCGTCGATACGCGGGAGATGAGGGAGATCGCGCGCATTCCGGTGGGCCAGGTGCCGAAGCGCAACAAGACGGTGGTGTTCCCGTGAGCCGCGTGCCCGGACTGTTCACGGTGGAGCGGTCGGGCTCGCATGCAACGCCGGCTGAATGCGGCGGGTCAATCCGCGGACTGCTGGCGAGCAGGACCCGCAGGCGGTCCGGCTTCGCATTCGTCGTCGCCCTCATCGCGTTGCTTTCCGGTGCCGGCGTGGCCACGGGCCAGGTGCCGCTGAGCTTCGAGGCCTACCGCGAAACGATCGAGCCGATCTTCCTGGCCGACCGGGGCGGATGGGGTCCCGGGCGCGCGCCCTGCGCCACCTGCCACGCCGAGCAGGGCACGCCCCTGCGCCTGCAACGGCTGCGCGAGACCGCCGAGGGCGAGGTCTTCTGGTCGGAGGAGGACTCACGCAGGAACTTCGAGGTCGTCTCCCGCCTGGTAACGCCCGGAGATCCGGGCCGCAGCCGGCTCCTGAGGAAGGCGCTCGTGGAGGAGGCCGGCGGCGCGCCGCTCCACGTGGGCGGGAAGTTCTTCGAGTCGAAAGAGGACCCGGAATGGCGCGCGATGGCCGACTGGGTCGCGGCGGCGGATCCCATCGAAGCCACGTTCGGACCGCGTCTGGACGCCGACTTCTTCCGTGACTGCGTGCAGCGGGTCTTTCTCGACAAGCGCCCCGGCGACGTGGAGTGCATCCACTGTCACGCGTCGGGCGTGCGCGGCTTCGCACCGCCCATCCCCGAGGGCCGCGATTTCTGGAACGAGGAGGAGACGCGGCGCAACTACGCGATCGCCCGCCGCTACGTGGAGCCCGGCGAACCGATGATGAGCCGGCTCCTGACGCATCCGCTCGCGCCCTCGGCCGGAGGGGACTACTTCCACGGCGGTCCCCGGCGCTGGGCATCGACGGAGGACCCCGAGTGGCAGATGCTGGCCGCCTGGGTACGCGGCGAGACGCCCGCGTGCGTGGTCGGCGAGGGCGATCTCTGAGCCACCCCGGACCGCCTTCTCGCGCACCCCGGTCGGTGACCCGTTCGGTGTGCAAACCCTGACGTTACGTCAGGTGATCACAGACTGTACCGTGCTGTCATTGCCCCGCTCGGCCAGGGAAGCGGTATGAAACGTCGGAGATCACGCGTTTGGGTACTGGGCTTCTGTACCGCCCTGCTGGCCGTCTGCTCGGACGACCCGGCGCCGACCGCCCCGACCCCACTTCCCCCTCCCCAGCCGACCGATGCGGCCGACCGGGCTGCGCTCATCGCCCTCTACAACGCGACGGGCGGGCCGACGAGTTGGCGTGAAACGAGGAGCTGGAACACCTCCGAAGGCCTCCGCAACTGGCACGGGGTAGTGACCAACCTGGACGGTTTCGTGACGGAGCTGTCGCTTCCGGGCAACAACCTTTCGGGAACGCTTCCGCCCGAGCTCGGGGGTCTGACGCACCTGAGATGGCTGGTTCTGGACGGCAACGAGCTGACGGGGGCGATTCCGGCTGAACTCGGAAACCTGCCACAGCTGAGAGAGTTGGTTCTGGCCAACAACAAATTGACAGGTCCGATCCCGCCGGCGTTGGGGGAGCTGAGCCAGTTGTCTCTCCTCGACCTGACAGGCAACAGCCTGAACGGGACGATACCGGCTGCCCTCGGGGCCCTGCCGCGCCTCGACTCGCTGCTGCTCGGCAACAACGAACTATCGGGCCCGATTCCGGCCGAGTTGGGCGACCTCGGGACTCTGCGGAGGCTGCGCCTGTCGTGGAATCAACTGTCGGGCGCCGTGCCGCCGGAACTTGGCAAGCTGACGAATCTCACGGAACTGAGCGTCAGCAACAACGAACTGTCCGGCGCGATTCCGGCGGAACTGGGGAGCCTGAGCGCGATTCAACTCCTTTCGGCCTCGCGGAACAACCTGACGGGTGCGATTCCATCCGAGTTGGGAGGCCTGACTACCCTGCAGGAACTGCATCTCTACGACAACGAGTTCACCGGTGAAATCCCGGTCTCGCTGGGCAATCTGTCGGAACTGATGCTGCTCTGGATTCACGAAAACGAGCTTTCCGGTCCCTTTCCCGAGGAATTCCGCAACCTCACGGCGCTTCAGGAGCTGCGCGCCGCGGGCAACGGGCTGAGCAGTGGGCTGCCCCGCGGTCTCGGCCAACTGCAGGCCCTGACCCGAATCGAGGTTGATGGGAACCACCACCTGGCCGGCTTGCTGCCGCGGAGCATGCTGGACCTGAGGTTCCTGGAGGAGCTTTCGTACGGCGCGACCGGCCTGTGCGCTCAAATCGACGACGAGTTCCAGAAGTGGCTGCGACGGATTCCGGATGGTGACAGGACGGATTGCGAGGTCGCGCAGGTCGAACGACTTGCTCTGACCGGCCTGCACGAGGTGACCGGCGGCCCGTCCTGGGAGAATCGGACGGCGTGGGGGACGGACGCTCTCCTGAGCGACTGGCATGGCGTGGCCACATCAAACGGACGTGTCGTGGAGCTTGCGCTGCCCGCCAACGGTTTGTCCGGCTCGCTGCCCGCGGCGATTGCCAACCTCCTGCAGCTCACGGTGCTGGACCTCACGGCAAACCATCTGTCCGGTGCGTTTCCGGGGACCATCGCCGGATTGCAAGAGCTCACCGAGTTGCGCGTGAGCCGGAACGCGGGGCTGGAGGGAGTGCTGCCTTTCGCTCTCCGGCGCCTGGAACGGGTCCGGGTGCTGCACTACGACGACACCGGCCTGTGCGCGTCTCCTTCGCCGAATTTTCAGGCATGGTACAGCGCGATCGAAGAAACCGCGGGCGCCATCTGCGCCAGGGCGGAAGAAGTCACGGTGTCCATGCCGATGGTCTACCTGACGCAGTCGGTTCAGACCCCGTCCCGGGGCGTTCGCCTGGTGGCCAACCGGGAGGCACTGTTGAGGGCATTCGTCACGGCCGAGCAACCGGGAGGGTTCTTCGAGCCCGAGGTCGTGGCCGTGTTCACGGGGCCGGAGGGAGACGAGGTTCACCGCGTGGCGATGACCCGCCATGCCAACGAGATTCCTGTGGAAGCCGACGAGGGTGACCTGGAGCTTTCGTACAACGCCGTGATTCCCGGCGAGATCATCGCCCCGGGGGTCGAGATGGTCGTCGAGGTCGACCCCGAGGGAACCGTGCCCCTCACTTCCGAAAGCGAAACCCGTTTCCCCAAACAGGGCTCCGACTCGCTGAAGGTGGTGGCAGTGCCCCCGATGCAGCTCACGCTGGTTCCGGTCATCACAAGCGCGGAGCCCGACACGTCGGTTCTGAGCTGGGTGCGCGGCATCTCTGCCGACAGCCACCAATCGGAACTGCTCAAGCACGCGTTCCCGTTTGCCGAGTTCCGCGTCCGTCCGCGCGAACTCTACTACACGTCGCAGAATCTCACCAACTTCATCGGGCAGACGGCACTGTTTGGAGAACTCGAGGCGGTGCGGGCATCGGAAGGGGGCACGGGCTACTACTACGGGGTCGCCGCCAACCTGGGGGGCATCTATGGTCGAGGGCAGCTCCCCGGCTGGGTGAGCATCGGCGTAAGGAGGCGGACCACTCTGGCGCACGAAGTAGGACACAACCTCTCGCTAAGGCACGCTCCGTGCGGCGGCCCGGCAGGCGTCGATCCGGACTTCCCCTACCCGGACGGGAGCATCGGCGTGTGGGGGTACGACTTCGGGAACGGATCGATGGTGCCTCCCCACCTCAGCAAGGACATCATGACCTATTGCCGGACGCTGCCATGGCTCAGCGACTTCTACTATGAAAAGGTGATCGACCATCGTGCGGAGTTGGCCGCGGACGCCGCGAGCGCACCCTTGGCCGCATCGAACCCGCCTTCCGACATGCTCGTGCTTGCGGGTGGAGTGGTTGATGAGGATTTGTGGATCGAGCCGGTGTTTGCGATGCGCGCCGCGGCAAGGCTTCCCGATGCGCCGGGTCCGTACCGCATCCGGGGAACCGGCTCCGACGGCCAGCCGCTGTTCTCACTGGACTTCACGCCCACCGAAGACGGGCACGGTGGCAAGCACTTCTTCTTCACGGTGCCGATCGAGTCCGATTGGGAGAACGCGCTCGAACGCATCACGCTGACGGGACCGGAGGGCGTGGCGTACATGGACCAGTCCGAGGAGCGCCGGATCACCGTGGTCACGGAGCCGGGGACGGGGCGCATCCGCGCGATTCTGCGGGACTGGGACGGGGCGCTGCCGGGCGGGCTGAGCGCTGAGGCTGACCTCGAGGTGAGCATGACGCGCGGGCTCAAAGAAGCGGTGCGGCTGCGGAGGTGACGGGAGGACCCGGGTTGGTGTGGGTCAACTCCTACCCTCGAGCCGGGCAGGTATGGTTGCCCCTCTCGGCCAGGGAAGCGGTATGAAACGTCGGAGATCACGCGTTTGGGTACTGGGCTTCTATACCGCCCTGCTGGCCGTCTGCTCGGACGACCCGGCGCCGACCGCCCCGACCCCACCTCACCCACCCTCTCCTCCCGAGCAGTCCGATGCAACCGATCGCGCCGCGCTCATCGCCTTGTTCGACGCGACGGGCGGGCCGACGAACTGGCGTGACGCGACGAACTGGAACACCTCCGAGAGCATCGACAGATGGCACGGGGTCTCGACCAACCTGGCCGGCTTCGTGACCGAGCTGTCGCTTCCGGGCAACAATCTCTCGGGAACGCTCCCGCCCGAGCTCGGGGACCTGACACACCTGAGATGGCTGGTTCTGAGCGGCAACGAACTGACGGGGGCAATCCCGGCTGAACTCGGGAATCTGGAACAACTGAGAGAACTGGTGCTCGACAACAACGAACTGGCGGGGACAATTCCAGTTGAACTCGGGAATCTGGAACAGCTGAGAAGACTGGTTCTCGACAACAACGAACTGACGGGTGCGATCCCGCCGGCGTTGGCGGAGCTGAGCCAGCTGACCCTCCTTGATCTCACGGGCAACAGCCTCCACGGGACGATCCCGGCTGCACTCGGGGCAATGCCGCGCCTCGACTCGCTGCTGCTCGGCAACAATGAGCTTTCCGGCCCGATTCCGGCCGAGCTGGGCGGCCTCGTTGCTCTGCGGAGGCTGCGCCTGTCGTGGAATCAGTTGACCGGTGCCATGCCGCCGGAACTTGGGAGGCTGACGAATCTCACGTACCTGAGCGTCAGCCGTAACCAACTGACCGGCCCGATTCCAACGGAACTGGCCGGTCTGAGTGCGATTCGTTTCCTGTCGGTTTCGCGGAACAACCTGACGGGCGCGATTCCGTCCGGGTTGGGAGACCTGACCACCCTGCAGCGGCTGTATCTCTACGACAACGAACTCACCGGTGAAATCCCGGTCTCGCTGGTAAACCTGTCGGAACTGGTGCTGCTCTGGATTCACGAGAACGGGCTTTCCGGTCCCCTGCCCGAGGAGTTCGCCAACCTCGCGGCGCTTCAAGACCTGCGCGTAGCGGGCAACGGGCTGAGCGGCGGGTTGCCCCGCGGTCTGGGCCAACTACAGGCCTTGACCCGAGTCGAGCTTGACGGGAACCATGACCTGGCGGGCCTGCTGCCGCGGAGCATGCTGGACCTGAGGTTCCTGCGGGATTTGTCGTACGGCGCGACCGGCCTGTGCGCTCAGATCGACGACGAGTTCCAGAAGTGGCTGCGCCGGATTCCGGATGGCGACAGGACGGATTGCGATGTCGCGCAGGTCGAACGACTTGCTCTCACCGGCCTGCACGATGTGACCGGCGGTCCGTCCTGGGCGAACCGGGCGGCGTGGGGAACGGACGCGCCCCTGGGAGACTGGCATGGTGTGGCCACCGAGGGGGGACGTGTCGTGCAAATGGCGCTGCCCGCCAACGGCCTGTCCGGTCCCCTGCCCGCGGAGATTGCCAACCTCCTGAAGCTCACGGTGCTGGACCTCACGGCGAACGGACTGTCCGGTGCCTTCCCGGGGACCATCGCCGCATTGCCGGAGCTTGCCGAGTTGCGCGTGGGCCGGAACGCTGGACTGGAGGGCGCGCTTCCCTTTGCTCTCCGGCGCCTGGATCGGGTCCGGGTGCTACGCTACGACGACACCGGCTTGTGCGCGTCTCCTTCGCCGAATTTTCAGGCATGGTTCACCGCGATCGGTGAGACCGCGGGCGCCATCTGCGACAACGCGGAAGAAGTCACGGTTTCCATGCCGATGGTCTACCTGACGCAGTCGGTCCAGACCCCGTCCGGGAGCGTACGCTTGGTGGCGAACCGGGAGGCGCTGTTGAGGGCATTCGTCACGGCCGAACAACCGGGAGGGTTCTTCGAGCCCGAGGTCGTTGCCGTGTTCGCGGGGCCCGAGGGAGACGAGGTTCACCGCGTAGCGATGACCCGCCATGCCAATCAGATCCCCACGGAGGCGGACGAGGGCGACCTGGAGCTGTCGTACAACGCCGTGATCCCCGGCGAGATCATCGTCCCGGGGGTCGAGATGATCGTCGAGGTGGACCCCGAGGGAGCTGTGCCCTTCACCGTCGGAAGCGAGACCCGTTTCCCCAGCCAGGGCACCGCTTTGCCGAACGTGGTGGTGGTGCCCCCGATGCAGTTGGCGCTGGTTCCGGTCATCACAACCTCGGAGCCCGACACGTCGGTTCTGAGCTGGGTGCGCGGCATCTCCGCCGACATCTCCCAATTGGGACTGCTCAAGCACGCGTTCCCGTTTGCCGAGTTCAGCGTCAGTCCGCGCGAACCGTATTACACGTCACTGAATCTCACCAGCACGGCCGGGCAGGTGGCACTGTTCGGAGAACTCGAGGCGGTGCGGGCATCGGAAGGCGGCACGGGGTACTACTACGGGGTCGTCGCTCACCTTGGAGGGGCCATTGGAGGTCGAGGGCAGCGACCGGGCTGGGTGAGCATCGGCGTAAGGAGCCCGAACACGCTGGCGCACGAAGTGGGACACAATCTCTCGCTCAGGCACGCGCCTTGCGGCGGACCGGCCGGCGTCGATCCGGACTACCCCTACCCGGACGGAGGCATTGGCGTGTGGGGATACGACTTCCGGAATGGACTAGTGCTGCCCCCCGACCACAGCAAGGACATCATGACCTATTGCGGGACATTGCCATGGCTCAGCGACTACCATTTCCAGCAGGTGATCGACCATCGTGCGGGGTTGGCTGCGGGAGCCGCGAACGCGGGGTTGGCTGCGTCGAACCCGCCTTCGGACATGCTGGTTCTGTGGGGCGGGATGGTCGATGAGGAGCTGTGGATCGAGCCGGTGTTTGCGATGCGCGCGGCGGCTGGACTGCCCGGGGAGCCGGGTCCGTACCGCATCCGGGGAACCGGCTCCGACGGCCAGCCGCTGTTCTCACTGGACTTCACGCCCACCGAAGACGGGCACGGCGGCAGGCACTTCTTCTTCACGGTGCCGATCGATCCCGGTTGGGAGAACGCGCTCGAACGCATCACGCTGACGGGGCCGGAAGGCGTGGCCTATCTGGACCAGGACGACGAGCGCCGAATCACCGTGGTCACCGAGCCCGGGACCGGACGCTTGCGCGCGATTCTGCGGGACTGCGAAGGGGCGCTGCCGGACATGCTCCGGGACGCGGCCGGGCTGGAAGTGAGCATGACCCGCGGGCTCAAAGAGGCGGTGCGGCTGCGGAGGTAGCAGGAAGCGCGGCTGGTCCCGGCCCTCTCCCAATCCTGTTGGCCGGCCGTTAGGTAAGATCGCGCCGCCGGGAGCCCACGCGCCTCACGGTCCCTGAAGGTAGATTATCCCGATATTATCATGTTAACAGCCTCTATTATCGCGCGTTGCTTGACATACGATCGGTGCATGTGAGCAGTTTATCGCTAGATTAGCGAAGACCCCCGAATACCGACTCGTCGCGGGCGCTGTGCTTGGCGCGCGTGCCGGATTTCGCGCATTCGCGGTCGACCAGGCCGACCGGGATCGAGCCGTTCTCTTGTTTGTCGGATCAGGTGATCAACCGGTGCCGAGGTCGGTCTGAGGTTATAGGCATAGCCGACACGGATGGAGAGCATGGCCGGAGCCGACAGGTTCGGGCGGGTTGTAGAGCGTCTGTACAAGGCGGCGCTGGGGGAGGTCACGTGGGCTTCCGCAGTTGGCATGATGAACGACTTGATCCGGACGACCGGTCAGAGCATTACGTACGTGGACGTAGGTCCCAGGGGTGAACCCGAGATTCAGCTGTCCCGGTTCTTTGTGGCCGCGGAACGCCGGGACGATCTGCGGCAGCTGTATTACCGCGACTACTACTGGCGGGATGAAGCGATTCCACGGCTCGCCGGACTGGACGATGGCGAGCTGGCCTGGAAGTCGGATCTCTACACCGACCAGGAGATGAAGACATCTGCGGCATACAATGAGTTCCGGGTAGCCAACAACACGCAGAACGGCCTCTTCACGGCAATCCACGGGTTGGACGGGTCGGGGATCATCTTATCCTTCGGCAACTCTACCGAGGGCGAGGGATGGGGGCACGATCAGGTCCGGGTCATCAGGCTGCTCTCTCCTCACATACTCCAGGCCGCGCGGGTTCACCGCGCGATGGCCGATGCCAGGGCATTGGGCGCGTCGCTGGTCGAACTGCTCGAGAACGGGCGGCTGGGGCTGATCCAGTTGGATCGCCGTGGACGCATCATGGAGGCGAACGACCGTGCCCGGGACATCCTGCTGGAACGCGATGGGCTCCTGGATGCGGGAGGTGTGCTGACTGCCGGGCACGCAGGGGAGAACGAGGAGCTTCAGCAGTTGCTGGCCGAGGCGCTGCCCCGGCACGGCGTTCAGGGCGCCGGGGGTTCGACGAAGATCACGCGCAGCAAGACTCGAACGCCGTTGGTCCTCGAAATCCATCCCGTAAGGGGAATGGGCGTGGGTCGACATGCGAGCCAGGTCGGGGCACTGGTGCTCGTCGTGGACCCGGCGCGCCGACCCCGGATCGACCCGGAGCTGGCGGTCAGGCTCCTTGGACTGGGACCCTAGGAGAGCCGCGTGGCGGTGGCGGTGGCGGCCGGTCAGACGGTCGCTGGCGTTGCGGACGCGCTGGACTGCGCGGAAAGCACCGTGAAGACGCACCTCAAGCGGGTTTACCGCAAGCTCGGCATTCGCAAGCAGACTGAGCTCGCGCAGAGGGTTTTGTCGCTGGAATCCCTGCGGGGATCCGGCCGTTAAGAGGATTGCCGCGCCCGAACCATTGAGGGTCCCCCAGAGGGGAATACCGTCGCCCACGCTTCCTCCCGAAGTGCCGTCCCCCCCGAGGGGCCACGCTCCAGCGGCGTGTCCCCCAAAAAGGGGATACCGCGTTCGAAACCCCTTCGGTCTATTGCAGTAGTCATCTTGTCCATCCTGTCACTGACCGTCCCGGTCGGAAGCCGGATGGATCGAGACAACGATCGCGCCCAAGACAACCGGGCGGCGACCCCCGCCCACCACGGAGAAGGAGAAGAAGCCGGATGATTCACACGCTCCCAACCCCGCTCGCGTTGTGTGGATTGGCGATGGTCGTTTCGGGATCCGCTGTCGCCGCGCAGCAGCCCGACCATTTCCTTCCTTCCCTGACGGCGGGCTTGAGGCGGTTGGCCCTGGATGAAGGATGCAGACCATGAACGGACCCACACTCGCTCTCGCGCTGGCGCTCGTCGCGCCCACGCCCAGCTTCGCCCAGGAAACAGAACCGCCTTCCGGCCAGGAAGATCCGCTACGAGCCCAGGCCACCGGCGACAGCTCTCTCGTGGCTGTCGGAGACCGCGTCCGCGCGTCCACGTCGAACAGCGCCATCGTCGGCGAGGTCACGCGTTCGGACGCTCAAGGAATCGAGCTGGTGGACGGTGGGTTGCATCTCTCCCTCGCCTATGGAGAGCTGGACGGCCTCGATGTGAGCGAGGGTATCCGATCCAGGTGGAGACTCTATGCCGCTCTGGGGGTTGCTTTGGGCGCATATGAGGGCTGGAGCAATCCTGATACCGAGGGTTTTTCAAGTTCCTCGTCGGGAGACCGCGCCAGGAGCGCCCTCATCGTAGGCGCACTCTCGGGTGTCGTGGGCGGTGCCATCGGTGCTCTGAAAAGGAGGGAGGTATGGGAATCCATCCCGCTTGGCGGCTACCAGGATCGCCCCGGTTCCGTTGCGACGTCGGAGCGTCAACCCCTCCCGTCGCTCGAAGCAGGATCAGAGCCTGCCGGGGACGGCGCTCCTGTGGTTGTGGGGCAGCGCGTCCGCGCATCGACGGCCAACAGCACGTTCATAGGGCGGGTGACCCGACTGAGCGCCGAGGGAATTGAGCTCATGGACGGTGGGACGCATCTATCCCTCCCCTACCGGGACCTGGACCGCCTGGAGGTAGATGACGGCGTGCGGTCGCTCATGGCGAAAGGGGCCGGTATTGGAGCTGGTGCAGGCGCGGTCGTCGGCTTGCTCGTGGACTTTGGCATGAACTGGAACATGTTTGATTCACCAGACACTTTCTGGGAAGGCGGGGGAATCACCCTCCTGGGAGGCGCACTCGGCGGTGTCGCCGGTGGTGCAATTGGCGCGAGGATCAAACGGGAGGCGTGGGAATCCGTTCTGCTTGAGGATCATGTGGGCAGCTTCAATCCCACATTTGGGCTTCAGAGGCACGGTCCGGAGAGGCGCCTCCTCCTGTCAGTGGGCGGGCGCATCAGCTTCTGATGACGGTTTTCCGGTGCGGGAAGGAGGTTCGAGTGACCGCCAGGGCCACTCCGAAACACGGGAGGAGCACGATCCAAACGGCCATGGCGGTCGCGGTCGCGGCGTTATTCGCTCCATTGGATCATCTATCGGCTCAACATGACCTCTACACCAGGATGACGATTGGACTCTTGTCCGGAAGCACCATGGACAACTCCTGGAACGCGGCGCGCGGGAACCGGTCCGGGAAGTTATCGGCTGAGTCGGGTGCTCTGTACACAATTGCCGTCGGGTATCGCCGGGACCAGTGGAGGGCGGAGGTCGAGCGCTTCTGGACAGATCAATACGTGTCCGGGCCCGTCGCCCCGCTGGAAGCCGGGGTCGACACGAGCTACGTGTACAACCTGGCAACGAGATCCTGGTTCGCGAATCTCTACCGGGTATTGGCAATGCGCGGACGACTTGCGCCTCACGCAGGCCTTGGCTTCGGCGTCGTGCAAGCTTCGATCGACTACCAGGTCGGCACGCAAGTCCCACGGGACAGGACGAACGAGGCGCTTGCCTGTCTGATCACCTTCCTTGTCGCATGTGGCTGGGGGGATGATCGGGGAACGTTCCACGACGAGATCGTAGGCTACCGCCTGTTCGGCGGTGCAGACTACGTGTTTGATCGCTTTGCCGTCGCGCTCACGTTGGGCTGGATGGGTATGGTCGGCCTTGAGGGACAGGACCAGGCACGGAATGAGGCGTGGTATGGGGTGGCCACGGATCATCTGCTGTCCTTCTACGGGAGTTTTGGCGTGTCCTACCGATTCTGGAGATGGTGGTAGGGCTGCCAACCCCGGACAAGCACAACCGGGCGATCTCCCATCCTCTCCAAGGGCGGTTGCGTCGGCCCCCAACCACGCCGCGCTGGGCGTCATCGTCCACACCGGCTACGGATACACGCGCACGACGGGGTGGCCGTGATTCCCATCGGAGCCCTCGGACCGTAACCGGTCCGGAGGGTCGCGGCGCACCACCCCGAAAAGGCGGACCACCCGCTCTTCCACGTGCCGGATCGCTTGCGTCCGGTACAGGGATCGGATCAATTCCGGTTCGCACCAACCCGCACCAACCGTACTCCGAGCCAGGGTGCCTCCATGAAATGCTGCATCGGTAGCTTCCGCTCGATTCCGGCGAACACGGACAGTCCTGTCCGAAGCCATCCGACCCTGTTTCCGGCAGTCGCGCTCGTCGCCCTGGCGATTCCTGCCCTCACGAACATCGCGGTGCCCGTGCGCGTGGCCGCCCAGGAGCCGATGGGCATGTACGCGGGCCCCACGGTTCTGCGCGCCGCGCGCCTGCTCGATGTCGAGACGGGCGAGATGCACCGGGATGCGGTGATCGTGGTCGAAGACGGGCTCATTACCGCGGTGAATCCGGCGTCAGCCCCCGACGTGATGCACGACATGGACCTGGGCGACGTCACCCTCCTGCCGGGCTTCATCGACACCCACACCCACCTGGGGGGGCAGATCAGCGCCACCTCCTTCACGGATGCCGTGACCCGGACGGAGGCCTATGAGGCCTTCAACGCGGTCAAGTACGGGGGCATCACCGTGCGGGCGGGCTTCACTACGGTGCGCGACTTCGGCGGCGACGTGACGGTCGAGCTCGGCAGGGCGGTCGAGCGTGGTGACATCGTCGCGCCCCGGATCATCCCTTCGCGCAACTCCCTGGGCATCACCGGCGGCCACTGCGACGTAACGGGATACGCGCCCGGCATCCGCGAGGGCGGCCCCGAGGAGGGCATCGCGGACGGGCCCTGGGAGGTGGTGGAGGCGGTCCGCTACCAGATCAAGCACGGCGCCCAGGTGATCAAGACCTGCGCCACGGCGGGCGTTCTGTCGATGGAGGGCCCGGTGGGCGCCCAGCAGTACACGCTGGAGGAACTCACCGCCATGGTGGAGGAGGCGGCCCGTCACGGCATGAAGGTCGCCGCGCACGCGCACGGCCCGGAGGGAATCCTGGCCGCGGTCCAGGCCGGGGTGGCCTCGATCGAGCACGGGTCGATCCTCACCGACGAGATCATGGACCTCATGATCGAAAAGGGCACCTACCTGGTGCCGACGAGCCATCTGGTCGACCGGATCGCCCTCGACCAGCTCCCGCCGCTGGTGCGCGCCAAGGCCGAGGAGATCATGCCGCTCGCGCGCGAGAGCCTCGGGCGCGCCATCGAGCGCGGCGTGCCCATCGCGTTCGGGACGGACGCGGCGGTGCTGCCGCACGGCGAGAACGCGGGTGAGTTCGCCGTCTATGTGCAGATGGGGATGAGCGAGCTGGACGCGCTCCGCAGCGCAACCATCCATGCCGCCGATCTGCTGGACACGCCCGACCGTGGCCGCCTAGCCGAAGGCATGCTCGCGGACATCATCGCCGTGCCGGGCAACCCGCTCGACGACATCGAGGTGACGAAGGATGTCCGTTTCGTGATGCAGGGTGGACGGGTGATCAAGCATGTCGTCGGCGGGCGCGACATGCACTCGATGGGACGGTGAGGCGGCGGGTGATCGGATCGGGCCGCACCAGCAACCTGGTGGCTGGACGTTCACCCGTGCCGCGATCCGGCATGGACAGCCGGGACCAATAGGCTGATGGCCTCCCTCCACGATGATCTGCGCGCGGGCGTCCGGTCGCTCTGCGCCCGCTTCGACAACGCCTACTGGCGGGCCTCGGACGAAGCCCGCGCGTACCCGCACGAGTTCGTCGACGCGCTGACGGAGGCAGGCTATCTGGCGTGCCTGATCCCCGAGGAGTACGGCGGGATGGGGCTGGGCATCCGTGAGGCGAGCGTCATTCTCGAGGAGATCAACCGCTCCGGTGCGAACTCCGCCGCCTGCCACGCACAGATGTACACGATGGGCACGGTGCTCCGGCACGGCTCCGAGGAACAGAAGCGGCGCTACCTCCCCGGCATTGCGTGCGGCGAACTCCGGCTGCAGGCCTTTGCAGTCACCGAGCCGGACGCCGGCTCCGACACCACTCGCATCCGCACGTTCGCCGCGAGGCAGGGGCGCCGGTATGTCGTGACGGGACAGAAGGTCTTCATCTCGCGCGTGCGCCAATCCGATCTCATGATCCTGCTGGCGCGCACCACGCCGCTGGACGAAGTGGAGAAGCGCACCGGCGGGCTCTCGGTCTTCATCGTGGATCTGCGCGATGCCGGCGACGCGGTCCGGGTGAAGCCCATCGACACCATGATCAACCACGAGAGCTGCGAGGTCTTCTTCGATGGCGTCGAGGTGCCGGCCGGAAATCGAATCGGAGACGAGGGCCGGGGCTTCCGCTACATCATGTCGGGAATGAACGCGGAGCGCATTCTGCTGGCTTCGGAGTCGGTGGGGGACGGGCTCTACTTCGTGGACCGGGCATCGGAGTACGCGCGCTCGCGACGCGTCTTCGACCGGCCCATCGGCGCAAACCAAGGCGTGCAGTTCCCGATCGCCGACGCTTACATGGACGTGCGCGCGGCGGCCGCGGTCCGGGACCAGGCGGCGCGGGACTTCGACGCGGGCGAGACCCGCGGGGACGGCCCCAACATGGCCAAGTACCTCGCCTCGCGCGCGGCGTGGAAGGCGGCCAACGCGGCCATGGACGCCTTCGGTGGCTGGGGAATGGCGGCCGAATACGGAATCGAGCGCAAGTTCCGCGAAGCCCGCCTATACCTGATCGCACCGGTCGCGAACAACCTCGTGCTCAGCCATGTGGCGACGCATGTGCTGGGCATGCCGAGATCGTTCTAGGAGCCGTCAACGATGAACGACGGGACGCGTGCAACGGAACGGGGCGGGGCGGCCGGGCATTCCCATGCGCGGCTTGGCTGCCGTTCGATCCTGTTCGTTCCCGGATACCGTCCGGACCGTTTCGGCAAGGCGCTGGCGGCCGGGGCGGACGCCGTGTGCATCGACCTGGAGGACGCGGTGCCTCCGCAGCGGAAGACGATGGCGCGCGAAGCGGCCGCGCGCTTCCTTGCGGAGCAGCCGGCCGGAAGGCTCCGGGAAGAGACCAGCCCGCCGCACCTCATCATTCGCATCAATGATCCCGATACCGACCTGGGGCGAGCGGACGCGGAAACGCTCGGCGGAACCCGCCAGCCCGACGCGTTCATGATCCCCAAAGTCAGGACCGCCGCCGGGCTGCGCCGCGCGGCCCGGCTTCTCGGCGATGGCGCGCCGCTGTTCGCCCTCATCGAGACGGCGCTCGGCCTCGAAAACGCTGTCGACATCGGGCAGGCGTCACCGGCCGTCGCCGGGCTGGTCTTCGGCGGCTTCGATCTGGCCATCGAGCTGCGCGCCGACCCCAGCTGGGAGCCGCTTCTGTATGCGCGCTCACGCGTGGTCCACGCCGCCGCCCTGAGCGGACTCGACGCCATCGACATGCCGTCCCTCGGTTTCCGCGAGATGAGCGGGCTGCGCGAAGAGGCCGACAGGGTCCGTTGCCTGGGATTCGCCGGAAAGATGGCCATCCACCCGGCGCAGCTTCCGGTCATCCACGAGGTGTTTACCCCCTCGGAGCTCGAGGTCGAGCGCGCCCGCCGCATTCTCGACGCGGATCGGGAGGCGGGAGGCGGAGCGGTCGCTCTGGAGGGCCGCATGGTGGACCGGCCGGTCGCCGAGGTGGCGAGGCGCGTGCTGGCGCGGGCGCGGGCCGCCGCCGACCGAGGAGCAGACAAGTGAAGGAATCAGGGGGGCCGCTTCCCGCTGGACGAGCTGCGCGTCGTCGCGGACAGACCGGAGACGAGACGCGCACCCGGGTGCATACCGACATTCTCGCGCCCGGACCTGCCCAGGCCATGCTGGGCCTGCTCGACCGGGATCCGCTCGTCATCTCCGACGGCGATCCCCTCCCGCTGGGATGGCACTGGCTCTATTTCAGACAGCCCTGCCGCGCTTCCCGTCTGGCGCGCGACGGACACGAGGTGCGGGGGGACTTCATGCCCGATGTCGACCTGCCCCGGCGCATGTGGGCGGGAGGTACGCTCCGGTCGCTCCACCGCGTCTCGCTCGGCAAGGCAGCCGAACTCAGGTCGGAGATCGTGAGCATCACCGAGAAACGGGGGAGGAGCGGCCGGCTCGCATTCGTGACCGTGGGCCGCACGGTCCTGCAGGGGGATCGTCGGTGCGTGGAGGAGGAGCAGGTCATCGTCTACCGGGAGGCGAAGCCGCGTCTGGCAGCTTCGCAGGACCGGTTGGCGACCGGCTCGTCGGCCGAGCCCCCGGCCAGCGCGCAGCAGGCAACCGCGTCCGAGACGGACGGCGATGTCAGTGCACCGGTGGTCTCGCGCGACCCATCCGGCCCCGGGACGGCCGGCGAAGCCGGGGCAGCCGGTCGCGAGACGGGGGGTCGCACCGGCCCCGCCCCCGAATGGACCGAAACCTTCCTCCCCAACACCGTCACCCTTTTCCAGTTCTCGGCTCTGACCTACAACGGCCACCGCATCCACTACGACCATCCCTACACGACCGAGCGGGAGGGCTACCCCGGGCTCCTGGTCCACGGGCCACTGACCGCGCTCCTGCTGCTGGACGCGGCCCAACGTCACGCACCCGTCCCGGTGTCGACCTTCCGCTACCGGGCGCTGGCGCCGCTCTTCGCAGATGCGCCGATCACGCTTGTGGGCCATGCGGCCCCTGCCCCGGCGGACGGATCCGATCCGACGCGGGAACGCATCGTGGAGGCACTCGCCCCGTCGGGCTCCGTGGCGATGCGAGGGTGGGTGACCGCTAGTGTCTAGCCACCGCAACGGACACCATCGCCGAACCCGGATGAACATAGGCGTGTGGTCAGTCGCAGGGACGCGCATCCACCAATTGGTTCAGTTATTGGTCGTGGTGTCGGTTGCACTGCTTGTCTCTGCATGCGGTCCGGGGGCACGAGATGTACAGCATCCTCTTACGGATAGCTTGGCAAGCGCCTTCTACCCCGACCATCTCGCGGATGCGCAGCTGACACCTCCGGGGTTGGATATCAGATTCGTCCGTGACTCGTTGCTCGCGACGTACGGCGCGCAGAACCTCCCTGAAGCTCACATCATAGGAAGAATCGGGATCGCCAAGCTCTTGGGCGACGACATCTTCGTACTTGACGACAGGCTGCACACTGTGCATGCCCTCGGAGTACGAGGGGCGTCGCATGAACAAATCGGTAGGCCGGGCCAGGGCCCAGGAGAGTTGGCCATCCCCCGCGGCTTGGCTTTGTCAAATGATCGCCTGTTTGTTGGCGACGAACGCCGAGTCATCCACGAATATCTGCGCGCAGGAGGAAGGTGGTCGTGGGCCCGAGACATCCCAGTCCCGTTTCTGCCATTGGACATTTGCTCCATTGGAGACAGCCTTTACGTGCTCGCAGTGACCGATGATCTGTCACCCATCATTCATCGCGTAGAACAAGGCGAATTGGTCACGTCGTTTGGCGTGCCCTACCGTTCGGCGGACATGTTCATCCGCTACGTAACCACGGAAGGCCAACTCGTATGCCTGCCCGAGATTGACGGCATCGCATGGGTTCCGACCCGCATGGACGAAGTCCATATGTACCGAACGGATGGAACGTTACGTTGGATCGCCCAGTTACCGGAGTATAAACCGATGGGAATGATCGAGGACACTACGTCCCGTACAGTTTCCATGGGGCTAGCTGGTGGCAGGACGGAGATGCATATGCTGCATGCAGCGGCTCCTGTTGATTCGAATCTACTGGTGCAAGTAGGTCTATACGATCAACTAAGTGTTGAAGAAGACACACCAAAGACAATAGAAAGTTATTTGATCGACTTGAACTCTGGCGCGACGAGTAAGATCGCTTTCCCATACTCTGGTTTGATAGGCGTGACCGATACGCGCCTTGCATTGTTTACCAACGATCCGTGGCCCAGGGTGGATGTCTTTGCCGTTTCGGAGGCTAGATGAAGAACCTCCCGGCCTTGAAGACCGCGTAGGGCGTGCGTCCCTTCATGCCGTGTCCTCTGACGAGTGGGGGAGCAACCGGCTGGTCACGTTATGTCGACTCGACGCTCCTCACTCCAGCCCGATCCCCAGCGCCACCCAGATGGCGACCATGCCGATCGCCACCAACCCGAGGTAGAGCGGGAACGTGTAGCGGATCCAGTCCTCGTAGCGGACCTTGGCGGACGCCAGGATCGCCATGAGGGCGCCGTTGGTGGGCGTCAGCAGCTCGCACAGCCCGGCGCCGTACTGGTAGGCCAGCACGGTCACCTGGCGCGACATGCCGAGCAGGTCGGAGAGGGGCACCAGTACCGGCATGGTCAGCACCGCCTGTCCGCTCACGCTGGGGACGGGCACATGGATCGCCGCCTGGGCCGCCACCATTCCGAAGGCGGACGCCAGCACCGGCAGCCCCTCCAGGGGCGTGAACAGCCCGTGCACGATGGTATCCACCACTCGGCCGTCCTGGAGCACGACGTAGATCGCGCGCGCGAACCCGATCAGCAGGGCGGCGAAGGTCATCTCGCGGAAGCCGCGCAGGTAGGCCTCGGTCGTACCGCCCACACGCAGTCCGGCCAGCAGGCCCACGATCACCCCCATGATGAAGAAGGCGGCGGAGAGTTCGTTGAACCCCCAGCCCCACTGCGTCATCCCGACCACAGCCAGGACGAACGCCGCTCCCACCAGGCCCAGGATCCCCCAGTCGGACGGACGCATGCCCTCGGCCCCTTCTTCCGTCACGGCCTCCGCGGACCCCCGCGTGCGGTGTGCATAGCGCATCGTCATCCCGATCCAGAAGGTCAGCGCGAGCAGCAGGAACACGATCCGGAACACCGCGCCCGACGCCAGCGGCAGTTCGGCGAGCCGTTGCGCGATCGCCACCTGGAAGGGGTTGATGGGGCTGAAGGCCGAGCCCACGAACGCCGCGCCCGCGCTCATCGCCACCGCCACCATCGCGTTGAAGCCGATCCTGCGGGTGAGGATCAACAGCACGGGGATCAGCGGGATGATCTCCTCCTGCAGGTTCTGGACGACACCCCCGATGGCGAAGGGAACGGCCACCACCGGGATGATGAGCAGATCGCGCCCCCGCAGCGCCCGGGTCAGCGACGTCACGCCCCGCCGGAGCGCGCCGGTCGCGTCCACGACCGTGAAGGCGCCCCCGATCAGGAAGACCAGGAAGATGATTTCGGCCGCGTCCGCCATCCCGCGCGGCAGCGCGACCATGGCGTCGAAGAGGCTCACCGGATTGGGCTCGACCTCCTCGTAGGTGCCCGCAACCACCACGACGCGCCCGGTGGCCTCGTCGTCGCGGCGCTCGTACTCGCCGGCGGGGAGCACGTAGCTGGCGGCGGCGGCGAGAATCACGCCGGCCGTCAGCAGGACCAGGGGATGGGGGACGCGAAGCTTCATCGTCTACCTCCTCTCCATCCACTGCACGAGCGCGTCCTGCCCGACGATCAACACATGCCCCTGCCCCGGAAGAATGTCGAGCGTGACGTCCGCTCCCGCTCCCTCCAGGCGCTCCGCCGTGGTCTCCGACCCTTCGACCCAGCGGGCGTCGCCCTCGCCCACCATCATCCAGACGGGCGTCCCGGCCAGCGGCTCCAGCGACCCCTCGCCCGCGTAGCGGCCCGGCATCGCGATGATGCCTCCGACCCGATCCGGCACCGCGAGCGCCGCGTGGAAGACCCCGATCCCGCCCGCGGACGCACCCGTCATCACGATGTCGCCCGACGCACCGGCGAAGTTCTCGTCGATCCAACTCATGACGGTGGACATGACGGCCGCAGCGTCCTCGTCCAGGTCCGGTCCGTAGGTCTCCACCCCGACGACCGCGTACCCCGCCGCCGGCGCTGCCTGGTCCCAGTAGGAGTCGATCAGCCCCAGCAGGAGGCTCGCGTCCCCCGCCCCCCACGGGAACGCCACGACGACGCCCCTGGGAGTGGCCTCCGGACGCACGACCGCAATGCTCACGGTGGACCCCGACTCCATCGGCAGCCGGATCCACTCCGGGACCTGCGGCAGGTCGGGTCCGACGCCACTGTCGGCCGCGCAGGCGAGCGCGAGCGTGACGAAGGAGGCCGCGAGCGCGCCGGCGGGGGGCACCGTCCGGGACTGCGCCGCCCCGCTCATCGGCTCCCCCGGTCCCAGAAGTCGACGGGCCGGTTGTCCATGCGCCAGGCATCCGGATCGACCCACCAGTGCTCCCCAAAGGGCTCCTCGCTCGGCCACACTTCGTCGAGGCTGAGGGCGTCCCGCACGATGCCGCCCTGCACCACGTACATGATGTCGGTGGTGTTGCGGATGTCGTCGAGCGGGTTCGAGTTGAGCACCAGCAGATCCGCGAGCTTGCCCTCCTCGATCGAGCCGATGTCGTCCTCGGCGCCCAGGAACACCGCGCCGTGCAGGCTCGCGACTTCGAGCGCGGTCATCGGATCCGTGGCCGACTCCACCATCCAGATCTCCCAGTGCGAGCCGATGCCGTGGGCCTGCCCGTGCGACCCGATCGCGCCCCAGCCGCCCGCTTCGATCACGTCCATCATCCCCAGGGCGATGAGGGGGAAGCTGTAGTCGGTGTCCGGACGCTCCCAGCGCCGGCGCATGTGGGGGATGACCTGGCGCCAGGGCAGCCATTCGCGCTGCTTGGGGTCGAGCCAGACCTCGCTCTCGGCGAAGAAGAACTCCTCGTTCCAGGGCCCGATTCCGCCCACGATGAAGGTGGGCGAGTAGGTCGCGCCGGTCTCCCCCAGGAAGCGGCTCAGGTCGCGGTACATGGGCAGGTAGGTCATCGGGTGCTCGAACGCGGTCTGGCCGTCCATGATCATGCCGATGGTGTAGGGCGTGTCGTTGTTCTCCGAGGTCACCATCAGCCCCTTCCGGCGGGCGATGTCCGACACCCACTGGCGCTGGTCGCGGCGCGGCTGCAGGTACTGCTTGAGGGCGGTCGCGCCCCACGACGCCAGCCGGTTGATGTTCTGCTCGGCGACCTCGTAGCTGGTCAGGTCGTTCTGGCGGGCGGCGTCGCCGCGGTAGAGGGGGTCGCCGGTGGAATACGTGCGGGGGCCCACGACCTCGCCGGCGCGGATGAGCTCGGCGCTGGCGAAGACGTTCTGCGACCACATCGAGTTGTCGAGGTTGGTCGTGACCCCGTAGGCGAGATAGATGGCCGACTCGAAGTCGCGCCTGGGGATGAGCCCCTTGTGCTCGCGGTAGTGGTGGGCGTGCATGTCGATGAAGCCGGGGACGATGGTCTTGCCGGTCATGTCCATGGTGCGATCGGCCCCGGAGGCGTCGCACGCTCCCACGCAGGCGATGCGGCTGCCGTTGACGAGCACCGTGCCGCTTTCGTGCACCGCCCGGTCGTCGAGCGTGACGATGCGCGCGTTGGTGAGCGCGAGCGTGCCCGAGGGGTTGCGCCGATCGACGCTGAGACGGATTGCCATGGTGTCGGTGGCGCCGGCGGCCGCGTCGTGGACGAAGAAGCTCTGGCCGCTCCCGAATTCGATCCGGTCGTTGTCGAGCCAGCGCGGGAAGAGGCCGCCCTCGGTTGTCAGCTGCGTGACCGGGACGGGTGCGCCGGACTTCTCGAGCGCCACCGGTCCGCCGCCCACGCCGCCCGGCGGCAGCGGGGCCCAGAAGACGTTGTCGCCCTCCTGGAAGGCCACCCGGTCGCCGTCGGGCGAGATGACGAACTCGTCGCCGTAGGGGATGGTGGCGTGCACCCGCGGGTCGGAGCCGTCGGGCGCGACCGACATGAGAGCGGTGACGTTGTCGCCGTCGTCCGCCTCGTGTCCCGCGGGGAAATGGATGCGCCCCTCGGGCCCGAACGAAGCGCGCGTGATCTGGCGCCGGTTTCCGAGCAGCCCGCCGGCGCCGCTGGGGATGGTCGTGATCCGCGCCTGCGCGCCGCCCGCCGCGGGAACGCGCCAGAGCTCCCAGTACGGGTTCTGGGTCGCGGACCGGGCCCGCGAGGCCGCCCCGCTCCCCCGGGTCACCACGACCTCGGAGCCGTCGGGCGACCACACCGGGTGCACGTACTCGGAGGGTGACGTGGTCAGCTGCTCGGGGGCGCCGCCGCCGGAGGGGATCTTCCAGACATGGCCGCCCTCTCCCCCTTCCCAGGTGGCGTAGGCGACCCAGCGGCCGTCGGGCGACCAGGCGGGCGAATACTCGAACGGTCCGTCCCCGGAGGTGAGGCGGGTGGGGGCGCCCCCGCCGGCCGGCGCGGTCCAGATCCGCCCCACGGCCTGAAAGGCGACGCGCGCGCCATCCGGCGAGAGGGCGTACCAGCGAAGCATCTTCGCATCGAAAGGCCCATCGTCGATGCGGAAATCGGCGCGCGTCATCTCCGATACGGTGCGCTGCACGCGGGCCGAGAAGGGGACGGTGGTCACTTCCCCGCTGGCTACGTCCAGCCTGCGGATTCTGCCTCCCTGCGTGAGGACGATGCCGGAACCGTCGGCCGTCCAGCCATAGCCCGGCAGGATGCGGAGCGTCTTGATGCCCTCCGCGTTATCGACCGTGATCGGGTCCATCGCGACATGCTCGCGTCCCGTCTCCAGATCCCGGATCCAGAGAGCGGTGCGGGGTCCGAAGGCGTGTCCCCGGTAGGAGATCGTGCCCCCGGCGATCCGCCGCGCGAAAGCCAGGTAACGGCCGTCCGGAGAGATCTCGGCGGCGTAGGCGCTCCCGCTCGACGCGCGCACCTGCTGGGCCGCGGTGCCGCTTGTGATGTTGACGATCTCCCCGCTCGCCAGGTCCTTGCGCCGGACCTGCCAGTGGCCCGCGAGCGCGTCGCGGCCCTGGAGCCCGGGCGGTCCCGTGTACACGTGGAAGTAGAGGTGGCGGCCGTCCCTCGAGGCCGACGGCCAGGCTGCCGAGGGCTGGTCGTCGACGACCTGAATGCCCTCGCCGCCGTCCCGATGGTACATCCAGATGCCCCCGCCACCCCCGCCCGGCGCCGTGTTCTGCCGGCGCACGAAGATGTAGTTGCCGTCCGCCGACCACGCGGGTTCAACCGCCCGGATGGCGCCGTCGAGAAACACCGACCGCGGATTGGATCCGTCCGCGTCCATCACCCACAGGTTGTTCTGCCCCTCCCGGTCGCTGATGAAGGCGATGGTCGACCCGTCGGGCGAATACCGCGGGTGGTAGTGGGTGGCCACCCCCGTGCCCCCGGTGAGCAACTCGGCCTCGCCGCCGCCCTCGGCCGCGACGCGGTAGACGTGGCCCAGCAGGTCGAATGCGACCCACCGCCCATCCGGGGAGATGTCCATCGACATCCAGGTCCCCTCCTCGGTGGTGAAGTCGATGTCGCGGGTCTCGCCCCGCGCCAGGGTCACGTCCCATTCACCGTTGTCTCCGCCCCCGGCCTCCTGGGATGCAAGCGGGAACGCGAACAAAAGGAGCGCACCGAGGGCGATGGCAGCGCCACCCACCACCGCGTGGGTCGTCCCCAGGCCGACGGCAACCCGTCGCCCGGCGGAATGGGTTGCGCACTGGAACGCGGCAGCCGGCCGCGGCGCACCCGCGGAAGAGCCGCCTGCAGCCCTCCGGGAAGCGGCCACGGCTGCGAACGACGATCGGATCGCGGGAGACGGTCGGGGAGGGCGCATGGATGTTCTCTTGCGGTCAAATAGTCGCTTTCTTCACCAGAGGCGAGCCTGAGGCTCTCCATCCCGCGTCGAGGGATGGCTCCTCTGGAGATAGAGCGCCGGCAGCTTCCCGAGCAAGGTCGATCCATGCGCCCCCCCCCGCGGTTCGCCTACTCCCGGCCGCGCCGGCGCCGGAGCGACGCCCGCCCCCCGGGGCAGGGCCCACCCCGGCCCCCCCCCCCGGGGTCCCCCCCCCCCCGGCCGCGCCGGCGCGGGAGCGCCGCCCGCCGCTGCCGGTAGCTCGCGTACGCCCCGGGATCGTCCCCGGCAGTGGCGCGCGTGGGCTCGGAGAAGGCGGTCAGGTGCAGCGCGACCTCCTGATGGATCAGCGCCCCCGCAATCGCGCCCCTCGCCACCACCCCCACGTCATGCCCCAGCGCGACCGCCGGGTGGACATCGAATGCCCCTTCCAGCAGACGGTCGACGAAGGCGCGCGCGTGTTTCCGCTTCGCAGCCCGGTCACGAGCCGGCGGCCGCTCCATCGCATCGATGGCGTAGCTGCGCACCAGCTTGGGGAAGAACGCCGCGAAGGTTTCGGGCTTGTCGAAAAGATCCAGGCCGACCTGACGCCTGTCGGTGACGAAGATGGCCCCGACCTGGCCGGCATTGAGGGACAGCTTCTCGACGTAGTCGTCCAGCGTGGCCCCGTGGCGCTCGTAGATCGCGCTCATCGCCTCGGTCGCCGAGGGCGCTTCCATGCGGTTGGCTTTCGCGCGCACGGAGTCCCATACCGCGCCCTGGTCCGAGCGCCGGGTCCCCGTCGTACGCATCGATTCGTGCACGGTGTGGAGTCTCTGCGCCCGCCCGCGGCTGTATTGCACCCGCTCGGTCACGGCGAAGTCGGGCCGGCTGTAGCCCCAGCGCCCGGCCTCCACGCACGACACCGGGATGGTCGTGGTACGTTCGGCCGGTACCAGCAGGGTGAGGTTGGCGATCCGGTTCTGCTTGGCGCCCACCAGCTCCTCGCCATCGACGATGAGCACGTCGGAATCCGAGCGGTTCTCGACCGCGAGATTCGGGACGCTGCCTCCCTCGTCCACTTCCCGGACCGAAACCAGCCCGGTGTGCAGACCTTCCTCGAGGAGCAGGTAGCGGACGGAACTCCGGACATCCGACGTCAGCGGAAAGACGGTCAGGCCGGCGAAGTGTCCGGGCTTTCCGACCGACAGGCTGGAGAGCGCGGCCCGGGCGCTGTCGATGGGGGTTTGGATGGCATGAGCGTCGGAGTCGGCAAGGGACGGTTGGCGCATGGTGGTATCTCCTTGTATATTGTCAGTAATCACCAGTTGTTGTCAGTATACAGACTTGACCGGCTCATGTCAACAGTAGTTATCAGTTGATACCAGTAAACGACACTTCCGGGGACAACCGAGGGCGCCGGCAGCCTTAGAGGCAGAGAATGGGCAGCTATACGACGAAGGAACTGGAGCGCGACACCGGCTTCGGCCGGAGGACGATCGCGTATTACGTACAGGAGGGCCTGCTGCCCCGGGTCGGCCGGCGAGGGCCCCGCACCCGCTATCCCGAACTGGTGCGGGATCGGCTCCTCTTCATCCGCCGCGTACGCGAGGCCGAGGCCGAGGGTGAGATCCGGCCGGTGCCCCTCCGCGACCTGCGCGGGTTGTTCGAAGCCCTGCCCCAGGAGCTGGTCGCGAGCGTCGCCGCCGGGGAGACCCCGATGACCGGCGACATCGTGTCGCGCTCATCCGTCGATCAACGTTCGATGGTCGACCGGGTGGCCGCGCTCAGGAAGCGGCTCCTGGCTGAGCCGCCGGAGCTGGCTCTCAGATCCCCGGCGCCCCCCCTCCACGAGAGCGAGAGGATGTCCCCGCCTGCGGAAAGGCCCCGGGACCTCGATGACGAGTGGACGCACGTGGCCGCTCCTCTGCCGCCGGAATCGTGGCTGGATGACGATGTCGTTGCCGACGCACCGAGCCCGCCCGGGAGTCCCGCGGAGCCGGACGAGGACGCCGATGCCCTCGGGAACCAGCTGTCCTGGGTGCTGAACGAGCTCCGGGCCCAGGCCCGCCGCCGGCACGAACTTGCTCCGGACACGATCGACACCTGGTCGCAGGTCGAGGTTACGTCCGACATCCGACTCGCGATTCGGGGGATGGCGGACGAGGACGCGTTCCTTCTGCGGGTCGCCGGCCGCCTGCTGCGGCAGCTGCTGGAGAGCCGCACTCCGGCGGCGGAACGAAGCTCGGACGAGTTCGAGGAGTAGGCACCGGACCGGCACCGGGCCTGCAGACCGTGGAGCCGAGCCGCGGTTCGACCGCAATCGCGGCGGAAAGCGCCTGCCGCGCGATCGGCCTGGAGTCCTCCGACATCCTGAGCGCGCGGCCCGTCGGAGGCGGGTGCATCAACCAGGGCACCGCCCTTCGCACCACCCGGGGCGACTTCTTCCTGAAGTGGAACCGGCAGGCCGATCACCGCTTCTTCGGCGTGGAGGCCGAGGGCCTGGAGGCGCTGGAGGCCGCGGACGCCGTGCGCGTGCCGGCGGTCATCGCCGCGAGCGGGCCCGGGGATGAGGTCGCCTGGCTGCTCCTCGAGTGGATCGAGGAGGGTCGGCCCGGCAGACGGGACTGGATGCGGCTGGGGCGGAAGCTGGCCGCGCTGCACCGGCATGCGGGCCCGGCAGGGCCGGGGGCTCGCTTCGGATGGCCCGACGACAACCTGATCGGGTCGCTGCCGCAGCCGAACGGGTGGAGCGCCGAGTGGCCCGACTTCTGGGCGGAGCGCCGCATCCGTCCGCTGGCGAGGGAGCTTCGCGTGCGGGGCGCCCTGTCGGGGGCGCAGGCAGCCGTGGTCGAGGCGGCGGCAGCGCGCGCGGACAAACTCCTCGGTCCGGCGGTGGCCGCGGATGGCCCTTCCCTGCTCCACGGCGACCTCTGGTCGGGCAACGTGCTTTTCACCCGCGAGGGCGCCCCCGTCCTCATCGATCCGGCGGTGTACGTCGGTCACCGCGAGGTGGACCTGGCCATGGCCGACCTATTCGGTGGCTTTTCCGGGATCTTCCGCGAGGCCTACGAAGACGCCTGGCCTCTCCAGCCGGGCTACCTGCGGCGGCGGCCCGCCTACCAGCTCTACCCGCTGCTGGTGCATGCACGACTCTTCGGGGGCGGCTACGCGGCATCCGCGGTCGCGGCGGCGAGGGCGGCGCTGGGGCTATGAAAATTTCCGAACGAGGCCAGATCACGATTCCCAAGCGCCTGCGAGAGCGCTTCGGTTTCCGTCCGGACGTTGAAGTGGAAATCACGCCGGCGGAGGGTGGACTACTCATACGCAAGCAAACGAACTCCGAACATCCCAGAGCCGTGATCCGGCGCCAACCACCGTCGTTTTCCGCCGTTTCGCCCGGTGCAGCCCGAGGCCATATCATCCTTGCTGAGGTCGTAGCCCCCGCGGTCGGGCCGGCGCATGGGGGTGACGGCGCGTGGCGGCGGGCCGGACGGCCCCGGGGCGAAGCGATCCTTCGTTCGAGCGGTGAACTCCTCGGGGAGGCAAGATGCGATTGACGCGGATCGGTGTGGTCTTCTTGACGGGGCTTCTCACCTCGGCGCCCCCCGTCCTGCAGGGACAGGACGGCGTGCCGCGGGTCACGCTCGCGGAGGCGCTGGACGCCTTTGCCGAGAACAGCCTGGCGCTGCGCATTGCCCGGGCCGAGGCGGCGGAGATTGCGGGACGGGCGCGCCAGAGTCGGAGCTACGCCAACCCCGCCATCTCGCTCCTGCGCGAGGATCTGAGCCGTTCCGGCGACGACTATTGGGAAACAACCGCGGGGCTGATGCAGCGCATCGAATGGCCGGGGCGTACGGCCGCCCGCGGCGTGGCCGCCCGCCACACGATCACCGGGGCCGGCGCCCGGTTCCGCGCCGACTCGCTGCAGTTGGTCTTCGTCGTCCGCGAGGCGTACGTGGGCGCCTGGCTTGCGGAGGAGGCGGAGCAAACGATCGGGCAGGCCGCGGAGATGATCCAGGTGGTGACGCGAGCGGCCGAACAGCGGCTCGAGGCGGGCGACATCTCGGGGTACGAGACCCGTCGGCTGCGGCTCGGCCGCATTCAGGCCGAGAAGGACGAGGCGGACGCGGAGCTCCGGGCCCGCGCCGCCCGCCGGCTGCTGGCGTCGCTGGTTCTGCCGGCGGTTTCCCTGCACGAGCTGGGACCCGCCGATGCGATTGTGGGCATTCCTCCGGCCATCGCTTCCGGAGCCGCCCTCGATGCCCTCGCCCGCCGTCCCGACCTGGAGGCGGCCGCGCGCGAGCTGGACGCGGCCCGAGCCGAGCACAGAGTCGCGAACCTGGGGTGGGTGCCCGATCCGACCCTGAACCTGGCGTACAAGGAGCACGCCGACGGCTTCAAGGGCGCCACGGTCGGGGTGGACCTGCCCCTCCCGATCTTCAACCGCGCGGGGGGCGCCCGGGACGAAGCCGCCGCCCGCGAATCGGCGGCCCTCTCCAGCCTCGATCTTCTCCGGCGCCAGGCCGAGCTCGACCTGGTGGACGCGTCCGACCGGTACTCGGTCGCGCGTGAGCGTCTGGAGGTCACGGGCGAGGGCATCATGGCCGAGGCCGAGGTCCTACTGTCGGCGGCGAGGGTGGCCTACGATGAAGGCGAGATGACGCTGGTGGAGTTTCTGGACGCGACCGGCGCCTTCCGGGATGCCCGACTCAGCGCGCTCACCCTTCGGGCCGAAGCCTGGCTCGCCTACTACAACCTGCTGCGCGCCATGGGTGCCTCCGGGGAGGAGTCATGATGAGGGGAGCCATGACGAGGGGAGTCGGGATGGCGCCGGGGTCGGGGGCCGCGACTGCGCCGAGGCCCGGGCTCGCCGGCCCGCTGGTGTGCGGGATCGCCGCGCTTTGGTGCATCGGTTGCGGTTCGGGCGCGGACGATCTTCCGCCGGAGCCCGATCCGGCCTTTGCCGGGGGCGCGGTCGTAACACACTGGACCGACGCCCTCGAGCTCTTCGTCGAGTACCCGCCGCACGTGCGCGGGCTGGCGGGCGACGTGTGGGCGATCCACCTCACCTGGCTCGCGGACTGGTCGCCGGTCGAGGAGGGCAGCCTGACGCTGGCGCTGGAAGGGCCGGGTGGAGCGCGCGAGGAGATCGTGATGCCCGCGCCCGCCCGGTCGGGCGTCTTCACGACGGCTCCCGTGCTGCCGGTGGCCGGGATCTGGCGCGCCGACTTCAGGCTTGCCGCCCGCGGCCGCGAGTACCCGGTCCCGGTGGGCGAATTCGAGGTCTTCGAGAGCGTCGGCGCCCTGGTCCCGGAAGAGGATGTCCCGTCGTCCGGCCTGATCACGCTGCTCAAGGAGCAGCAGTGGACGATGCCCTTCGCGGTGGCGGCCGCCGAGGAGCGCAGCATTCCCCGTTCGATTCCCGCAGCCGGAGAGATCGTCGCGCCTGCCGACGGCCTCGCGCACGTCTCCGTGCCGGTCACCGGACTGGTGGTCGTGCAGGGTCCCACGCCCGCCCCGGGGGATGCGGTCGCCGCGGGGCAGACGCTCGCGCTGATCGCCCCCACCAGCCTGGACGACTCGTTCGCGCGCATGCAGGTGCGGGTGGCCCACGCGGAGCGGGAGGCGACGCGCGCGGAGCGGCTGTTCGCCGCCGAGGCCATCCCGGAACGCCGCCTGCTGGAGGCGCGGCACGAACTGGAGGTGGCGCGGGCGGCCTTCGCCGCCGTGGGCGGGATACAGCCGCCGGAGGGCGACGAGGCCGCACACCTCTATGCGCTGCGCAGCCCAATCGGGGGCGTCCTCTCGGAGCGCCATGTCGCTCCCGGGGAGCAGGTGGAGGCGGGCGCGCACGCCTTCACGGTGGTCGATCCGGCGACGCTCTGGTTCATCGCCCGGCTGCCGGCACGCGAGGCCGCGGCGGCGGGAGGGGTGCGGGAGGCCTGGTTCACGGTCGAGGGGGCGGACGCGACCTACACCACCGACCGGGTGGTCTCCACCGGCACCGTCATCGACCCCGAGACCCGCACCCTGCCGCTGCGCTTCGCCATCGCCAACCCGGACGGGACGCTGAAGGTGGGCATGCTGGCCGAGGGGCGGCTGCTCACGGGAGAGCCGGTCACCGGCGTCGCCGTCCCGTCCGCGGCGATCCAGGACGAGGACGGGCTCGGGGTCGTCTACGTCGAAGTCGGCGGGGAGAGCTTCCAGCGCCGGGTGGTGGAGCCGGGGCCCTCCGACGGGGTCTGGACGCTGGTCTCCGGCGTGGCAGCCGGCGAGCGGGTGGTCACCGGGGGCGCCTACCAGGTGTTCCTCGCGTCGCTGGGTGAAGCGGACCTCGCCGATCACGGGCACACGCATTGACGGGTATCGGCTGATGGCCTCGACGCCTGCCGAGCGGGAGCGGAGCGGCATCCTCGACGCGGTGGTGGGCGCGTCGCTCCGGCACCGGCTGCTCACCGTCGGAGCCGCGGCGGTTACGCTCGCCGGTGGGGGATGGGTCGCGGCGACCCTCCCCGTCGACGTCTTTCCGGACCTCACCGCCCCCACCGTCACGGTGCTCACGGACGCCCACGGCATGGCGCCCGAAGAGGTCGAAAGCCTGGTGACCTTCCCCCTCGAGACCGCGGTGAACGGAGCCCCGGGCGTACGCCGGGTGCGGTCCAGCTCGGCGCAGGGCATCAGCATCGTCTGGGTGGACTTCGACTGGGGCACGGACCTGTTCCGCGCGCGCCAGATCGTGAACGAGCGACTCCAGCTCGCGGTGACGCAGTTCCCCGAGGACGTGTCGGCGCCCGTTCTCGCCCCGGTCAGCTCGATCATGGGCGAGATCCTGCTGGTCGGCATGACCGCGCCGGAAGGGCAGCTCATGGAAGCGCGCACCGCCGCCGACTGGATGGTGCGGCGCCGGCTGCTGGCCCTGCCGGGCGTGTCGCAGGTGATTCCCATCGGAGGCGAGGTGCGGCAGTACCAGATTCTGGTCGATCCCGGCCGGATGCGGGCGTACGGGATCGCGCTCGACGAGATTCTGGCCGCCGCCGCCGCCTCGAACCGCAACGTGTCCGGGGGAGTGTACCGATCCGGGGGCCGGGAAGTCCTCATCCGCGGCCTCGGACGCGCGCGCGGTCTGGAGGAGATCGGCCTCACCGTGGTCGCGGTGCGCGACGGCGTACCCGTGCTGATCGAGGATGTCGCCGACGTGCGCATCGGCCCCAAGATCCGTTTCGGGACGGCTGCGGTGAACGCGGAGCCGGCCGTCATCCTCTCGATTCAGAAGCAGCCCGGGGCGAACACGCTGGAGCTGACCGAGCGTGTGGACGCCGAACTGGACGCCATCGAAGCCGAACTTCCCGCCGGCGTCTCGTTCGCGCGGGCCATCTTCCGCCAGGCGGACTTCATCTCGCTTGCCGTCGAGAACGTGGTCGAGGCGCTCCGCGACGGGGCGGTGCTCGTCGTCGTCATCCTGTTCCTCTTCCTCTGGAACCTGCGCACAACGGTCATATCCGTCCTGGCGATTCCCCTGTCGCTCGCGCTGGCCGTCATCGCCCTGCTCCTGCTCGGAGGCACGATCAACACGATGACCCTGGGGGGGATGGCGATCGCCATCGGCGCCCTTGTCGACGACGCCATCATCTTCGTGGAGAACGCCTACCGGCGCCTGCGCGGCAACCGGCAACAGCCGGAGGACATGCGGACGCCGACGCTCCCGCTGATCCGCTACGCCGCGCGCGAGATGCGCGATCCGATCGTCAACGCGACCATCATCATCACCGTTGTGTTCGTGCCGCTCTTCTTCCTGTCCGGGGTGGAGGGCCGCATGCTGCGCCCGCTCGGCCAGGCGTACATCGTGGCGATTCTGGCCTCGCTGCTGGTGGCGGTCACCGTGACTCCGGTGCTCTGTTCCCTGCTGCTGTCGGGAGATCGCTCGCTGGCGAAGAAGCAGGAACCCTGGCTGCTGCGCGGCGTGCAGCGCCTCTACGGCAACCTGCTGGAATGGACGCTGCGCCGCTCGGGTGTCGTGGTTGCGGGAGCAGGTGTGCTGCTGCTGGGCACTCTGGCCCTGATTCCCTCGCTGGGCGGCGAGTTCCTGCCGCCGTTCCGGGAGGGTTCGCTGACCATCTCGGTGGTCAGCCTTCCGGGAACCTCGCTTGCCGAGTCGGACGGGATCGGAGCACGGGTGGAACGGCGCCTGCTGGACCATCCCGCCGTGGTTTCCACCTCGCGGCGGACCGGGCGGGCGGATCTGGACGAGCACGCACAGGGTCCCAACGCCTCCGAAATCGACGCGCGGCTCGACCTGGCCGACCACGACCTGGACGATGTTCTGGCGGAACTGCGCGACGGCCTCACCGGATTCCCGGGCACCAGCGTCACGGTGGGTCAGCCCATCGGTCACCGCATCGACCACATGCTCTCCGGGACGCGCGCGGCCATCGCGGTGAATCTGTTCGGGCCGGAGCTGCAGCCCCTGCGTGACATCGCGGCGCAGATCGAAACCGTCGCCGGCCAGATCCCCGGCCTGGTGGACATCGCCGTCGAGAGGCAGGCGGACGTGCCGCAGCTCCAGATCCGGGCGGATCGCCGCGCCATGGCCCGCTACGGCGTCACCCCGGGATCGCTGACGGCCGCGGTGGATGTGGCGTTCCAGGGAGAGGAGGTCTCGTTGATCCGCGAGGGCCAGCGCGCCTTCGACCTGGTCGTGCGCTACGCCGACGAGCATCGCGCGGATGCGGATGCCATCGCCAGCACGCTGGTGTCGACGCCGGCGGGAGCCACCGTTCCGCTCTCGCAGCTCGCATCCGTCGTGCCGGCGCGCGGTCCCAACACCATCAGCCGCGAAAACGTCCAGCGAAAGATCGCGATCAGCGCCAACGTGGCCGACCGCGACGTGGTCAGCGCGGTGACCGAACTGCAGGAGAGGGTCGCGGCGGACGTGGCGCTGCCGCAGGGGTACTCGCTTCAATACGGCGGCCAGTTCGAGAGCGGGCAGGCGGCGACCCGGAGCATCACCGTCCTCTCGTTCTTCTCGATCGCCGCGATCTTTCTGGTGCTCCTGCGGGCCTTCGGCAACATCCGCACGGCGCTGCTGCTCATGGCCAACCTGCCCCTTGCGCTCGCGGGCGGCGTGGCCACGGTGATGCTCATCGGCGGCACCATCAACGTCGCCACCCTGGTCGGCTTCATCACCCTGTTCGGCATCGCGGTGCGCAACGGGATCCTGCTGGTCAGCCGCTACAAGCACCTCTGCGGCCACGGTCTTGCGCTCCCGGGCGCCATCCGGCGCGGGTCGACGGAGCGCCTCAGCCCGATCGTGATGACCGCGCTCACCACGGGCCTGGCGCTGATTCCGCTGGCGCTCGGCATCGGCGAGCCCGGGAAGGAGATCCAGGCGCCGCTCGCGGTGGTGGTGCTCGGCGGCCTGATCACGTCGACCTTCCTCAACATGTTCGTCATTCCCGCGCTGTTCCTGCGGTATGGCCGATTCGGAGCGGAAACACGCTGAATCCAGCCGGGCGCCGCCGGCTCGCCGCGGGCCGGCGCCAACTTCCAACCCTCGGCGCCTGCGCCCGAACAAACGCCGAACATCGGGGTACAAGGAGGTAAGCCACCAGCCAATTCACCCCTGAAGCTCCGGGATCAGACTCGATGTCCACTGCCTCCGCCGCAGCACTCGCCCCGACTCTTCCTGCCCCAGCTCCTACTTCGCCGGCTCCTGCTTCGCCGGCTCCTACTTCGCCGGCTCCTACTTCGCCGGCTACCCCTGCGCCAGCTACCCCTGCGCCAGCTCCTTCTTCGCCAGCTCCTTCTTCGCCAGCTGCCTCCGTCCCGAACACGCTTGACCCCCTCGGCGACGAGATCGCGCTTCTGTGCGCCCACATCACCGCCGCCACCTACCGGCTCCTCTGCCTGCTGAAGGTCTACGACGAAGAGGAACGCTGGCAGGGATTTCGCTCCTGCGCCCACTGGCTCTCCTGGCGTACCGGCATCTCGCTCGGTCCCGCCCGCGAGAAGGTGCGCGTGGCGCGCTGCCTCCCCTCGCTGTCCCTCATCCCCGAAGCCTTCGCCAGGGGCGAGATCTCGTACTCGAAGGTGCGGGCCATGACCCGCATTGCCGACGCCGAAAACGAGGCCGAACTCCTCGAGTTCGCCCGCCACGGCACCACCGCGCACGTGGAAAAGATGGTCCGGTATTGGCGGCGCATCGACCGGGGCGACGCCTCCCGGGCCGCCCGTGAGGAGCGCCGCGGCCTCTCGCTGTGGTTCACCGAGGACGGCAGCTACGAAGTGCGGGGCCGGCTAAACCCGGAGGTCGGCGCCCTGCTCCTCAAGGCGCTCGAGGTGGCGGAGACCCGGCTCTACCGGGCCGAGCGCAATGCCGGAACCGCGCACAAGACGTCGGCGGAGCAACGCCGGGCCGGCATACAGTACCGAGCGGCGAAGCTGTTGTGAGGATTGAACTTGCGCGGGCTGTTGCCCGGATTCCCGCCAATCGATTCCCGCCGATTGGTTTCAAGCGTGAACAGGGCGGTTCGCGAGGGCCTGCCTCAACTGATCCTCGTCGGCCCTCTGATAACACCGCAGCACCGTCTTCGCCGTCTTCCAGCCGCCGAGCTGGCAGAGGACCTTGAGCGGCTGATCCATCAGGTCGCTCGCGAACTTCCGCCTGAGCGAGTGCCAGCCCCTGCCCGGCTTCGGCTCCAGTCCCGCGAGCCTGTCGGCCCTGCTCCACCACTCATACGCCATCGCGGAACTCATGCAGGCGGACGGGTTCGTTGGCGCGGGCAAGATCGGCGCGTCCACGGATCCGGGGTTCTTCCTCCACGCCTCCTCCAGAGCGGAGAGCGCGGCAGGGGTCAGCGGCGTCGTGTGCTCGTATCCTGTCTTGTCGTGTTCGGCGCGCCAACGAACCGTTTCGCCCTCGAAGTCGATGTCGGCCCACCGAAGCTGGCGGATGGCGCCGATCCGGTGCCCGGACATGTGCTTGCAGATTCGGATCTTGTTGTGAACACTGAACTTACGGGATCAGCCCGCCGGATTCCCGCTAACTGATTCCCGCCGTTTCGGGCGAGGTGTTGATTTTGGACCGACTCGCGAGTGCCCGCCTGAGTTGGGTTTCGTCGGGGCGCTGATAGCGCAACCCGCAGGTGAGGCGAATCACGGCACGAAATCGTATAAGTCTAACTGGGACTGCACGATCTGCGTTTCGTGCCGTGACGCCGATTCCGTTCCCGTCGCACTGGAATGGCGAGGAAGTCGCGTCAAACTGCGGGAGTCGCGTCCGTGTCGCGCTCGTGGGTTTCGCGGGCCATTCGACTCAGCCTGGCCCGCAGTCTGGCGATGCCCCTCATCTAC